>Ga0247837_1000647_pt1 | contig 74618 bp, 72 predicted proteins | sample LaCtaG_2_FD_187115 | JGI IMG/M metagenome (GOLD analysis project Ga0247837, IMG submission 187115) | Freshwater microbial communities from meromictic Lake La Cruz, Castile-La Mancha, Spain - LaCruzMarch2015_14.5m | ecosystem: Environmental > Aquatic > Freshwater > Lake | place: Spain: Castile-La... | reverse complement strand
CTACGTTTCGCATCTGCAGTCGGCCTATGGCCACCGCGTGCACACCTATTTCGACGACAAGCAGCAGATGCTGCCGCTGGCACGTTTGCTCGATGGGCAGCCGCTTGGCACGCATCTCTATGTGTGTGGCCCCTCGGGGATGATCGATTGGGTTTTGAAGTCCGCGCGAGAAGCCGGTTGGCCCGATGAGAACGTCCATTCAGAACGCTTCCAGGCACCACCCAGCGGCAAGCCTTTCACGGTGACACTGGCGCGATCGAAAAAGACCATTGAAGTGGCCGAATATCAGAGCGTGCTCGAAGCCGTGGAAGCGGCGGGAGTCGATGCCCCCTATTTGTGCCGCGGCGGCGCTTGCGGCCAGTGCGAAACCGCAGTGCTGTCTTGCGAGGGTACGCTGAAACACAACGACCACTATTTGCCGGATGACGAAAAGGCGTCGGGCAAAAAGATCATGATTTGCGTGTCGCGCATCGACGGCACAAACGTGGTTCTGGATCTCTAAACATTAGACAGCCGTGCCGCCCAAAAGCGGCTACCGGCATGATGGAGCGTAACATGGGCCTGATGTTCAAGAACGAGACGTACCGGGGCGACTTCACGTTCTCCAACAGTCCTGAAGCGATCCGGCGGTTTCCGTTCCCGTTCCACGAAGACAAGTACATGTACACGGTGAACATCGAACCGCATGTACCCGGGCCGAAGGGATCGGCGTACGAATTCCCCATCGATATCGACGAGCACTATCTCTCGGACATGGCCGACCGCGCCTTAGTGCTGCGCGATGACCCGCTGCGCTGCCAGGGGCTGCCGCACATGATCACGGCCGAGTGGGACTTGGTCGAACTGCTGATGACCAGCATGGCGCGCGACTATCCAGAGCACTTCTCGCTGACGCGCGAGGGTGACAACTGGCACTGGATCAACCGCCCAATGGGCATCGACCAGAAGTTTATATTTGGCGATATCGCAACGCTGCCCTACCGGCCGATGGAATACATCACCCGCCAGTGCCAGGGCGACTTCAACTTGCTCGACCAGCGTGACGGCGATCTTTGGATGGATGCCGGCATCGTGACGTCGCAGGCCGACTGGTCCCTCGATTTCGACGTCGGTATGAGCTTCAAGGAATGGCACGCTCCTGTGCCCATGGCTCATGAAATCGGCGTCTTCGATCGCGCCTTGAAATTCTTGCTCAACATGCAGCAGGGCCGCCCGGTGCGCCGCCTAAACTGGACCATGACCATCAACCCGCGCCTCGACACCGCGCCTGAGACGTATCACAAGTGGGGCACCGACCGCGCCACCGTGACGCCGGAAAACGTCGGCAACAAGGTTCACCTGCGCGTTGAACTGCAGGGCCTATGGCGTCTGCCACGCTCGAACGCCATCGTCTTTTCCATTCGCGCCTATCTGATCAAAATGGATGAATTGGTCACTGTGCCCAAGTGGGGACGGCGCTTGCATCGCGTTTTGAAGTCACTGCCCGATCCGATTGCCGACTACAAGGGCCTGACGCGCTACCGTCCCACGACAATCGAGTGGTTGTCGAAGTACGATGACGGCGCACCAACGTCGCCCGGCGTCTGGCCTGAATGAGAACGGATCGTTAGAAAAAGAAGACCACGAAATCACCGCACCGCGGGAACCGTCTCGCCTAAAACAACAGGGGAATGTCAATGCAGGCTAGAGTAGCGATCATCGGAGCAGGACCCAGCGGCCTGGCAGCGCTGCGTGCGTTTGAAAGCGCGCGCCGCAAAGGCGCGGATATTCCAGAACTCGTCTGCTATGAGCGCCAGTCAGACTACGGCGGCATTTGGAACTACACGTGGCGCACGGGCACCGATGAGTTCGGCGAGCCGGTGCATGCCAGCATGTACCGCTACTTGTGGTCCAACGGACCGAAAGAGTGCTTGGAATTTGCAGATTACCCGTTCGAAGAACACTTCGGCCGCGCCATCCCTTCGTATCCGCCGCGCGCCGTTCTGCATGACTACATCAAAGGACGCATCGAAAAGAGCGGCGTCACGTCCTACATCAAGCTCAACAACGCCGTCCGCTCGGTGACCTATTGCCACGACACCGGCAAGTTCACGGTCGCCGTCAAAGACCTTGTCGGCGATGAAATTTCTTCATCCGAATTCGACTACGTGATCGGCGCCAGTGGACACTTCTCAACGCCGAACGTGCCGGAGTTCCCTGGCATCCGCACCTTCCCCGGCCGTGTCCTGCACAGTCACGACTTCCGCTCCGCAGATGAATTCGCCGGCAAGCGCGTTCTGTGCGTTGGAGCCAGCTACTCCTCGGAAGACATTGGCATCCAGTGCTTCAAATATGGCGCGAAGGCCGTAACCTTCACCTGGCGTTCGAAGCCCATGGGCTTCAACTGGCCAGCGGGTATCAATGAAGTGCCACTCATGACCAAGGTCGAGGGGAGCAAGGTTTCCTTCCGCGATGGCACATCGGCCGACTACGATGCGATCATCCTGTGCACGGGTTATCTGCATCATCACCCGTTCATGGAGGACTCGCTGCGCATCAAATCGCGCAACCGGCTTTATCCAGAGAACCTCTACAAGGGCGTGTTCTGGTGGGGCAATCCCAAGCTGATGTATATCGGCATGCAGGACCAGTATTACACCTTCAACATGTTCGACGCTCAAGCTTGGTATGCGCGCGATGTGGTGCTTGGCCGGATCAAGCTGCCCTCTCTGTCAGATCAGGCCACCGACATTCTGAAGTGGGTCGCCATGGAAGAAAGTGTAGCCGATCCGTTCATGGCGATCGACTTCCAGACCGAGTATGTCCGTGACTTGATCGCTCCAACCGACTACCCGCGTCTCAACGTCGATGAGGTTGCCCGGCTGTTCAAGGTTTGGGAACATCACAAGGCCGACAACATCCTGACCTACCGGGATCAGTCGTACCCCTCGACGCTCACCGGAACAGTCGCGCCGAAGCATCACACGCCTTGGATGAAGGCGTTGGACGACAGCATGGAAGCGTTCCTCGCCAACAAGTGAGCATCAGCGCTGCCTCACTGCTGGTAGGACGCCCATCACCTAAATCCTCACCCCCATCGCCCGGCGATGGCGGGGTGAGGGCATCGAACCGGTTATCGTTGTGCCGTTTTCAACGGCCCTTCGTGAAGGAGGCCGCCTATGGCAGATTCGCTGGTCACATCTGCACTGAAGCCGAAGCTACTTAATGCCGGCGCACGCTCGCTCGAACCCGGCGTCGAGCGCTATATCGTCAAGGGCGGTGGCACGGCCGTCTATGCGCTCGAGCGCGACGACACGGTTGAAATTGCGCTTCTTGAGGGCGGCCAGACTGTCGAGATCGTCGCCTTCAACGAAACCCGAAAGAGCGATCTTGCAGCGCTCGGCTTGAAAGGCAGCGCCAAGCCCGTTGGCATTGCAGCCATTTTGTCTGGCTCAAGCGAGGATGCCGCGCGCGTCCGCTTCGGCCTGTTCCGCCGCGACCTCGACATCGGCCGTGCGAAGGCGGCCACCGTATTCGGTGGCGATGCGCCCGCTGGTGAAAGCCTGACGCTCAAAGCGCAAAAACCCACCATTGCCGTGATCGGTGTGCCAGCGCTTGCCTCAGTGGTCTGGGAACAGAACCAGCCCAGCGACGTGCTTGTCTTCATTCATCGCGCGCGGCCCGCCGCCCCTGGCCTGTTGCGGCTTCCCGAGCCACTGGCAGAGCCCCGCCTCGACTTCACCATCAATATTGCGAGCGCACTGCCGTTTGAGGTGTTCGAAGGCGAATACATCCAGATTGTAGATGTTGCTGGCCGCCAGTGCTCGGACTTCGTCGCCTTCCATCGCAAGTCGCTCGACAAGGGCACGGTGCTTGGCATCGACAGCACCACCACGCGCACCATGCTCGGCCTCGCCTACCCGCGTCCAGGCTTGCATTCGAAGTTTTTCGATCGCGACCAGAACGCGCTTGTCGAAGTGGTGCAAGATACCGTGGGCCGCCACGACACTTTCGGGCTCGCCTGCACAAAGCGCTTCTACGAAGACATGGGATACTTCGGCCATGTCAGCTGCTCGGAAAACTTCAACACCGCCATGGCTCCCTACGAAGTTGGAAACTATCGCGGCTGGCCGGCCATCAACTTTTTCTTCAACACCAACGTCGATGCCCATAACAACATTTGGTTCGACGAGCCGTGGTCGCGGCCCGGCGACTATGTGCTGATGCGGGCTCTCTCCGATCTCGTGTGCGGCGCCTCCTCCTGCCCCGACGACATCGACCCAGCCAACGGCTGGCAGCTCTCCGAAATTCAAGTGCGCGTCTATCCGAAGGACGCAAACTTCAAGCGTGCGATTGGATACCGAATGACGCCTCAGTCTCCGCTGCAGTTGACCCGCGAAACCGGCTTCCATCCGCGCACATCGGCACTCACCAGATCGTTTTTGGAATATAAGGGCTTCTGGCTGCCCACCTGCTTTGCCAAGAACGGGCCGGTCGATGAATATTGGGCGTGCCGGGAACGCGCCGTGATCATGGACCTGTCTCCCCTGCGCAAGCTGGAAGTCAACGGACCCGATGCCGAGAGCTTCTTGCAAGGCCTCCTGCCGCGCGACGTGCGCAAGCTGGCGGTTGGGCAAGTGGTTTACACGCCGATCTGCTACGAGCACGGCGGCATGATGGACGACGGTACGCTGTTCCGCATGTCGGAAACCAACTTCCGCTGGATCGGCGGAGACGACGCCAGCGTTCTGTGGATCAAAGAGCAGGCCGAAAAATCCGGCGCGAAAGTACTGCTCAAATCCGCGAGCGATCAAATCCACAACGTCGCGGTGCAAGGCCCAAAATCGCGCGATATTTTGCGCACCTTACTATGGACACCGCCGGGCCGGCCGACACTCGACGAAGTGGGCGTGTTCCGCTTCACGGTCGGGCGTTTTGGCGGCTATCAGGGCATTCCTGTCATGGTCTCCCGCACGGGGTACACCGGCGAGCTTGGCTACGAAGTGTTCTGCCACCCCAACGATGCGCCAGCCGTGTGGGATGCGATCATGGAAGCGGGCAAGCCGCATGGGCTGATGCCATTTGGCTTTGATGCACTCGATATGGTTCGCATCGAGGCGGGGCTGGTGTTCGGCGGCCACGATTTCGATTCCACCACAGACCCGTTCGAGGCGGGCATCGGCTTCACCATTCCGTCAAAGAAGGAAGAGGATTACATTGGCAAGGCCGCGATCGAAAAGCGCCGCGCCAATCCGCTGCGCAAACTTGTGGGCCTCGAACTCGAAAGCAATGAGAAGGCCGGCCACGGCGACCCGGTATTTATCGGCCGCGCCCAGGTGGGCATCGTGACCAGCGCCATGAAGTCCCCACTGCTCAAAAAGTCGTTTGCGCTCGCGCGGCTCGATGTGATGCACAGTGAGATTGGCATCGCAGTTGAAATCGGCAAGCTTGACGGACATCAAAAGCGTCTCAAGGCCAATGTCGTACGCTTCCCGTTCTACGACCCGGAAAAGAAGCGGGTTCGGATGTAGCGAAAACAGCCGCGTCGATCGCTGCGGCAAAGCAGGGCACGTGGGCCACCGGACACTGTTGTATGACCTTGTTGGCGGCGAGGCTGGCGTCAACCGCCTCGTCGAGACATTTTACGACATTGTGGAGACAGAGCCGCAAGGCGCGCCGTTGCACATTCTGCACATGCGCGGGCATGGCGTTTCGCACTCACGCATCGAGCAGTTCCATTTTCTGTCAGGTTTTTTTGGCGGGCCGCAGCTTTACTTAGAGCGGCATGGCCATGCGAATGTTCGCCAAATGCATGCTCATGTCGAAATCAGCGCCGAGGCACGGGATGCCTGGCTCACCTGTATGAGCATGGCGATTGACCGAATGGGGCTGGCGGACGCCATCAAAGCGCAGATGATGGGCCCGTTTACACGCGTTGCGAACGTGCTCGTCAACACAGTGTAGCCGGGGGCAGCCCCTCACGGAACTGCCCCGCTCTAGACTTCAGCCCACAGCCGTGCGCTTCAGCTTCTTGGGATCATCAAACGTGATGGTGTGCGCCATGGCACCGGCCTGCACGTTTTTGCCGCGCACTTCCAGCTTCGTGCCTTGAACGGCCGTTGCGACGGTGAGACGGGCAATCGCCATCGTCCGGTTGGTCAGGCCTGAGTGCATGGCACAGGTGACGACACCGACCTTCTGGCCGTTGTGATAAATCTCATCGCCGCCATCGGGAATCTTATCGCCCTCCACCAAGAGACCGAAGATTTTGAAGCGCTCTTTGCCCTTCAAGCGATAATGCTCTTCGGCGCCGCGGAAGCCCTGCTTGCCGGGCGAGACCGTGAAGTCGAGGCCGAGTTCCCAGAGTGTATCGCCAGGGCCTTCGTTGTCGAACGGATACATCTGCGAGTTGTCATACGGGTAGAACAGCAGGTAGCTCTCGACACGAAGATAATCGAGCACGGTGAAGGCGCACGGGATGATGCCCATCGATTTGCCTTCATCGAGGATCCGGTCCCAGATCATGGGCACGTTCTCGTGCTTGCAGAAAATTTCATAGCCGCGCTCGCCAGTGTAACCGGTGCGCGAAATCATGACCGGCGCGCCAAACAGCGTCGTCTGCATGTGGTGGAAATACTTGAGATCGCGAATGCCGGGCACGTGCTTGGCGAGATAGTCGACTGCCAGCGGTCCCTGTAGCGAGAGATCGTGCAGATCATCATCGAACTGGATTTGCACATTGCGGCCGATTGCATAGCGCGTCAGCTGCTCATGGCCGGTGCCCGAGCCGTGCACCACCATCCAAGCATTGGGGCCGGTGCGATACATGACGCAATCGTCGGTGAACTTGCCCTGATCGTTCAACATGCAGGCGTAAACTGACTTACCCGGATAGACCTTCGTCACATCGCGCGTCGTTGCCATATCGATGATGGCCGAGGCGTGGGGTCCGGTGATATGCAATTTCTTCAGGCCCGAAACATCCATCAAGCCGGCCTTGGTGCGGATCGCCTGATGCCCCTCGGCAAGGCTCGTCGCCTCGTAACCCCATGCGGTACCCATGCCACTCCAGTCTTCGAGCTTGGATCCCAATGCGCGGTGGCGGTCGGCAATAGCTGAGTAACGCCAAGAGGTTGTCATGGTGTGATGTCTCCCTGGTTAGACCGGTTAAAAAAACTCCGCACAGTCTGCCGCAGATATTCTCTGAAGTCAAAAGACTTGCCTAGGGGTAAACAGGCTGGGTCCGAGTAAAGACCTACCCTTGCGCCTTTTGCCCGTAGGCTTTGAATTTTCCGAGAACGATTTTCATTTCCGCGGCGGGCAAAATATGCGCGGGGCCGAGCGTCAAAACTTTATAGTATTGCTCCGCCAGAATTTCGACTTCGTGGGCAAGTTCCAGCGCGGCATTCAGCGTATCGCCAATTGCGATCTGACCGTGATTGGCCATTAAGCAGGCATTGCGCTCTTTCAAACCCTCTGCGACATGCGTTGCCAATTCGGGCGTGCCGAACGTCGCGTAGGGCACCAGCGGAATATCGGCGCCACCTGCGATCGCCACCATATAGGAAAACGCTGGAATGGGTTTATGCGCGCAAGCCAACACGGTCGCGTGCAGAGAATGCGTGTGCACGACCGCGCGTTTATCGGCGCGCGCTGCATAGGCGGCCAAATGGAAATGCCACTCGCTCGAGGGTTTGCGCTGGCCTGATGGCACTTGGCCGTCGGTGCCGACAAACACGACGTCTTCAGGCTTCAAGTCTTCGTAGGCCATGCCCGAAGGCGTAATCAGCATGCCGTCCGTCCAGCGGCACGAGACATTGCCCGAGCGGCCCGGCGACAACTCGCTGAGGCTCATCACCATCGCCGTATCAATCACATCTTGGCGGGCGATTTTTTCGGCTGACTTCGAGAACGCGGATTTTGGCTTCTTGCTCATGCCAGCACCTTGCGGTCAGCGTAGAGCGACTTCAAGCCCTCGCGCGTGGCCGCGCATACCCCGCGTTCGGTGATCAGCCCGCTCACAAGCCGCGCCGGCGTCACATCGAATGCCGGATTTGCCGCCACCGCTCCGGGTGCTGCGATATCGACCGTCACGACGCGACCATCTGGCATTCGTCCCGTCATGGCCAGCACTTCGCTTTGGGCCCGGTCTTCAATCGGAATGAGACGGCCATCATCGAGCGTCCAGTCAATCGTCGAGTGCGGCAGCGCCACGTAAAACGGCACGCCGTTGTCGTGGGCAGCGAGGGCCTTCAAATAAGTGCCGATTTTGTTGGCAACATCGCCATTGGACGTGACGCGATCCGTGCCGACGATGCACATATCCACTTGACCGTTCTGCATATAGTGGCCGCCCGCGTTGTCGACGATCAGCGTGTAGGGCACGCCGTGCGAGCCGAGTTCGAATGCGGTGAGCGAAGCGCCCTGGTTGCGCGGGCGCGTTTCATCCACCCAGACATGAACCGGAATGCCGAGATCATGCGCCTGATAGACCGGCGAGGTGGCCGTTCCCCAATCGACGCACGCTAGCCAGCCCGCGTTGCAATGCGTGAGAATGTTGACGCGCTCGCCGGGCTTCTTCTTGGCAGCGATCGATTTGATAATCTCCAACCCATGAACGCCGATCATCCGGCAGGTTTCAACGTCGGTGTCGGCCATCGTGGCCGCGCGCACATAGGCGGCCGCCACGCGCTGTGACGGCGGCAAGGGGGCAAGTGCCGCCCGCATTTCTTCCAGCGCCCAGCGCAGATTGATCGCCGTCGGGCGCTGCTTGCCGAGAAAAGCAATCGCTTCTGCCAGGCTGGCATCGGACGGATCGGCGCGCATGGCGAAACACATGCCATAAGCGGCCGTGACGCCAATCAACGGCGCACCACGCACACGCATGGTCAAGATCGCCTCGGCGGCCTGCTCGACGGTCGAGAGCGTTACTGTCTCGATCCGGTGCGGCAGCAAAGTCTGATCGAAGATGCCGACGGACAAGCCGTCCTTCTCAACCCATATTGTGCGCGTGGCTTTGCCGTTTATTTTCATGGCGTTTTCCTTAGCGTCCAGCCTCACCCCCAGGCGCTTGCCGCGAATAGGCGAAAGAGCATTCTGTTAGTCCATACCGCCCATGACGGGCGGGCCTAAAGGAATATTGATCGTCGCATCCATCCCACAGGCCGCACACGACACCGCATACCACTCCGCATAGGGCCGGGCCGAGCGGTCGATGATGTTGAGCCCCGACACCTCGCAGCGCGGGCACACGACAGGCTCATCGGGATCAATCCGCCACGCCGTGATCCGCGGCAGCGCTTTGGCCAATTCATCGCGCGTGAGTTGATCGTTCTCGGACATTCTTCCGCTTTACCATATGGCCCGCAACGGCCCGCCACGCGCACGGCGGCCGGCTCCCCGGAGGGGAGTTGCCGTGCGCCGAGATCAATGCCCGTCGAACGCCATCAGCGCATGGCTTTCAACGCCCGCTGCTTTGAGGCGCTTAACGCCGCCCAATTCCGGCAGGTCGATGATGAACACCGCGCCGACGATTTCTCCGCCCGCGCGCGTGATCAGCTTGGCGGCGGCCTCGGCCGTACCGCCGGTTGCGATCAGATCGTCAACGATCAAGATGCGATGCCCCTTGATGATGGCATCAGCGTGGATCTCGATGGTGTCAGTGCCGTATTCGAGGTCGTACTGCTGACCAATTGTCGGCCCCGGCAGCTTGCCCTTTTTGCGGATCGGGATGAAGCCGCAGCCGAGCCTATCGGCAATGGCGCCGCCGAGAATGAAGCCGCGCGCTTCAATACCCGCCACCGCATGCACCGGAACCGTCCGGTAGGGCTCGGTCATCTGGGCAATGGTGGCCTTGAAGCCCTGCCCATCCAGCATCAGGGTGGTGATGTCCCGGAACATAATTCCAGGCTTTGGGTAGTCAGGTATTGTGCGGATCAGGCTCTTCAGGTCGTTCAAGGGACACCTCTCGGTCAAAATCACGGCACAAAATAGCAATATCAGCGAGTGTAAGGTAGTTTACACATTGTCCGGGTAGGTGATTCGACGTGTTCCGCTTCAGTGAAGTTCCGCCCGCCGGCCGTTCATCGGCCAATTTAGAAAGCCGCGCTGCGACAAATTTAGAAAACCGCTTACCGCTCCATAGCCAAGGCGCTTCCATAATGTCTGACAGAAATATTCCGCTGACAGGCCAGCCCGACATCGATGATTTGCCGCGCACGCTGCGGCGCGAGCACGAAGCCCGGGCGCGTGAAGCCCGTGAACGCACTCCGTCGATGACTGCTCCGGTGGCCGAGCCCGTATTTCAGGCAGCCGAGAGCTACGATGCGCCCGCCACCGCCGAGACGTTCCCGGCCGTAGTCAAGGCCATCGATGTGCCGTTCGTTCAGTTGTCGCTGTTTTTGATCAAGGCGGTGCTCGCGGCCATTCCCGCGTTATTGCTGCTGATGGCGATCCTGTGGGGCATCGGTCAGGTGATCGAGACGGTGATGCCGAACCTGCTCAAAATGAAAATCCTGATCTCGTTCCCGAATAGCTGAACCAAGGCACCAGCACACCCGAAGACTGGACTGAGCGAGGGTTGCCAGAACGAATTCCGGCAATCCTGGCTATCTATCGAACGTGTCGAACTTCACGCAGCTTTGCTGCGTTCACTTCGACCGGAGAATGAATAGTCCACTCACGCGTCGAGCAGCGCCTTACAGTCCTTGATACACGCAGCGCACGATTCGGCGCAGGCTTTGCACACTTCGTGCTTGGCTTCGTGCTTGCGGCATTCTTTTTCGCAGTCCGCGCAGGTGTCCATGCACACCTTGGCAAATTCCTTGAGTCGCGGCGCATCGAGTGCGGCCAGCTTGGCAAGACCGTTGCACATCGGCAGCATGGCCAAAACCGAAGCCAGACACTCCTTCATCGACGTGTCGCCCATCGACAGCATGGCAATGCAATGGTTGACGCACACTTCGCCACGGTTGACGCAGACCAGCGCCTTGTCGATCAGCGCTTGATGTTTGGCCGGCCCCATCATGGCGGCATGATCCATGCCGCTGTGCGAGCCCTCATCGGCAGCGGCAGCTTGCGTTGCAGCGAATGCCAAACCCGCTCCCGCCGTCAATACGGCACCCATGGCAGTCCGGCGCGAGAGGCCATCGATTGAGGTCGTCATTGCTGCATCTCCTTTTAAGGCTGCCCTCAAGGCGGCACGCTTGCAAGTTGGAGGTACGCGTTTCTTATGACGTGCGTTTCAACACCCGGCCCGCCACCGCATCGAGTTTTGCTAAAAGCGCCGGGTCGCGCGCATCCGGCGGTGTGATGATTGCCACATCCAGAGCCGTGTCAGAACCATACGGGCAGACGGGGTGCTGACGTGGGAAGGATTTGGCCATGCGATTGACCAACCGCTGCGCCTTCTCCGTATTGTGCGTCATCACCGCGATCACGGCCGCCACATCGACGGCGGCGTGGTCGGAATGCCAGCAATCGTAATCAGTCACCATAGCAACCGTAGCATAGGCGATTTCGGCTTCACGCGCCAGTTTGGCTTCTGGCATGTTGGTCATGCCGATGACGGCGCAGCCCCACGACCGGTAGAGGTTCGACTCGGCCCGCGTCGAGAATTGCGGCCCTTCCATGACGAGATACGTGCCGCCGCGCGTGTGCCCGATGCCTTCCGCGGCAGCCGCCTCAGCAATGGCATCAACCAGCAGCGGGCTCACCGGATCGGCGACCGAGACGTGCGCCACACAGCCCGGACCGAAGAACGATTTTTCACGTGCGAAGGTGCGGTCAATGAATTGATCCGGCAGCACGAAGTGACCCGGCGGATACTCTTCCTTCAGCGATCCACACGCCGAAATGGAAACCAGGTCAGTCACACCCGCGCGCTTCATCACGTCTATATTTGCGCGATAGTTGATCGCAGACGGCGGTGTTTTATGTCCCCGGCCATGGCGCGGCAGAAAGCACACCGGCAGGCCGTCGATATCAGCGAACATCACCTCGTCCGACGGCGCCCCCCAGGGGCTCTCAACCCGTTCCCATCGCGCGTTTGACAAGCCAGGCAGGTTGTAGAACCCGCTGCCGCCCATAATTCCCAGAACAGATTGTGCCATTGCCGCCCCATTTCGCCTACTCACCGCACTCTATAGCCGCTTGAGGCGAAATCAAAACAGGGCGAATTGCGGCACCGGCAACGAAAAAAGCCCCGGAGATATCTCCGGGGCTTTTCAGTTTGCGGAACACGTTTCAGCGCGAACTTACTGATGCGCCAGCACGGCGAGCAGCAACAGCGCCACGATGTTGGCGATCTTGATCGCAGGGTTCACGGCCGGACCAGCGGTGTCCTTGTAAGGATCGCCGACCGTATCGCCCGTGACGGAGGCCTTGTGCGCTTCCGAACCCTTCAAGTGCTTGACGCCATCCTTGTCGACGAAGCCGTCTTCAAAGCTCTTCTTGGCGTTGTCCCAGGCGCCGCCGCCTGAAGTCATTGAGATGGCAACGAACAGGCCCGTGACGATGACGCCGAGCAACATGGCACCCACGGCCGAGAACGCAGCGCCCTTACCGGCAATCGCGAAGATGACGAAGTACAGCGCGATTGGCGACAGCACCGGCAGCAACGACGGCAGCACCATTTCCTTGATGGCCGCTTGCGTGAGCATGTCGACAGCGCGGGCATAGTCGGGACGTTCGGTGCCCTTCATGATGCCCGGCTTGGCTTTGAACTGGCGGCGGACTTCTTCCACCACCGAGCCAGCCGCACGGCCGACGGCCGTCATGGCCATACCGCCGAACAGATACGGGATCAGGCCACCGAGCAGCAAACCGACAACCACGTAGGGGTTGGCGAGCGAGAAGTCGATGACGACGCCCTTGAAGTACTGGAACTCCGTTGCGCCGGGCTTGTTGGCTTCGGCGATAAAGTAGTTCAAGTCTGACGAATATGCTGCAAACAACACGAGCGCGCCAAGACCCGCCGAACCGATCGCGTATCCCTTTGTGACGGCTTTCGTGGTGTTGCCGACAGCGTCGAGTGCGTCGGTCGAACGGCGCACTTCCTTCGGCAGTCCGGCCATTTCGGCAATGCCACCGGCATTGTCGGTCACCGGGCCGAACGCATCGAGCGCCACGATCATCCCGGCAAGGCCGAGCATGGTGGTGGTGGCGATCGCTGTACCGAATAGACCGCCTATGTTGTAGGTGGCGAGAATACCGGCAACGATGGCCAGCGTCGGCAGGGCGGTCGATTCAAGTGAAACCGCCAAACCTTGAATAACGTTGGTACCGTGGCCCGTAACAGATGCTTGGCTGATCGACTGCACCGGGCGATAGCCGATTCCAGTGTAGTATTCTGTGATCCAGACGATGAGGCCGGTCAGCGCCAAGCCAACGAGCCCGCACTTAAACAGAGCGTCTCCGGTGATCACGAGATCGCCGACCTTGCCGACTTCACCGAAGCCGCCAAGAACATACTGCGTGGCAACGTAGAGACCGCCAATAGACAGCACGGCCGAGGCAATAACACCGCGGTAGAGAGCGCCCATGATCGAACCGTTGGCGCCGAGCTTCACGAAGAACGTGCCGATGATCGAGGTCACGATGCATGCCGCGCAGATGGCGAGCGGATAGAGCATCAGCTTTTCTAGGTTGGCTTGACCGGCGAAATAGATGGCCGCCAGAACCATGGTGGCAACAACCGTCACCGCGTAGGTTTCAAACAAGTCAGCCGCCATTCCGGCGCAATCGCCGACGTTGTCGCCGACGTTATCGGCAATGGTGGCCGGGTTGCGCGTATCGTCTTCGGGAATGCCCGCTTCGACCTTGCCGACGAGATCGGCGCCGACGTCAGCACCCTTCGTGAAGATACCGCCGCCGAGTCGGGCAAAGATCGAGATCAACGAAGCTCCGAAACCGAGTGCGACCAGCGCGTCGATGACGGTGCGACTGGCGGGTGCAAGGCCGAGCGGGCCGACGAGAAGCAGGAAATATCCTGCAACGCCGAGCAATGCCAGACCGGCGACCAGCATGCCGGTGACGGCACCAGCCTTGAAGGCGATGTCGAGACCGCCAGCGAGAGACTTGGTAGCGGCCTGCGCCGTGCGCACGTTGGCACGCACCGAGACGTTCATACCGATGTAACCGGTAAGACCCGAGAGAACCGCGCCGATGAAGAAGCCGCCAGCAACGAGGGGCCCGAGCAGTGCCCAGGCGAGCACAAGAATAACGGCGCCAACCACGCCAATGGTCATATATTGGCGGTTCAAATAGGCTTGAGCGCCTTCGCTTACGGCTTTGGCGATTTCCTGCATCTTGGCGTTGCCGGCATCAGCATCCATCACTTGTTTGATGGTGAATGCCGCGTAGACGAGAGACAGCGCCCCGCAGGCGATGATCCCCCAAAGAATATCGGTCATAAGCTTCCCCTTGATCGTCCAGTTTTCTTTAATGGAAATTGGCCGCAGATCGGAATGTCCAACCACAGCCCCCCACCAACTCATTGTTCCCAAATACCGGGAGTCGCGGCGGACCATGCCAAAAGCGCCACCACCACGCAACACAGCCTCGATATGAGCCTCCAGGGATTGGGGGTGTGCTTTAGTCGCACCCGGAAGCACAATGGCCTGAAAATTGGGGCTAGTGAGCGACTTCGCCATTCAGGAACACCCGCAACCTCCCAAAACATCGGATGCCCCTCCCGCGCACGCACGCCGCTTGCTATAGCGGCATGCGACTCACTCCTTTTTTGTGCAGCGGAGGCCCAGCGTGCGCATCCTTGACCATCTTTCAGGCCCGCAAGGGCAGCAAGCTATAGAGAACATGGCGGCATCGTTCGGTGTCGAGCCTAAAGACGCGAAAGCAGCCCTAACCGCTCTCTTTCCGGTGTTTTCGCGCGCCATCGAACGCAACACACTCAATCGCGGTGGTATTGCCGATGTTGTCTCGGAATTGGGCAAGGCGAACGCAGCCGGCGCGCTGGCACCGGGCGCCAATCTGGCGTCGCCTGCCGTTACCGCCCAAGGCATCGAGTTCTTGGAAAACCTTTTGGGATCGAAAGATAAGAGCCGCGCGGTTGCCAGCCGCGTTGCGCGCGAAACAGGCGTTTCAGAAGACGTGATCAAGACGATGCTTCCAGCGGCGGCGGCCATGACGATGGGCGCGCTGGCCGAAGGCAGCCGCTCTCAGCTTCAAGATATCATGGGCCGGGTGCCTGGGCTCGCCGCAGCAGATACGTGGGCGGTGCCAGGCGCGGGAGAGGGTAGCCTGCCGCGGCAGACGCCGCTCCCCATTCCCGGGGATACCCTTCCCGAAATGACCCCGCGCCGGCAAAGCCCCGGCCGTTACGACGACCTTTCGGACGTCATCCGCCGCGGTGGCACCTCGGTGCCCAAAAGTGGCGGCTCCGGATCCGGCCCGATCGGCGGCAACATTCGTGACATCCTCGGCGATCTGATGGGCTTCAAGAACCGCGGTTTCATGGGCTGGCTGTTGCAAGCCGTGGTTCTGCCGATGGTTTTGCGGTTCATTCAATCGCTGCTGAGGCGCGTCCTCTCAGGCCGCTGATGACGCCGATAACGATGCTGCGTCATAGAACGCAAAAAGCGGGCGCATAAAAAAAGCCGGGAGGAACTCCCGGCTTTTTTCTATCAGGTCAATCCGGCAATCAGAGCCGCGCTTACTTGCAAGGCCGCGCTTCAACATTGCAGTCCCAGCCGCTTGAGCCTTGCGAACAGCTCATGCCTTTGCCGCTGGCCTTGGAGAACCGCGCCCAGTCTGATCCATATTCAAAATCAGTGAAGCTCTGCCACGATTTGATGGCATCGGCTTCGGCGGCCTTGCGTGTGCTCCCTGTTCCACCACCCGTGTGATAGTGGTCGCTCATGCACAGACGGCCCTTTTCTTTGCGCAGGTCATGCATGCTGGCAAAGCCCGAATCGTCGGCCAGAACAGAACCAGACGTTAGAGCAAGAGCGACACCGCAAACGGCCACCACACTCGAGAAATTCTTCGCCATAACTGGCTCCATTGCTTTCAAAATCAGCCCCAAATCGACAATCAACGATGCCAGATTTGCGCGTGCCACTCGACTATTCCGCAACACAAGCATTACGAAAATCTGGCTGCGAGACCCAACGGCCACACTCCGCCGCATGAGAGCAACGCGCCATGCGGTGTTCTTACTTGGCGGCGACGACCGCGATTTCCACGAGCATGCGCGGGTCGACAAGCTTGGCCTCGACACAAGCGCGCACGGGAGCATTCTGGCCGCCGACCCACGGCGTCCAGGCTTCGTTCATGGCTTCGCGGTGGCGGATGTCGTTGAGCCAGATGTTGGCCGAGACAACCTTCGACTTGTCTGTGCCGCAGAGTGCCAAAAGACGGTCGATTTCGGCCAACACTTCGGCGGTCTGGCCCTTGACGTCGCGCGACAAGTCCGCGGGGATGATGCCAGCAGTGAACACCAGTCCGTTGGCCTCGACGACCTTAGAATAGACGGCGTTGGACTCGTGGCGCGTGATCGTCATCGTAGAGTTCTCCATATAGGGGCTGATTGCAGGGGGACTCACGCTGAACGGAGGCCCTGCGTGTGTTAGGCCTAATAGCAAGGCCGCTGGCCGCCCACCAGACGGTGTGGCAGTGTTGCCGCAACCGCCGGGATGGCGGCCTGTTGGCGCGAAAATCGTCTAAAAACCCCAGCCACAGCTTGCCATGGAACACGCCCCCGTGACCGCCTCGCCCCCAAACCCTCACGATGCAGGTATAAAAGTCGCCGCGAGCCGCGCCACCGCCGCCTCGCTGGCCGCCAGCGAAATCGCGCAAGCTTTGGGCGCAGCAAACGGCGCCGCGTCAGAGCCACCCGGCTTTGCCCACATCTTGGTGTTCTATTCGACGGGCCATGACGCGGCCGAACTTGCCGCCCATCTGACGGCGGCGTTTCCTGGCGTTCCAGTTTCTGGTTGTTCGACGGCCGGTGAAATCGCCCCCAGCGGCATCATTGACGGCGGGGTTGTGGCCATCGCCTTCCCGGCTGCACATTTCAGGGTTCATGCCGGACTGGTCGAGGGCGTTGGCGCCAGCGCTGTCGAGCGCGCCTCCGATGCCGTCCGCGAATTGCGCTCCAAACTCCGGCTCGACGGCATTACTCAATCGAGCGAGCGCGTATTTGCGTTGTTGCTTGTCGATGGGTTGTCCAACTCCGAGGAAATGGTTGTCGCCGCCGTACACTGGGCCGTCGACAACGTGCAACTGATCGGCGGATCTGCCGGCGACGGGCTGGCCTTCGACCGCACGTCCCTGATCCACGATGGCCAGGTGGTGCGCGATGCAGCGGTTCTCATCATGGTCGAGACCAGCATTCCCTTCCGCGTCTTCAAAACCCAGAATTTCGAGCCAACAACCAAGAAGCTCGTCGTCACCGCCGCCGACACAGAAAAGCGCATCGTCTATGAACTCAACGCCGAACCCGCAGCCCGCGAGTACGCTGCGGCAATAGGGCTTTTGCCCGACGACCTCGGGCCGTTCAGTTTTGCCTCGCACCCACTGGTCGTAAAAATTGGCGGCGACTATTACTGCCGCTCAATTCGCAACATGAATGCCGATGGCAGTTTGACCTTCTTCTGCGCCATCGATGAAGGGCTGGTGTTTACCATCGCGCAAGCTCAAGACATTCTCAGCTCCACCGCCAAAACGCTGAGTGACGTGAGCGAGTCGTTGGGCGGCATCAGCATGGTGCTCGGATTCGACTGCGTTTTGCGACGCCTCGATGCCGAAAACCGCCAGATCCGCCACGACGTCGAAGCCCTCTACCGCCTCCACAACGTCTGTGGCTTCCAAACCTATGGCGAGCAGTTCAACGCCATGCACCTCAACCAAACACTGACGGGCATCGCCTTTGGCGTGGTGCCGCGAGAACAAGGCGGAGACGGCTCCGCATGACGGGTTATTCAAATGACAGCGAAGCGGAACAGGCGACCATCGCCACGCTCACCCGCCAGATCGAAAAGCTATCAAAGATCAATAGCGCCCTGCTCAATCGCGTCGAGCGGTCGATGGATCAGCAGGCCAATGCCTTCTCGCTATTCCAGACCGCCATCGGGCTGGAAAACCAAGTGCGTGGGCGCACAGAAACTTTGAATAGCGTTCTCAACCGGCTCGAAACTGTGAACGTGGAATTGATTCAGGCACGCGATGCTGCCGAGCGCGCCAACCGTTTCAAGACGCGCTTTTTCACAGCCGTCGGTCACGATCTGCTGCAGCCGCTGCACGCGGCGCGGCTGTCGCTTTCGGCGATGGGCGAAGACCCGCTGCAAATGCCCAATCAGCGCCTCGCCGGACAGATCGATCAGGCGCTTTCAACAATTGAAGATCTGCTGCGCTCAATCCTCGATATTTCTAAACTCGAAGCGGGCGTCGTGCGGCCGTCAATTGAAGTCACACCATTGCAGACGGTGTTCAGAGCCGTGGCAACCAACATCGAGCCGGTTGCACGCGACAAGGGCCTTGAACTCACCGTGCGGCAGACCACGGCCATGACATCAACCGACCCGCTGATGCTGCGCCGCATTTTGCAAAACCTGCTCGCCAACGCGGTCAACTATACGCAGCGCGGGCGGCTGTTGCTTGCAGTGAGGCACCGCGCGCCGCACTTGCGCATCGAAGTTTGGGACACGGGCGGGGGCATCGCACCAGCCGATCAGAAAGTCATCTTCGAGGAATTCCAGCGCGGCAGCCAGCAGGAGCATACGGCTGGTTTCGGCTTGGGGCTTGCCATTGTCCAGCGCATGGCGGAAGCCTTGGGCCATCAGGTGGCGCTCTGCTCACGGCCAGGCGCGGGCACGTGTTTCAGTGTCACCGTGCCGTATGCGGGCCGAGCGCTACCCACACCCGCACGCGATCCCCTGCCTCGCCTTGCCAATGCCTACGGTTTTTCGCACGTGCGCATTATGGTGATCGAGAACGACACCGCCGTGCGCGAGGCCATGCACGCGTTGCTGAACCGCTGGGGCTGCACGGTGCGCACCGCCTCAAGCCTCAGCGAAATGGCAGCCGTGCTCGCAACTGAGCCGGATTTCACGCCGTCTATTGTTCTCGCCGATTATCACTTGGACCGTGGCGAGACTGGCCTTGCGGCCGTCATCGGCCTGCGCGCGAAATTCGGCGCCGGGCTGCCCGCCATCATCATCACAGCGGATTATTCGGATATCGTGACCGGGTCATCGTATGGCGCGCGCTGCGAAGTTCTGCGCAAACCCGTCCGCCCCGCCGAACTGCGCGCGCTCATGCAGTTTTTGTTGCGGTAAAGCCGCCGCGCGAACCGGCCGACTCCGCCCAGCGCAGCCGGTTCGCGCAAAGCAAAAAAACTCTCAACCTGCAATCTTCGAGAAATCGGCAACGGCTGTGGTGGCGGCGCGGATTTCGGAAAGCAGCTTGAGGCGGTTCAAACGCAGCTTTGGGTCCGCGTCGTTGACGGTGACTTTTTCGAAGAACGTATCGACGGGCTTGCGAAGTTCGGAAAGCGCGCGCATGGCACCTGCAAAGTTCTCGACGTCGATGGCAGCCTTGGTGTCGAATTTGACTTTCGCGATGGCCGCATCGAGATCGCGTTCTGCAGGCTCGACCAGATGCGCGCCATCGGGCTCGCCGGTGTGGCTAACTTTGTCTTTCTTTTCCTCGATGGCGAGAATGTTCGACGCGCGCTTGACACCCGCGAGCAGGTTGGCGCCGTCATCGGTTTTGAGGAACGCATCCAGCGCTTCGACCCGTTTGACGATGAGGGCGAGGTCGTCTTGGCCACCAAGTGCAAACACCGCGTCGATCAGATCATGCCGCGCGCCTTTGTCTTTCAAATAGACCTTGAGGCGGTCGGCGAAGAAGGAGAGGAGGTCTCGTTTTGTCGCTTGCACGTCAAACCGATCAGCCACCATTGCATTGGCGGGAGCGCCATGATCGATTTCGAACTCGACCGGTGTCGGCCGTCCGAAAATGGAGAGCACGCCTTGCTTTCGGACCGAGCCAAAAAGCTTTGCGCTGGAATCGAAAGCGCTATTCAACCCCACCCTTAAATCATTATCCAACACAATCCGGATCACGCCCAGCGCAGCGCGGCGCAGCTGATACGGATCGCCCGAGCCCGTTGGCTTTTCGTTGATGGCCCAGAAGCCCACAAGCGTATCGAGCTTGTCGGCGAGTGCGACCGCAATTGAAACTGGCGCCATCGGCACCGTGTCACCCGCACCCTTCGGCTTGTAGTGCTCCTCAATCGCTGCGGCGACCTTGGCATCGATATGCTCGTCTTCCGCGAGATAGCGGCCCATCAAGCCTTGCAGTTCGGGGAACTCTCCAACCGTGCCCGACACCAGATCGGCCTTGCACAGCTGCGCCGCTCTGCCTGCCAGCTCTGGTTCGGCATCGACCGCGCCTGCAATCTGCCGCGCCAATTCGGTGATGCGCTCCACGCGCTCGGCTTGGGACCCGAGCTTTTCGTGGAAGGTGATGCCCGCCAACTCGTGGCTCATAGCGGTGAGTGTCTTCGTCTTGTCCTGATCCCAGAAGAATTTGGCATCCGACAGCCGCGCGCGGATCACCTTTTCGTTGCCGCTAACGATCTGCGCGCCGCCGTCCGTCGCCGTCAGGTTCGATACGAGAATGAAGTTGTTGGCGAGCTTCTTGGTTTTTACATCACGCAGCGAAAAACACTTCTGATGCACCTTCATCGCCGTCATCAGGCACTCGGCCGGCACGCTCAAGAACTCTTTGTCGAAGTCGCCCATCAGCACCACCGGCCATTCGGTGAGCCCGGCGTTCTCCGTGTTCAAAGCCTCGTCCTCGACAAGCTGCAGCTTCGCTATTTTGGCGAGCGCCTGCGCCTGCCCGGCAATGGAGGCGGCGCGCAATGCCGGATCGAGCATCACTTTGTGGTGCTCAAGCTTTTTCACGTAGTCCGCAAAATCTTTCACCGCAAAAGGCGTGTTGCCGTGAAAGCGGTGCCCGCGCGTGGTGTCGCCGCTGGTGATCCCAGCGATCTCGAACGGCACGACCTTGCCGCCCAGCAGACAGACGATGGATTGCAAAGGCCGCACCCAATGGAACGCGCCCGCACCCCAGCGCATGGGCTTCGCCCACGGGAACTTCATCATCACCGCCGGGACAACCTCGGCGATAATGTCAGCCGCTGCCCGCCCGGGCTTGTCGATTTTGGCGACGTAGTAATCGCCCTTCTTTTCGTCTTTGATGAGGGTTGCTTGATCAAGCGACGTGAAGCCAGCCCCTTTCAAGAAGCCTGCAATGGCCGCCTCCGGTGCGCCAACCCGTGGGCCCTTCTTTTCATCGCTGACAGCAGGCGACTGTGCTGGCACGCCTTCGATCACAAGCGTCAGCCGGCGCGGCGTGGAAAAGGCCTTCGCCTCGCCGGTCTTCAAGCCTTGGGCGGCGAGCGCGTCTCCCACCAGGCGGCGCAAATCTTCGGCCGCGCGGCCCTGCAGGCGCGCTGGAATTTCTTCAGAGAACAGTTCAAGCAGCAGTTCGGACATGGGCTCGCCGGGTTCGGATTGGTGGATGCCAGTCTTAGCGGCTGGCCGTGCGGGCGCGAAGCAAAAAGCGGCTTGGAGCCTCGACTTGAGGCCCGCCAGACGCGCAGTTGATCCGTATCAATTCGCTGGAGCCGGCGCAGGGGCGGGATCGGCGCCCTTTTCTGCCGACACTTGACCGGCGATTTCGAGTGCCTGCCGGCCGATGTCATCTACGGCGCCCGTGGTGAACAGGTAACCAAGGCCAACGGCGCAGAGAGCAAGGTAGAGTGCGAAGATTGCGCCGCGACCGCGCAGGAACGCAAGCCCTGCAATCAGCAGCGGCAGCCCCAGGGCAATCACCCCAGCGATGGTTGGTGTCATGTCGTTTTACTCCCCAAGGGCCCCGCCGGTTTATCCAGCGGGATTTGTCTACCAACCGTTACGCGACAAGCGCAAACCCGGCCATAACCACCGCAAAGGCAATGAGCAGCCAGAGCACATAACCCGCCGCATCAACGCCGAAGTAGGCCAGAACTGCAACGAACGCGAGCGCGGCGCAGGTGCCGAAGAACGTGCGGCCACGGTCGCGCGGTATGAGCCGTCCAGCACCAACGCCGATAAACAGCGCCGCGACCAGAATGAGCACCGTGGCGCCCAGTTCCTGCGGATTATTGAACAACCCAGACCAGCTCATCAGCGGCGCGGCGAGTACGAAACTCATGCCCGGCCTCCCTCGGTTGCCAACCACGCGCCGCAGCAGGCTTTGGCAAGCTCGCGCACGCGCAAGATGTAGCTCTGACGTTCAGTGACGGAAATCACGCCACGCGCATCGAGCAGGTTGAACACATGGCTCGCTTTGATGCACTGATCGTAAGCCGGTAGAGCCATCATGTGTTTGGCGCCTTCCGACTCCCCTTCGGGGAGCCGGCCGGAAGGCGCACGCTCCCACCCCTTTTCGAGCAGAGACTGACACTCAGCTTCCGCATCCTTGAAGTGCTGGAGAAGCATCGCGGTGTTGGCGTGCTCGAAGTTGTGGCGCGAATATTCGCGTTCAGCTTGCAGGAAGACATCGCCGTAAGTGATCTTGCGGTCACCCGTGCCACCGTTGAAGTTCAAGTCGAACACGCGGTCAACGCCCTGCACGTACATCGCCAGCCGCTCGAGGCCGTATGTGATTTCACCCGAGACAGGCGAACAATCGAAACCACCGACCTGCTGGAAGTAGGTGAACTGCGTCACCTCCATGCCGTTGCACCAGACTTCCCAGCCGAGCCCCCACGCGCCGAGCGTCGGGCTCTCCCAGTCGTCTTCGACAAAGCGGATATCGTTGACCTTGGTGTCGATGCCGATTGCATCCAGGCTCTGCAAATAGAGATCGAGAATGTTCTCAGGTGATGGCTTCATGATCACTTGGAACTGATAGTAGTGCTGCAACCGGTTCGGATTTTCACCGTAGCGGCCGTCTTTCGGGCGGCGCGAGGGTTGCACGTAGCACGCACTCCAGGGCTTCGGCCCCAGCGAGCGCAGCGTGGTGGCGGGGTGGAACGTGCCCGCCCCCACTTCCATATCGTAGGGTTGCAGCACCACGCAGCCTTGCGCGCCCCAGAATTGCTGCAGCGTCAGGATAAGATCCTGGAATGCTTCGCGCGGGCGCAGCGGAGGCGTTGTGGCAGCCGCAGAAGCTGACGGCATGGGCGAGGATGTTTTGACCACGGGATTGACCATGAATTGCGGTAAGATGCGCCGCACTATACGTATTCGGCGCGGTTCGTCATCTGTGTTCCGCACCCTGGCATCCCCGTCCACCCCATCTGGAGGCTAACCCTTGGATATTCTTGGCTGGATTTGGTGGTTGCTGACCAGCGCAGCCGGACTCGTTTGGTCGATTGGCTGGTTTTTGCTGGGAGGCTGGGTGTCGACCATCGCGCAAATCGCGGTCGTCGTTGGGATCGTGTTTTTCTACAAATACGGCTGGCAGCGCGCGCCCGCAGAGATTGCATCACGACTGACGTCTGTTGGCCGGTTCGTTTGGGGCTGGATGCGGTCCCGCGAGCCCGGCTCGGAGCAGGTTCGCACACAAGTGCGAGAGGTGATCCGCACCGTCAGAATAAAAGAAGCGGGAGATGTGAACATCTCCACGCTTCTATCATTGATCATGTTGGTTGGTATGACGCTCTTAGCAGCGTCATAGCACGCAAAGCGCGTTAAACGCTGGGGCGATAAACGCCTGCGCGCTCATCCCAAACCAGAGTTCCGAGGTCCCTCTGCGCCGATCTTTTTGCGGCGTGCGCGGCTTTAGCGCTTGCGCGAACGGTTTCAGCTTGCCGCTGGGCCTTTTGCATAAGCCTGTAGCCGAGCAAAAGAGCTGCGGCTCCGGCGATCACGGCGGTCGTAATTTGCGTCATTCAAGGCACCTCCTAGGCAAACTTGACAGGCACACTTGGTCTTAGAATCCGAAACGGGACCATAGCGCCCGAGACTCCATAACCGACACCAAATCTGCGGCAATTGCAAGACCGTCCCGGTGCGCCGACGGTATCGTCTCGTCAAGAGATGGTGAACGCCTTAGCCAAGACAAGAGCCCGGAGCGCTCCAAGGGCACCAATTTCAGGCGCACTTTGTCGCCATGCAACTCGCGCATTTTTGATCGCACGTCGGAAATGCCGTCAATGAGGCCAAACTCCAAGGCACGTGGACCCGACCAGAACGCGCCGGAGAACAACTCTTGATCCGGCCCGCGCAGGCGGCCAGCGCGGCGCTCTTTAACGACGCCAATAAAAACATCATGGACATCGCGCTGGAGCGCTTTGAGCCGTTCGACGTCGTCGGCTTTTTCCGGCTGAAAGGCGTCAAGCGAGCCTTTGTTGAGGCCGGCGGTATAAACGCGGCGATCGATGCCCAGCTTTTCAATGGCTTTGTCGAAACCAAACCCGGCAGAAATGACGCCGATGGAGCCGACGATGGACGATGGATCAGCGTAGATCTCATCACCGGCCACGGCAATGTAATAGCCGCCCGACGCCGCCACATCTTCGCAGAAAACGTAGACGCGCTTTTCATGCTCGTCTGCGAGTTGCCGGATGCGCTTCAGAATCAAATTCGATTGCACGGGCGAACCGCCCGGTGAATTGATGATAACGGCAACCGACGGCACCTTCGACATTTGGAAAGCGCGCTCAAGCGGCCCGGCGAGTGACGCAATCGACAACCCAGGACGGAGCGGTGTCGCCATGCCAATCACACCGGTCAAACGAACAACGGGCACCACAGGCGCTCGGGTAAAAGGCCACATACCGATTGAACTTTCCTGCTAGGGGATTGGAAGCGAAATCTGGCCGGCGCGGCAAAACAAAACCAATGCAAAAAGCTAGAGTGGCAGCGCGCCGCCATCGCGCAAAATGGCCTGTGCCGCAGGGGTAAAGGCGTTACCCTCGCCATGCAAGACAAGACCCGATAAAAGTGTCAGCGGCGCCCGGCTGCCTTTAATGCCTTGGACGATGACACGGACAGCCGCCTGTCCCTGGCGCGGATACACCGGCAACACTTTGAATGCGCCAAAGCGACCGGCCAGCGCGCTTAGAACGGCCTGCAATGCATCCGCCTTGTGGATCATGGTGGCGGTGCCGCCGCTCACCGCCATCCGCGCGAGCAGCCGGCCCCACAAATCGAGATCGCCTTCGGGCATCGAATGAGCCGCCGATTTCCAGGCATCAGGAGACGGCGTGCCGCGCCCATCGAGATGGAACGGCGGGTTGGCCACCACATGGTCGAAACTTTCAATGGCCAATCCCAGCCCGGCCATCTCCGACCACGACGCCGTCAAATCGCCACTGAATACCCTGACCCGCTCCGACAGCGCATTGCGGCGGACATTTTCCTCGGCCAATTCAACGAGCTTCGGCGATCGTTCGAGAAGCACGGCGGTCGCCGAGGGACACCGGCGCACGACACTCAGCCCAACTGTGCCGACGCCACCGCCGGCATCGAGCACGCTTTCCACCTGCCCCGGCGCACACGGCACCGCGGCGGCCAGCAAAACAGCGTCCACGCCTGCGCGGTAGCCTGTTCGCGGCTGCAGCAATTGCAGTTGCCCGCCCAGGAACGCATCGTCGGTCAGTTCGGCGTCGCCAGTGGATAGCGTCATAATTTTGCCGGCCCCCATAGAGGTTGTACGTCATCCGCCCTACCGCGCGGGGCAGTGGTCTGATGGCGAGGCGGCACGTTTACCTACCGACGCCTTTGCCTGCAACCTAGTCGAGAAAGGCCAACTGGCCGCAATCTCTCAGCGTTGCTCTAACCGGCCCAAATACCTTATACAAAGGCCAAATCGGCGGCACCGGCCCCGGAGATCAACCAAAGGACCCATGACGTGGGCGTAGTTATTGCACTCGACGAGGCGCGCGATCCTAACGAAGCGCTGAAGCCCCTTTTCGACCTTGTCAACGAGGACATGGAAGCGATCAACCGGATCATTCTCGACAAGGCCGTGTCCGATGTCGAAATGATCCCGCAACTTGCCCATCACCTCATCGATTCGGGTGGCAAACGTCTGCGCCCCATGCTGGCATTGGCTTCCGCCAAATTGTGCGGCTATCCAGGAACGGGGCACATTCGCACTGCCTCGGCCATCGAGTTTATGCATACGGCGACTTTGCTGCATGACGATGTCGTCGACATGAGCGACGCACGGCGCGGCCGCAAGACCGCGCGCCTCATTTGGGGCAACCAGGCCAGCGTTCTGGTCGGCGACTTCCTGCTCGGCCAAGCCTTTCGGATGCTTGTCGACGTCGGCTCTCTTCCGGTTTTAAAGATCTTGTCGAACGCGGCGGCCGTAATTGCGGAAGGCGAAGTCATGCAGCTCGCCGCGGCCAAGAATACGTCCACAACAGAAGACGAATACCTCGCAATCATCAACGCTAAGACGGCGGCGTTGTTCCTAGCTGCGGCTGAAGTTGGCGGCGCGCTGGCCAACCGCCCCGCCGAACAGCAAGCGGCATTGCGCTCTTACGGCAAGAATTTGGGGCTCGCGTTCCAACTCGTCGACGATGCACTCGACTATGCCGGCGATAGTAAACAGCTGGGCAAATCCGTCGGCGATGACTTCCGGGAAGGTAAAATTACACTGCCGCTGATTTTATCGTTCCGGCGAGGCTCGGATGCCGAGCGGGCTTTCTGGAACCGCACCATCGTCGAAGGCGACGTCGCAGATGGCGACCTCGACCATGCTATTACTCTGATGAAACGGCACAAATCTCTGGAGGCTACGCTGGAGCGGGCCCGTTCGTATGGGGCAATAGCCAAGGATGCGCTCGCCATTTTCCCCGACTGCCCACAACGCCATGCCATGCAGCAAGTGATCAGCTTCTGTATCAACAGAGCGCACTGAATTTACGTGCTCCGCACGTGGCGGCACGGAGCGTCCTCCGTGGGAACGGCCGGGAGGCACCAAGCAAAACAAGCCTGAGTGTCAGGGCGAAGCAATGCGCACAGCGATTCCGCCGATCACTTGATGGCTCGTGAATTGTGTTTCGAGATGACCGCCCGGCAGCGGCGTGCGGCTCCACCACTGTTGGAACTGCCGCCACAAATCGACGGGCAAGTAAGTTCCATCCCGCTGACTGAGCGGCATCGTGTAGGGCGCGAGCGAAAATTTGTATTCGACAAAAAAAGATTGCTGCGGCAGCCGGAACTCAAACCCGAACAGCGCTTGCCCCACAGGTCCGGCCATTTGATATTCATAAGTGCGCGCGGGATCCGTTTTGAGTTCGACCTCAGAGTGCGGCAGCGAAACACCCGCGCCAAAGCCGGCATAGGGCGAAATCTGTGCTGATGGCCCCGGCAAGCGTACTAGACCGTTGAGCGTCAGCATGTTGTGGCCATGCGAAGCCTCGAGGCGGCGGAACACATCTTGGATCTGCGCCTCGGCGGGAGCCGGTTTGCCATCCAGCGTGCCTGTAAATTTCACCTTCTGATCGGGCGAAGATATCGCCTTCGAATGCGTAAAATCGAGCATGGTGCCTGTGGACCCAACCCCGAACCAACGCATCACGCGAACGCCATAGTAAATCGGGCTCTTAAACGGCATGCCGCGCCAGGCCACGTCGTGCGCCACGAAATCGTGGACGCCCGGCTTGATCATCGCCACGTCGCTGTCATAGGTGTAGGGCGACCCGCCATAAGCCCCAATCACGGTTTCACGCTGCGGCGCTATTTGTTTGCCTCGCTCGCCCTGCCTGCTAACAGCCTCGGTCGAGGCGGCCGCGCGGCCCTTCACGGGCCCCGCCATGTTGAGAGGTTCGGCGATTGGCTGCGGACCTACACCGGGATCGAAACCGGGCATCGCCGTCGCAACGAGCAGGATGACTGCCGCGGCACTGGCCAATTGCTCGCTCGAAACCCGCCGGATGCTTGGGGTTGGTTGGGCCGCACCACGGCTCCAAGAGGGCGGGCGCAATCCCGCCAGGTCTCTCATCTCCGGAGTCCACGAAAACACGTGTGAAGTCATGTCGCCTCGCATGAGCCGTCGGCCATCAGCGCACCGCTTCAAACAAGAGAGCGCACGCTTCGGATAGGACGAAGCATTGCGCTTTGACCGGCCAACTGCAAGCCGCGCCGTTGCCGCGCCTCACGCAGGCAATTCCCAAGCGTCGAACAACAATCGAGCAAGCCGTTTGGTGCGATTTTCGATCACCTGTGGTGTCCAATCGTCGATATCTGCGAGTTCACGGGTCATCGCAAAATCCGACTGAGCATATAACTTGCGCTTTTCATCCCACTCACACGCATCGGCGGCGCGGTTTTCTTCAGCGCTGAGGAACGTGAGATTGCCCAGCCGGTGCGCGTGGGCCTTGACGGCAGCCTCCGTTTTGTAATGCTTGCGCCATTGACTTTGCACAACCCAGCCGCGCGGCAAAATGTGCTCGACCGTTACCTTGACCGGACAGATTGCTCCGGGATCGGCACCCAGCAGCACCGCGATGCGCCGCAACGCCTTGGGAGCATAATGTTTGCGGTCGAAGGTATTGCTTCCAAGATGAGCGAGGGCGCACTCTCGCAGCGCTTTGGGAATCTCCAGTTCACGCATCTCGTTGACCGGCACATCCCGGTCGATTTCGGCAAGTAGCCGGATGATCTGACGCTGCTGCCGCGTCGGGTCGATACCCGCTAATCGCAAAAGCCACACGAGACGCTCGAGCCGGCTGAAGAACCTTTCGGTCTCGCCATTCTCGCCGCGCCGGTCGAGCCAGCGCAAAGCGGCCGGCACCCATAGGTCTTGCGAGACCCACGACAACCGCTCGATCAACATCCCGATGGAGCCACGGGATTTCAAGGTCCCGACGTCCCTGCGGCGCAAGGCGTGCAATTGCGCGGCGGCAGGGGCAAGCGCACCTTCGATGAAGGGTAGCCCTGACGTGTTGAGGGCAAACGCCTGGGCAAGATCCGTCTCGACCGGGCGTTCCGACCGCTTTCTGATTTTGAGCGTGCGCAGGTGGCCGAGCAAGGCATGCATGTCGCGGGAGTTGAGCTGGAGTTCACAGTTCTCCCACACCTGCCGGCACCGCTCGCGTTCGTCTTGCGGAATGATAGACAGCAGGCTCGCCTTCGCCCGGTTGGCGCCGTTGAAATGCCGCCGTGTCTCTTCCTCGATAACCAGCATACGCCAGGCTTCGTCTTCATCTTCCACTTGATGAATGGTCACGAAACAGCGATCTGCCAGCGTTTCGAACAACTGTTGACGCGTTGCCGGCGATACCTCCTCGCCGGAAAGCTCGGCCAAAAAGTAGTCGCGATTGCCGATGATGTTGCGCTCGGTTTCAGACAGTGCGTCGTCTTGGCTCTCTGGTGTGTGCGCTGTCGAACCAGGGGACTGCACAAATTTATCGCAAAACTGGGCGAGATTTTCCTGGGTCTGCAATCTGTACGGGCCGGTGCCGATGAAGGCTTGCAGCTGGTCGCGGCTGGCGGCATCTGCGGAGAGATCGCGCAGCACCGCAAACAGCAGCGTCAAGGTCATGATGCGCTGATGCCCATCGACCAGCGCCGTTGCCGGTTCTTCCGGCCGCTTGGCCAGCATCAGCGAACCGAGGAAATAGCGGCGCTTGGCATCGTCTACTTCAAACGCCACATCAAACAAATCTGTCAGCAGCCGCCCGGCCTCGCCTGTCTGCCAAGCGTAAGCGCGCTGGAACCAGGGCAGGCGGAAAATGTAGTCTTCTGAAAACAGCTGTCGCAGTGAGACGACGCGGACTGAAATATACTCGCCCAATTAGACACTCCCTACGTCGCGCATGAACTGCGCGATCTTGTTCTTATTGAAGTGGACCGCTTTCCGGTTAGCTGGCACTGTCGGCCTAGGTGCAAGCGCCGAGTTGGGCTTCGTCAGCCCCTGCCCAGTTCCCGTATCCCCAACCCATTTTCCGGCGCGGTTCAATCTTCGACGTAAATCGGCAGACGCCTGCGAAATCGTGCTGAGCCACCCCTCGCGGCCCAGCCAAACATTGATCCCTCAAATGTGCCCAAGCGCACCACACCTTAGAGGATTGGTTTGTAATTGAACCTCAGGCATGATGGTCAAAGTTGGACGCCTCTTCGAGATCCCAGACGGGTCCCAACCAATAGTCATTTGCTAAACGCGTGCATAAAGAAATTCAACGCCAGTTACCCACAAAAGCATCAATTTAAATGACAAGCACTATCGCGCAACACTATGAGATCCATGCCATCCTGCAACCTAAATTTGACATCATCCTGATGCCCGGCCAAGAACTTCGCGGAGCGCTATGCCTGAAGACCCGCAACACGCGACACCCATCTTCAAGATCGTCACCCGCGCCCAATGGCGCGACGCGCTTGCCCATGGCACTTTCGCAGGATCGGCCGATGACCTGCGCGACGGCTTCATTCATCTGTCTGCTGCCCATCAAGTGCAAGGCACTCTCGCCAGGCACTTTCGCGGACAGAACGATCTGATGTTGGCGGCATTCGAAGCCGCCGCTCTCGAACCGGGATTGAAATGGGAGGTCTCGCGCGGGGGCGATCTCTTCCCGCATCTTTACGCGCCTCTCGACCCTCAGCTAGCACTCTGGACGCGGGCATTACAGCTCGACGACTGCGGCATGCCGCTGGTGCCAGAGGGCTTACTGCCGCCAGTTTTGCTTCAAGAGAGCAAAAGCTGATGCTGTCATCCCTCTACAGCTTGGCGCGGCCGGCGCTCTTTCGGGTGCCTCCAGAAGACGCCCACGAGTTGATGCTGAAGGCTATGGAATCCGGTGCCTACCCGCGCGCCGTTGGCACCGATGCGTTGTGCCTTGGCGCCGATGTTTGGAACATGCGGTTTCCCAATCCCCTCAGCATCGCAGCAGGCTTCGACAAAAACGCGCGCGTGCCCGACGCAATCCTGGGCCTTGGCTGCGGATTTGCCGAGGCTGGCACCCTGACGCCCAGACCTCAGGACGGCAATCCAGCGCCGCGCGTGTTCCGCCTTGTGGCCGACAATGCCCTCATCAACCGGCTCGGCTTCAATAACGGCGGCCACGCCGCAGCACTCGCCCGGCTGAAGGCCCGGCCACGAAAGGGCATCATCGCCGTCAACATCGGGGCCAACAAAGACAGCGCCGATCGCGTCGCCGATTATGTTTCCGGCATCGAGGCCTTTTACGGCGTTGCAGACTTTTTCACCGTCAACATTTCCTCGCCCAACACGCCCGGCCTGCGCGATCTGCAAGCCCCGGCCGCGCTGGATCACCTTCTCAGTGCGGTCTTTTCCGCGCGGCAGCGTCAGTGTGATGCTGGCAAACCACAGCGGCCTATTGTTGTGAAAATTGCGCCCGACCTTGCCGAAGACGATCTCGCTGCAACGCTAGCGCAATTGAGCGCGCATGCAGTCGATGGTATCGCGGTATCCAACACCACGCTGGAGCGCGGACCGCTGCGAGATGCCGCGGCGCACGAGGCTGGCGGACTGTCGGGCCGCCCCCTGTTCGAGCGCTCTACCATTACGCTCGCCAAGGTGTATCAAGCGACGGGCGGGCGCATTCCGCTGATCGGCATCGGCGGCATCGACAGCGGGGCTACGGCACTCGCCAAAATCGAAGCTGGCGCCACATTGTTGCAGCTCTACACCGGCCTCATCTACGAAGGCCCGGGTTTGATCGGGCGAATCAAAGACCACCTCTCGAATGTTTGCCGCCGCGAGGGCGTCGCCTCGCTTTCGGCCTTGCGCGGCCGCCGCGCTGCCGAGTGGGCCGCAAAACCGTTGATCTAGAAGGGAAGGGCGGCGTCCTTTGACAGCTCCCGCCCCTGCCCCCATGCTCGGCACATGAAACTGAGCGATTCGAAATTCAGCCCGACGTTTGAACTCGAGAGCGTTGAACGCGACCTCGGCGGCGGCCCGATTGCCGGCATCGACGAAGCGGGACGTGGGCCATGGGCGGGCCCGGTTGTCGCCGCAGCTGTCATCCTTGATCCAGAACATTTGCCGGACGGCATCGATGACTCTAAGGCGCTCGACGCCGATCAGCGCGAGACAGCCTTCCTGAAAATCATCGCAACGGCGCGCTACGGCGTGGGGATCGCCGGGACAGACCGCATCGACCGCGACAACATTCTCAATGCCACGTTATGGGCAATGGCAAGCGCGGTGGCGAATTTGCAGGTGACTCCGCGCCTGGCGCTCATTGATGGCAACAAAGCCCCACACCTCACGTGTGAAACCCGCACCATCGTCAAGGGCGATGCAAAGTGCCTGTCGATTGCAGCGGCTTCAATCGTCGCCAAAGTGACGCGCGACCGCCTGATGATGGAGATGGCGCGCACTTATCCGGGTTACGGCTTCGAGCGCCATAAAGGATATGGCACACCCGAACACAAGATTGCCCTTCAACGGTTGGGCGTTTCCCCCATCCATCGCCGCTCGTTCAAGCCGGTGCAATTGGCCTTGGGGCTGGTGCCTGCCTAAGCCACGTCACGCTGGCTTCAAGAACTCGCCGGCCAATCCGGCGCGGATCATCTCGCGTGTTTCGGGAATGCCGTAAAGCTCTACGAACGGTCCAAAACGCGGGCCTTCCGAACTGCCGAGCAACACCTCGTAGATTGCCTGATACCAAGTGCGCAGGGTTTCCTTGACATAGCCATTGGCTTTGCCCGTCTCGACGACAAGATCCTGCAACTCCTTCGATGTCGCGCCAGGGGGCACTTCGGCAAGTGCCTTATCGAGAGCCAGCAACGCCGAGCGCTCAGCTTCCGTGGCCGCGCGGAACACCTTCTTGGGCTTTACAAAGTCGTGATAGTACGCAATTGCGAAGCCAACCAGCTGATCGAGCATGGGGTGTGTTTCCGCCGCAACGCCAGGGTGATGCTTGCGGATCACCGACCACAGCTTGCCTTTATCCTCGGCGTTCGATGCCGCTGACAGATTGAGCAACAGCGCGAACGTGATCGGCATTTCCGCTTGTGGCGGCTGGCCCTGATGGATGTGCCATACCGGGTTGTCGAACTTGGCTTGGCCCTCTTGCCCCGGATAAGCGGCGATGAATTGCAGGTACTCATCGACGGCACGCGGAATGACATCGAAATGCAGTTTCTTGGCGCTTCGCGGGCGTTGAAACATGAACAAGGCGAGGCTCTCGGGCGAGGCGTATTTCAGCCATTCGTCGATTGTCAGCCCGTTGCCCTTAGACTTTGAAATCTTTTGGCCGTTCTCGTCGAGGAACAGTTCGTAGACGTAGTGCTGCGGGGCCTCGCCGCCCAGAATTTCGCAGATCCGGTCGTAGACGATCGCGTTGGATTGGTGGTCTTTGCCGAACATCTCGAAGTCGACGCCCAGTGCCGCCCAGCGCATGCCAAAATCCGGCTTCCACTGCAGTTTCACTCGGCCGCCTGTGATGGGCAGCGTCACATCGGATCCATCTTCATCGGCAAAGGTAATGGTGCCCGCTTTGGCGTCGACGTTCTTCATCGGCACGTACAGCACGCGGCCCGTCGCTGGCGAAATCGGCAGGAATGGGCTGTAGGTTGCCTGCCGCTCCTCGCCAAGTGTTGGCAGCATCACTCCCATGATAGCGTCAAAGCGCTCGGCGGCGCGCAGCAGCATATCGTCGAACTTGCCAGCCTTGTAATAGTCGGTGGCGCTGGCGAATTCATAGTCGAAGCCAAAAGTATCGAGAAAACGCCGCAGCATGGCGTTGTTATGATGGCCGAAGCTCTCGAAGTCTCCGCCGAAAGGATTGGGCACTGCAGTCAGAGGCTTGTGCAGATGCGGCTCGAGAAACGCGCGATCGGGCACGTTGTCGGGAATTTTGCGCATGCCGTCCATGTCATCGGAAAAGCATAGTAACCGTGTCTTGATTTTGCCTTCCGTCAGCGTCTCGAAGGCGTGGCGGACCATGGTGGTGCGCGCCACCTCGCCGAATGTCCCGATGTGCGGCAAGCCTGACGGACCGTAACCGGTTTCGAAAAGCACCGTCTTGCCCGCACTGCCCTTCATGCGCTGTAAGCGTTCAATCAGGCGGCGGGCCTCTTCGAACGGCCAGGAACGGGGATCATTCAACGTCGCGGCGGCGGCGAGGTCTTGCTGTGGCTCTTTGGTCATGAGGTCGTAGCGGGTTCCGGTGCGGCATGGTGGTGCCATAATGTGTTGTGTTGAAGTGGCAGTGGGCTTGAGTGCGGCAACCTATGCTGGCCAATTAGCAGCGTCAATGAACGACCCGCCAATTGCCGGGGGAAGCAAGGTTAGGGCGTGCTCAGAGTGTCACGGTTCCTAGCCAATATCGACATTTTTAACAGTTTGGATCAACATTTGTGACACCTAGTATTTCGCAGACATCCTGAGGTGGGTTATGCTGTAACTGTGCATGATTTGGGCAATTGTGTGCACTGCCGAACATCTGTTTGAGCATATGTTCTGCCAGTCTGTAGATTTGCTCTCTGGATAAAACAATGCCGCCCAGCGGACCTTCTGCATTACAAAGTCTGGTGCCCGTCTTGCGCTATCGCGACGTCGCGGCGGCCGCAAACTGGCTGAGTGGTACCTTTGGCTTCGAGCGCACGACGCTGATCCCATCACCCAACGGCGGCGCAATCTATGCCGAGTTGGTGCATGGCCGCGGCACCATCATGCTAGTGCCTGTGGGCCAATCCGACCTCGATGCCCACATGCGCCAGCCCGATGAACTCGGTGGCATCGAAACGCAAACCTGCTACGTCACCGTTGCCGATGCCGCCGCACACCTTGAGAGCGCCGTTAAAGGTGGCGCCGAGATTGTGCTGCCGCTGAGCGGCGATGAAAGCGGGCAGCGCGGCTATTCGTGCCGCGATCTCGAAGGTCACATCTGGAATTTTGGTACTTATGCTCCGGCCGCGAGCGCAGAACCCACTGCTGCCCAACGCGCTGAAGTGGAACAGGCCGCCACCGTAGAAAAGAAGCGGCAACGCAGTTTCGTGCCAATTTTGATGAGTTGTGGACTGGTGGGCCTTGCGGCCTGGTCCGTCACGTTGATGAACAATCCGCTGACGGGCGCGCAAACGCCCTCCCAGAAAGTTGCATCGCCGGGTCCGGCGGCCGTTTCACCAGTTGCAGCGGCGCAAGGCGCCAGCAACATCCAGCGCGAACGGGAAACGCTTGCCGAAGAACAGCTGAAATCACAGAAGGTCATAGAAAAGCTGCGCCAAGACCTGACAGATGCACGTGCCGCCGCCAAAGCTGCGGAAAGCGCTGCCAGCGCCGCCGCCAAGGATCTTGCAGAAGAATATGCACGGCGCACCTCCGGCCAGCAGGCATCGAGCGCAGCACAGGCCAAAGCCGCTCAACTCGAAAGCGACCTTTCCGCCAGCAAGGCATCGGTGGCAGCACTTGAAACTGAACTGCTGAAGGAACGCAGCGCGCGCGGCGAGTCCGTGCAAGCTGCCGAAGCCGCCCGCGCCGCTCTCGAAAGCGAAATTCAGAAGCGCGAAGATCTTGAACAATTGGTGCTCGACATGGATCGTGATGCCAACGAGCGTCTCGGTGCCGCTAAGTTGCCAAATGCCGGAATCTCGCCAGCAGAAACGGGCAGCGTTAGCCCGAAAATCAAGCCCAGTGCGGTGAAGCCATCCCCGGTTAAGCGCGCAAAGGTGACGAAGCCTCCTGCCGTGAAGGCCACAAAGACGGTCAAGAGCGCGCCGGTTAAGGGCGACGAGGAAAAGCCCTGGCCCTATAACGGCTGGTAATGGGACCGGCCTCATCCGCCATCTGCGAAGCCGCAATCCACCGGAGCTCACCGCGCCGTGAAGCTTTTCAAGTGAGATTTACGGCAAAACTTGGCCCGGGCGGTGTGCCATGCGCGCGCATTGCAAGCTTTGGCTGATACGGTATTACACTAGAATTGGGCACACCGGCGAGTGAGATGACACGATGACAGCAGGCGGCAGCACGCTTCTAACGCCCCCAGCGGCGCTGATCTACGCGATGGTTACAACCTCGGCCGTCGATCGGACAATCAACGATGCTGAATTGCAGCGCATGGGTGCCATCGTCAAACAACTTCCTGCATTTTCCGAATATGAACACGATTGGCTCGTCCGCGAAGCGCAAGACTGCGGCAAAATTCTCAGCAAAGCCGGTGGGCTTGACCGCGTGCTGGCGTTGATCGATGCCAGCTTGCCAGAACACATGCGCGAAACCGCCTATGCCCTGGCCGTCGAAGTGGCGTCTGCCGACTTGCACATTAAGCCCGAGGAACAGCGCTTTCTTGATTTGCTCGCAGCCGAACTCGAGCTCGAGAAGCTCACTTGCGCAGCACTCGAGCGAGGTGCCCGCGCCCGCCATCAGCGGATGTAGGGCCTTTGATCGTCTAAAGTTTTTCGGCAAATTCCAAGACGGCACCGGCTGCAATTGCCAGCGATTGATCGACGCTTAAGCCTGAGCGCGCTGGCGGGTTGAGATCATGACCGCCGCCCTCGATCCAGCGAACCGTGACCGCCGAAGACATTTCGTAGCGCTCCACCTCGTCGCGTGTTCCGAAAGGATCGCGTGTACCCTGCACGATCAGCGCGGGACAGCGCAGCGTTGCGAGATGCGCGGTGCGCAGCTTTTCCGGCTTTCCGGGCGGATGGAATGGATACCCGAGACAGACCAAACCGGATATCCGGCGCTCGAGAAAAAGGTCTTGCGCAACAAGACTGGCGACGCGGCCACCTAGCGACTTACCGCCGATGACCAGACACTGCGGACGTTCAAGTTCGACTATTTTTTCCACAGCATCGGCATATGCGCCCATCAACACCTCCACTTTGGGAGGCGGGCGGCGCGCGCCGCCCTGCCGCCGCGCGGCCATATAGTCGAATTCGAAGCGGTGGACTCTGATGCCAAGACTGGCAATATGGCCAGAGATCGCCTCCATGAAGGGGCTCGTCATAAGCGCCCCGGCACCATGAGCGAGCACCAGATGTGTTTTTGCGCCTACCATTCCGAGTGACAGAAATTTGGTCATACCCACCTAACGACTGACACCGGGCACTATCGCGGACCAAATTACGGGTCCTGCAGCCGCATTTTTGACATGGCGACACCGCCAAATTGTACTATGCGATTCATTAAGTTGAGAACACTTATGCGACGGATGTTCCCTATGGTGCGCGTGACAAGTGACCCCAAGCAGCGGACGGTCAGCACAGCCTCCTTTGTGGCAGCACTTGCGTGCATCGGCGCAGTGTTGTTGCCTGCGTCGAACACGTTGGCGCAGTCGAAAACCGACGCGCTCCCCTCTGCCGCATCAATTTAAGCCATGGAAGCGGCCAAAGCCGCGCGCGAAGCCGCCGGAGAGGCCAAAGCTGCAGCCGTGAAGGCCAAATCCTCGCCAGGCGCGGCGGCGGCACCCCCGCCTCCCCCAGCAAAAATTCCCGCAAATGTTACAGCCCCCGACTCCGAGCCTGCTGCCAAGAAGGCTTCTCCGGTTGCTGCTATTGCGCCGGCTTCAGCAGTGGCCGTGCCGGATGCAGGTAGCGCCGCCGCTCCTGTGCCGCCGCCGAAAATAGTTCTGACACCGGCCAAGAAATTGTTTGGCGCGGCCAAGACGGCGGCACCCTTGGCAGCGCGCGCAATCGGCAGTTATGCGCGCGGCTGCATGGCCGGAGCCAAGCCGCTCGCCATCGACGCGCCGGCTTGGCAAGCCATGCGGCTGTCGCGCAATCGCAATTGGGGCCACCCCAAGCTGATCACGCTGCTCGAACGCTTTGCTACTGAAATGAAGGAGAAAGAAAACTGGCCGGGCCTGCTCATCGGCGACTTGGCGCAACCGCGCGGCGGCCCGATGTTGACCGGCCACAGGAGCCATCAGTTGGGGCTTGACGCCGATGTCTGGTTCAAGCCGAAGCCTGAGAAGGTTCTCACCCGCGCTGAACGAGAAACGCATGAACCGCTACTCTTGGCCGAAGACAAGGGCACCGAAGTCATCGCCGCGAATTGGAACGAAGGCTTCGTGCGCCTCGTCAAGCGCGCGGCGAGCTATCCGGAAGTCGAGCGCATTTTCGTGCATCCAGCGATTAAGAAGGAATTTTGCAAAGCCGCCGGCACCGATCGTGGCTGGCTTCTAAAGGTGCGGCCGATGTGGCTGCACAATTACCACTTCCATATTCGTATGGGGTGCCCTGCCGGGTCGCCCAGCTGTGAGAAGCAGAAAGACCCACCAAAAGGCGACGACGGTTGCGGAAAGGAACTGAACGATTGGTTAGCGCTGGTTTCCGCCCCGCCTAAGCCAAAGCCGGTTCCTGCCCCACCGCCTAAGGCACCCGCACCCGAAATGACGTTGACGTCGCTACCGCAGGAATGCCGTTCCGTGTTGTTGGCGGGTGAGGCAAAAGACTCGGTTCCCGCAAAGGCGGTGGCGGATGCCGCTGCTGCGGAAGCCGCCACTAAGGCCGCAGCAGCCAAGATCAAAGCAGCAGCAAAGTCTAAGCCGGCGCCTTGAACGAGGAAGAGGTTTTGCAACCGGATCAGCTGGCGCAAGCAACGCCGGTTCCGCGCAACCCGCAATAGCCACCCGGTACTTTTTCGAGATACTGCTGGTGAGCGGCATCGGCGAAATAGAACGGCGGCGCTGTCATAATCTCAGTTGTTATTGCGCCGAACCCATGCCCGGCAATCTTGCGGCCGTAGGCGTCACGCGCTGCGAAAGCGGATGCAAGTTGCTCAGGCGTCGAACAATAGATTCCAGACCTATACTGGGTGCCGACGTCGTTGCCCTGCCGCAAGCCCTGAGTGGGATCGTGGCTTTCAAAGAACGTCGCCACCAGTTGCTCGAAACGGATCACAGCCGGGTCGAATACTACGAGCACGACCTCGTTATGCCCGGTGAGGCCGGTGCAAACCTCTTCATTGGTGGGGTTAGGCGTTAATCCACCAGCATACCCAACCGCAGTTACCCAAATGCCCGCACCCTGCTGCCAGAACTTGCGCTCAGCACCCCAGAAACATCCCATGCCGAACAGAACTTGCTGGAAGCCGTCCGGGTAGGGGCCCAAGAGCGGGTTGCCGGTAATTTCATGAACCCGCGCCGTCGGCACGGGCTCGGTGCGGCCCTTGAGAGCCGTTTCGGGCGTCGGCATCGCGGTTTTATTGCGCTTCAGGAACATGGTCCATTCTCCGGTGACGAGGTGGCGCCGCAGCCAAGGAATACGGCCCCTATATTGGGGTTTAGTGTACGGCAACCTTCATACTCTGCATCTACGAAGTTCGCGGCCAAGAGTTTTGCCATAGCCCCTTCACGATTGCGGGAGCAGGATGTAATCTGCCTTTACGAGACCGGGGGCTTTGCGGCGTCCCGGCAAGAACTGGTTTGCTTTGGGAGTTCCGCCATGTCCGACGCACAAGTCTCTGCAGCGCCCAGCGCGCCGGACACCCCGCAAGAGCGCATCGTCTATGCAGCTGGCGGCGGACACAAGACGGTGTTCTCCTTCATCTTCCTCATTCTGCTCCCGTTCTTCATCAGCATACCGCCCATGATCTTCAACCGGATCCAGCATGGCTTGATGTTGGATAATTGGGGCTTCTTGGTGCTCGCCGCAGCTTTCGGAATCGTGATGTTCCTCGTCCTCGTGGAACTCATCTTCTCGCTGCGCGCGCGCGTTGAACTGCTGCCTGACAAAGTGAAGATGACGCTTCCGGCAGGCCGTGGCCCGACGCCCATGCTTCGCTACAAGAGCTACGAAGTGCCCTACGATCAGGTGCACACGGTTGAAACCCGGCGCGAAATCTACGGCGGCGCGATCATGCCGGTGCTGCTCAAGGGCGCCCGTGTGATCACCAAGGACGGCACCGTCGTGCCCCTCGGATATGTCAGCGAGGCCAATGTCGACCCGGCCTTCCCCTATCCGGCAATCGCAAAGCAGATCGCCGATCGCGCCCGTCTGCCGCTGATTGATCGTGGCAATGTGCGCCGCTCGGTGCGATCCAAGATGATGGGCTTGAAGTCCAACGACGCGGCTGCCGATGCTGCCAGCATCGTCGATGAAACGTATATCGAAGCCCTCAACCGCAGCCACCGCAACTTTGTGCTGGGGCTCATCAGTGTTCTGTTCATTTTGATGGCCATCGGCATTGTCGATGACCTTTCTGAGGAACGCCTCAGCAGCCAAGCGGCCGTCGCCGCTCCCGCTGCGGCTATCAAGGCGGGCACCGCCGCGCCTGCTGCTAAGCCTCCGAAAAAGACCAATCAATAACGTAGTCGCCGCCCGTTATTGATTGACGAACACATTGATGCGGCGGCGGTGGCGGCCAGCGTAGCCGAACAACAGCCCTAGTGCCGCAAATAGAAACACAGCCGGCAAAGACAGCAGCGGCGAGATCACCATCGTCCACACCCAACTCAACTGTTGGTTAGCGAGGGACATCTGGACCGAATTGAGAACCGCTGGCGCGATTTCGCTCCAGCGCTGTTGCAACGAGGCGGGGCGGAACGTGAGATCGCCTGCGAGCAGTAGAGTTGCATCAGCCGCCAGCGCCGTGACGGCAATGAGAAAAAACAGCGCGCTTAAAAATCTCAGGACGGCCATGGCACCTCCAGGAGTGCTCGCCTTTGCAGGCGTTACCAGCGATTGAGCCACAAGAAGCCGCGACGACGCAACTGCCAGCCCTCTTCGTGCCTACCTTTGCCAGCCGCCGAGAGCAAGACTGTGGCAAACAGTTGCCCGGCGTTGCGACTGGGGTTCCGCGCCTTGACCAGGGCAGGGGCAAAACGATGTTCCGAAGCCGCGCCAAACGCCACACATAAAGGGTTCGCGCCGCGGTTGCGTTGGGGAGGCATCTGGCTATAGTGCGGCCCTTCCCGCTCAACGGAGAGATGGCCGAGTGGTTTAAGGCGCACGCCTGGAACGCGTGTGTGCGGGCAACCGTACCGTGGGTTCGAATCCCACTCTCTCCGCCACATTTGTTTCGTGTCTGGCCTGACGCCGCTTATTGGGCCGTCACGCAAAAATGAGCGCCTTTTCGGCCTCATCGAGAAGCTGGTAGGTGCCAGCGGCGAGGCCGCCGGGGAGTGACAAGCCGCCGACCCGGTCGCGGTGCAGATCCGTCACGTGATTGCCGAGCGCTGCAAACATGCGGCGCACCTGATGATAACGGCCCTCGGTAAGCGTAACATGAACCTCGGGCAGGCTTTCCGGCGCACCGGGCACCGCTTCCATCACCACGGGCAACAACGGCTTATCATCGCCCTCGAGCATCAACGTGCCCGCCGCCAGCCTTGCCGCCTCATCACCGCGCAATGCCCGCGCCAGCGTCACGCGATAGCGCTTGGCGACTTGGCTTTTGGGCGCAATCACCCGGTGCAACAGTCCCCCGTCGTCGGTCATTAACAACAACCCCGACGTTTCCTTGTCGAGCCGCCCGATGCTGGAAATCGCCGGTTTGCGGTCGCGCCAGCGCGATGGCAGCAATTCATAGACCAGCGGCCCCACCTCCTTGTGGCTACAGGTAACACCGAGCGGCTTGTGCATCATCAGCACGAGGCCGGGTGGAGGATCGAGCGCCGCACCGGCAATCTGCAACCGCTTGCTCAAGCCGGGCGTTACAGGTACGTGCACACCGGAATCTGACACCGGCACACCATCGAGAACGACACGGCCGTACTTCACCAAAGTCTGCACGTCTTTGCGCGATCCATAGCCCATGTTGGCGAGCAACCGGTCGAGCCGAAGTGTTGCAGCAGCGCTCATACCCGCGCCTTGGCTAAACGCGACACTTGCGAAACGGGCGCCTTGCGGGCGGCATAGATTTTAAAGCCGTTGGCCTGTGCAATTTGATCGACCGTCTGAAATAGCGTTTTCAGTGTCGCCTCGTAAGGCAAATGCCGGTTGGCAGTCATCCAGAATACGCCGCCCGGGCGCAACATGGCCGCCGCCTTTTGAATGAACGCCTGGCCGAGCGCGGTATCATCCTCGCCCTCGTCGTGAAACGGAGGATTGCTGACGGCGAAATCGAAGCCGCCCGGCAGCGTCGTGGCGGCGCGCACGTCGGTCCAAAGCACTGACACTCCCTCGCCCGGCACATTGCGGCGCGCCATATCGAGGGCGCGCTGATCGATATCGATGAGCAACATGAGCGGCGGCTTGGCGCTGGAGCGCAGCGCGCGCGCCAGCACACCGATCCCACAGCCGAGATCTGCGCCGCGGCCTTCGAGAGGTGGCAGATAATCGAGCAGCAATTGACTGCCGGGATCGACACGGTCCCAATTGAAGAGACCCGGCTGCGACCACAGCCCGAGATCCGGCAACAGACGCGGCGCTCCAGCAGCAATGGCTGCATCAAGACCACTAAGTGTGGCAGCGCGCGTGGTGTGGGCAATCTGATGCTTCCGCTTGTGCCCGACATCGACGCTGCAGCCAAACGCCGACAGCTCATCCGCCAGCCTCATGCCACCCTTGTTGTTGGCGGCAAGCACCGTCAGGCTCGCGCCCGGCACGAGCGCTCTCAGCCCAAGTGCCAGAACCGCGCGGCGCTCGACCGTACTGGCAGGAGCATGCAGGACAAGACCGCCACAACTGGCCGCTGGGAAATCCGACAGCACCTGCGCGCCGGGTGATCGCGGGGAACACTGAATGCTGCCGTCCGGGCTCGCGGCGAGATCGCCGGGGACGCTGCCATAAACAGCATGGGGAAGTGTGGTCTTGTGCACGCGCGGCCGCTTTTTCAAAAATGCCCCCGAACGAGAGCGTGAAGGAGACCGCCATTGTAGAGTCGATCGGCGACAACTTCAAAGCAGTGCTGATGTCGAGGCACGTCCATCCTCTGGAACAAGACCCGGTACTCCTGCATGAGAGACGGCGCCACCGATTAGACGGGCGCCAGATCAGAAAAGGCCTTTGCACCGATGGCGCTTGACCGGATTGAGCCGTGCAGAGCACAACTCAATCGTTGGCCCGTTCCTGAGGCCGGCAAGGGAGACAGGTCGCCCATGTGGGTGTTCGGCTATGGGTCGCTGATGTGGAACCCCGGGTTTCCAATCGTCTCGCGCTCACGCGCGCGGCTTTCCGGATACCGCCGCGCCTTGTGCATTCACTCGACACACTATCGCGGCACGTTGCAGCGGCCCGGCTTAGTGTTCGGGCTGGATCGCGGGGGCGTTTGCGACGGCGTGGCGTTCGAGATCGCCGCAGAGAACAAAGCGGACGTTCTGGCGGGCCTGCGCAAACGCGAGCTCATCTATGGCGTTTATCGGGAGGTGCGAACAAGGATTGCGCTTGAACCCAACGTGCCAAGCGAAGAGCAGGCCCGGCGTACCGTCGAAGCCGTAACCTACGTGGCCGAGCGCGCGCATCCGAGTTTCGCAGGCGACGAACACCCTCAACGCCAAGCAGCCATAGTGCGCGGCGCACATGGGATCGCGGGATCGAACCTCGCCTACTTGATCAATACGATTGTGCATTTGCGCGGCCTGGGTGTGCGTGACCGCAAAATTGAGCGCGTCGGACAAATGGCAGCCATGATGGCGTATGCGAGCGACCCCGATGACCAGCCGGCGAACCTCGCCAACTCTGGCCCATCTGAATCGCCGCGCATCACCGCCCTCAGCGCCGCCTGGCGACGCAACGGTGGAATTGCAAAGCCGCTCCCAAACTGCGGCCAGAGCCGTTTCCAACACCGCGCAAAAATTGGCGGGGCGCTTTGACCGGTGACGCGCAACCCGCTGAGGCGACGTTAAAGTGAAAACAGGCGAGGATGCCCCGCCTGCCACTCAGTCTACAACTTGTAATTGGCTTGCCACAGTAGCTCTAAATGAGGACTGCACCGGCTCGGCCCCAACCTAGTGGCGGGCGTTCGACGCAGCCTTCATCTGGCCGGAGCGAAGATCGAACTCGACCAGCTTGCTCGCCTTGGAAGTGCCAGCGAGCAAATGGATGTGAACTTCATTCGCGCCGAGTTCTGCGCCACGGCGGCGGATTTCAGCGAGGTTGAGAGAGGCGGCTTCCTGGGCTGCGCTGCCAATTGCCAGCACCACGCGCTCGCCATCGGGCTGGTGGCGCACGAGGATATAGTTGCCAGAAGCAAGCGCCGGGCATTCGCGCAAGCTATAAACGGTATGGACGTAGCGGCGGCCCGTCGCCCCGGTCCAAAAATGGAACCGGTTCGCAATGTCTTCAGCACCGCCGAGTTGCGCGGCCTCGTGCATCGGAGCTTGCCGCCGTGCCTTGGCTTCCGCAAATTGAATGACCCGCGCACCCATCGCCGTAATCCTGATTGAAGCCAATTGAACGTCTGTTAGGCTTATTCGATGCATCTGAATTTGCCCTGAATTTCTAGCTGAATTGTGGCTCCAGCTCAGTCATTTCATGGCACAGTAAATAGTCTGTTGCAGAGTGCTCCGGGCTTTTACAACGCGCATCAGAGACCGGACGCTGCACCAACACTAGCCAGCTAAACACTACGGCGCGGTTCCCTCGGGAACACCCGGCTGGAGGCCATGCAGCCCTAACTGCAGCGAGAAAAACCACAGCTTTTACAAGTCCAGCAACCCTCCTGGCGTGAAAACGCCAGCGTGTTGCAGCGCGGACAAACCCGGTCCTGCGGCGCGCCGCCTGCGATCCGGCCGGAGGTTGCTTCGCCCCCCTTCGCACCAGGGACTGCACCCTGGCGCCCATCGTGATCGCCTTCGGCCGCCACCGCCTTGCCATATTTGAGGGGCGGCGCTGTGTTGACTTCTGATGATTGCGGAGCCGTCAAAAATCCGGTGGCGATCATGTGCGTTTCGATGATCTCGCCAATAGCTGCCAATAAGCTGGGCACATAGCGGCCCTCGACCCAGCGGCCGCCCTGCGGATCAAAAATAACTTTCAGTTCTTCGGCGACGAAAGACACGTCTCCCCCGCGCCGGAACACAGCACTGATCATGCGTGTCAGTGCCACGGTCCAGGCATAGTGTTCGAGGTTGCGGCTGTTGATAAAAATTTCAAAAGGCCGGCGCCGCTGGACCTGGCTGTTGCTGCCCCCAGCGATCTCAACGATCACATCGTTGATCGTGATGTAGATGGCATGATCGCCATCTGACCACTTGAGTTTGTAGGTGGCACCTTCGAGCATGCCGGCCCGCTGAAGCGGCTGGGTTATGTAGACGACCTCGGCGCCGCCTAAGCTGGTCACGGCCGCTTGCCGCTGGTGCAGGGGTGCTGAACTTGGCGGAAGAGCCTGTGGACCCAACGGCTGAGATTTTGGATCTGGGCCTAACGGGAGAGCCGCTTCGGCATTCGCTGCGCTGGCCGCATCTAAGAAAACAGCGGCGTCTGCTTTTCTGACCTCACTCGCCGTACCCGCATCCGCCTGCGCTGCCGCATCGGGTGGAGCCGCCGACGTCAGCACCGCGCCCGTAATGGGGTTCGGACGGTACGCTGTGCATCCCTTGAGACCCAAGTCGTATGCTTGGCTATAGACCTCGCGGAAGGCTTCGAAGCTCAATCCCTCTGGACAATTGATGGTCTTGGATATGGCACTATCGACATAAGGCTGCAGGGCAGCCTGCATGGCGAGATGATCGGATGGCAACAGGCCATTGACGCTGACGAACTCCGGCGGCAGGTGCGCGGTGTCGCCAAAGGTACGGCGGAACACCGCGTGCGCAAAATCTTCGACGGTTTCGACCTGTGTTGCGCCGGAGGCCTCTCGCACACGCCGGTTGAATACAAAATCGAACACGGGCTCGATGCCGCTCGAGACGTTGCCGGCCAGCAGCGAAATCGTGCCGGTGGGGGCAATCGACGTTAAACATCCATTGCGGATGCCGGACTTGGCAATAAGCGCCCTCACGTCTGCATCGAGCGCGACCACGTTCGGGCGCGCAAGGAATGCCTTTTTGTCAAACAGCGGGAACGCGCCCTTTTCTTCAGCCAAACCGGCACTGGCGGCATATGCCGCGTTTTGGATCGTGCGCATCAAGCTTGCGGCCCGCGCGCAGGAGCCCGGCGCGCCATAGCGCTCGCCCATCATCATCAGCGCATCGGCAAGCCCGGTGACACCGAGCCCGATCCGGCGCTTGCCCTTCGCCTCGCGCTTTTGGACCTTTAGCGGATAGGGAGATATGTCGATGATATTGTCGAGAAGCCGGATTGACGTCGCCACCCGCTGCTCGAGTGCTGAGGTGTCGATATGGGCGGACGCCGTGAACGGCTGGCGCACCAGGGCCGCAAGGTTGATCGAGCCCAGAAGGCACGCGCCATAGGCGGGCAACGGCTGCTCACCGCACGGATTGGTGGTATGGATCTCTTCGCAATAAGCCAGATTGTTGCGCGCATTGACCCGGTCGATAAAAATCACACCGGGCTCGGCCGCGTCATAGGCCGACTGCATTATCCGGTCCCATAGCTGACGCGCGCGTACGGTGCGACACACACGGCCTTCGAACACCAGATCCCAGGCCGCATCCGTGCGCACCGCTGCCATAAAGCGGTCTGTCACCAGGACCGACAAATTGAAGTTGCGCAGCCGCGCGGCGTCGGATTTGGCGGCAATGAATTCTTCGATGTCGGGATGGTCGCACCGCAACGTCGCCATCATGGCACCACGGCGCGCGCCCGCCGACATGATGGTGCGGCACATGGCGTCCCAGACATCCATGAAACTGACCGGCCCTGAGGCATCGGCGCCGATGCTACGCACGAGGGCCCCGCGCGGACGCAAGGTCGAGAAATCATGCCCGATCCCGCCGCCCGCCTGCATGGTAAGGGCGGCTTCCCGCACCTGTTCGAAGATCGATCCGAGATCGTCATCGATCCGCCCCATGACGAAACAATTGAACAACGTGACCGAGCGGCCGGTGCGAGCACCCGCCAGAATGCGCCCACCCGGCAGGAACCCAAGATCACTCATGTTGGCGGCGAACGTCTCGGCCCAGCGCGCCCGGCGGCGCTTTCCACCCGCCTCGGCAGACGCCGCAGCATGGGCGACGCGCTTGAACGTGTCATCGAGCGTTGCATCGCCAGCCAAACCCTCTCCACCCTTGAAACGATACTTCGTCTCCCAGATCTCATGCGAGATTGGCGGCAGAATTGGGCGCAGGGCGGTCGTTTCGGAAGCTGGCGTCATCGGCGGTCTGGTCTCCGGCAAATGTGCCGTCAAAAATCCTAAGACAACCATAGCCATAAAACGATGAAAGTCAACAAATGTTCTTTTTATGTTCTTTCTTCGTTCGAGTTAAAGACCCGTGTCAATATCGCAGGTGAGAGCGGTGGGCCTTGAGGCGTCCAAACGGCTTCGACAATGAGCCGGTCGCAAGCGGCTTCTAAGCGTTCTTCAAACGCCTGCCGGAACGCCTTTCTCGGTATGCCAGCAGGAAACGGCGGCAGAAATTCAACGATAATGGTCCCTGGGTGGCGCATCAGGGTTCGGCGCGGCCAGTACAGCCCAGAATTCAGCGCGACCGGCACGCAGGGCACTTGAAGCGCTTCGTAAAGCGCCACGTAACCGGGCTTGTAGTCAGGCGGTGCGCCAGCGGCCTTGCGCGTGCCTTCCGGGAAAATCAACACTTGGCGGCCAGCGGCGATTCGATTTTGGCTGGCGCGGATCATGGCCTTCAGCGCCGCGGCAGCCTTATCGCGTTTGACCAGAATGTGGGCGAACTTGACGCAAAACCAACCGTAAACCGGGATCCACTTCAGCTCATCTTTCAAAACGATCGCCGGGTCGGTCAAGAGTGGGATCAGCGCGAATGTCTCCCAGGCCGACTGATGTTTAGAGACGACAAGACAGGGGCCAGCGGGCAGGTGCTCGCGTCCGCGAACCTCCATTGCAACGCCTGCGATGTGTTTCAACAGCCAGCACGCGCTGCGGGCGTGCGCACGCAATCCTGCCATTGCCCACGAACGTGGAGCAATAAGCAGCCATGAGCCGAGCAGCAGAAACAGCGCGGTGACAACGTAAAAGGCGACGGCGAAAGCAAGCGAGCGAAGCATTGAGGAAGGGCCAGAAGGAAATCAGATCAGGCGATCTGGTTACCGCATATGTGCGCAGTGCGCCAGCGAGGCGCGGTGGCACGCCCAGGGCCCCCGCCGTTGGGCTGCCGCCTGGATACTCCGTGGTCATATGCGCATGGAGAGTAGGAGCCCACTTAAGGCCGGACGCTAACTGCCCTCGCGCTACTCACAGCCGGGTGGTCTTCGCCAAGGGCTCGTTCTGCCCGCCAGCCAGGTTGCGAGTATCCCAATGACCGAACGTGCGCGCGACGATGAGGCGGGCGGCGGCAGGGATAAACTTCACATATTCCGACACGATCACACGCGTTGCCGAAGGGCTGAGCCACCACGGCTGCTGCGGGGTGCTGCTCACAACAGCATGAGGAATGAGTTGCACGCTGGGCATGGCACGGCCGATTTCGGCGAGGCTGCGCGGCATGTGCACGCGCGAAGTGACGACGATAACGCGCGTATAGTGATGCTTCGCCGCCCACTGGCGCGTTTGTTCGGCGTTGCCGACGGTATCAAGCGCCGCGTAATCAAGATCGACGCAGCAGTCGAACTGCGCGGCGGGCAGCTTGGCGAGCTTCATGATCGTTTCGCGGCTGGTCTGCGGGTTGATTCCAGAGATCAGGAGCCGTTCGCCGCGCTTTGCTTTGAGCAAGCTTGCCGCCTCTGCAATGCGCGCAGGCCCTCCGGTCAACACGACGATGCCGTCAGCTTGGATTGCTGCTTGGTCAGGAACGCGGCTGACGCGAGCCGCAAACAGCACGAATCCGAGCACGAACAGCCAAACCGCCGCCCCCACAACCCCGACCGTTACTGTCTTTTTCGCCATCATGGCTGCATCGAAATCCTGAAGCTGCCCCCACTAGAAGGCAGCGCTTTGATCGATTTGCCAGCTAATCTGGCACGCATTGGAACAAACGTCCAACGACCGCAGGGCGATCCAGGGGGACTGAAACAAAGATTGGAGCGCCCAAACGGCGCGTGCTCTACAGACCGTATACGGAACCCCATGGCACAAATATACAATAGCGACCGTGTGTGGCCGTTTCGTGCCCGGCCACAGGGCTCGCTGCTGGGGTTTGGCCTCAACACCCGATCCTAATGCTTCGCGTTCAAAATCCGGTAGACGCCAAAACGCGACGTCAGCATGCACAAGGCCGCGATCACCACAACGACGATACCCAGCAGAACATACCCTGCCATATCGAGCGCCCCGGAGCCGATCATGCGGTTCATCTCCGATAAAGTCACTCCACCGCCGCCCAGCACTTCGACGAGCAGGGGCATCGTTCCAAAGACGATCAAGGCGGACGCTGCACCGACCAAACCTGCACGTATCCCGAGCCGCAAAAAGTGCTTTTCGAATTCGTGCGCGATAAAGCGATCCGTCGCGCCGACGAAATGCAGCACTTCGACGATTTCGCGGTTCGATGCCATCGAGCTTTTCGTGGCCGAAACGATGATCGCCGTGGTCGCGGCCGCGACGAGCAGAAGGATCGCAAACCCGCCCAGCGCGAAGCTGCGCGTGACCGTGCGAATTTGCTGCTGCCAGCGGCGGTGGTCGTCGAGGGTCGCGCCTTTGAACTGCTTTTCGAGATCTTTGCCGACACGTGCCAGGTCGGGCGGCGAAGTTCGGTCAAGTTCGATGGCGATCAAGCGCGGCACTGGCAGAGATTTGAGCACGTCGCTTTTTCCGAGCCACGGCTCGAGCAATTCGGCCGAGCTTTCAACACTCAACGCCCTGACCTTAGCGATGCCGGGTTGGCTGCCCAGAAAGGCCGCGATCTCTTGCACCGATTTCTCGGTGTCGCGCCCCTCGACCGGTTCGACCTGCACAGTGACTTCGCTGGCAATATCTTTGAGCCAAGCATCGGCCGATTGATTGATCATGTAGACGGCACCAGCCGTGAGACAGGCAAGGAAGCACATGATGGTGATGACAAGCGTGAGCGAGCGGCCCGTCACCGACCCCGCGGGCACCACGGGCGCGCTCGTCTGCTCGCCATTCTTTGTGCCTGTGCGTGCCGGCGCATAGATTTCGCTGCGCGCTTCGGCTGCCAGCACCGGACGCGGTGGCGCGGTGGGTGCGGGTGCTGGCGCGGCGTAGCCCGTTGTCTCGCCATAGACCGGCTCATCGTAGCTGGTATAAGGTGGAGGCTGTGGTCCAGCTCCCGGCGGGATCGCTTGGCTTGGACCCGCCGGGCGACCCGTTACTTGGCCCGTCCCCTGACCCGTCGCAGGCCCCGTCACGTAATCTTCATAGGGGTCGTATTCCGGCTGCTGCGGCCAGACTGGAGGAAACGGCCGGCCGGTTTTCGGGTCAAACGATCCTGACATGGCCGTCGTGCAGCTCCAGACGCGGGGCTTTGTACTGCCGCATCAATTGATGATCATGGGTAGCGATAAGGACTGATGTTCCCAGCCGGTTCAATTCAATAAATAGACGCAGCAGACGGCGCGCCATCTGCGGATCGACGTTTCCGGTCGGCTCGTCGGCGAGCAGCAATTCCGGTTTACCGATGACCGCGCGCGCGATGGCAGCACGCTGCTTTTCCCCGCCCGACAGCACTGAGGGATATGCATGCATGCGGTCACCGAGCCCGACCCACTGCAACAGGTCGGTTACGTCTTCCTTGTAGTCGTCGAATTTCTTGTCGACCACGCGCAATGGCAACGCCACATTTTCCCAAGTGGTGAGATGGTCGAGCAGCCGGAAATCCTGAAACACGATGCCGATACGGCGGCGCAACTGCGCGCGCTTGCGGCTTGAAATGCGGCTCGCATCCTGCCCGAAAATTTCAATCTTGCCGCGCGTTGGCTGGATCGACATGAACAACAGCCGCAGCAGGGACGTTTTGCCAGCGCCAGAGGGACCCGTCAAAAAGTGGAACGATCCGGGACGCAAATGAATGTTGACGTCATGCAGGATTTCCTGCCCGTGATCGTAGTGTAGACCGAGACTATTGAGTTTAATCACCGCTCTTCATCCCGCACCGGAAATCAGCCCTGAGTTGCCGCCGCACAGCAGCGCAGTCTCTTTGGCTCAATTCGTCTCCTCGATCAATCGGCTAGGATTGTGGCGGCCTCGTGTAAGGAGCCTGTGACGGATCGCGGGCACCATCCCCACTGATGAGCTTGGCTAAACCGGTCTGCGCCGCGTCGCCCCGAGCCGGAATTGTTGTGCATAACGGGCGGCTTCGGGCTATTGCTCGCAACCTGCTCCCTTGTCGCCCAAAAGGCCGACACAAATCTCAGGCATGGAGGCCCGATGCAAAGTGGAACCGATCCGCAAGACCAAGACGGCCAGGCCATCGACGTCATTTTTTCGCCGGAGATAATCGCCGCGCGGCTCGACGTGCTGGCGCGCGAAATCAAGGCAGCAGCCCCTGAACCGCTTCTCGTGGTGCCGGTTTTGAAGGGCAGCTTCGTTTTCGCTGCCGACCTCATACGCGCCATGCACCGCGCCGGAATGGAGCCCGAAGTCGATTTTCTGACGCTCTCGAGCTACAAGCGAAGCCGTGTCTCGTCGGGCAAGGTGGAAATTCTGCGCGACCTTGACCTCAACGTCGAGCGGCGCAATGTCCTGCTAATCGACGACGTCCTCGACAGCGGCCGCACGCTCGTCTTCGCCAAAGATTTGATAGCGGCACGCGGCGCCGCCTCGGTGAAAACCTGTGTGCTGCTCGACAAAAAAGTGGCGCGTGCGGTCAACGTCGCCGCCGATTTCAGGGCCTTCGAGTGTGAAGACATGTTCGTCGTCGGCTACGGTATGGACGTCGCGCACCGCTACCGCCAGTTGCCCTATGTCGGGCGCGTGGCCACTTGAGTTTGACGCAAACAGCTGGGGGCAGCGCACATGGCACGCATACTTTTGGCCGATGACGATAAATCGACCCGCGATCTCGTGCGCCGTGCGCTCGAAATGGACGGCCATCAGGTGCATCTGGCCGAAGACGGCACGGACGCCTGGAGCGCGTTTCAAGCAGCGCCCACCGCCTTCGATCTCGTTATTTCCGATGTCGAAATGCCGGGCACCGATGGCGTCACGGTGGCAAAAAACGTGCTGGCGGCATCCCCGGCGGTCAAAGTGCTGCTGATGTCGGGCTTCACGGACGCGCTGGATCGCGCTCGCGGGCTTGGCCCCGGCCGCTTCGACGTGCTGCCCAAGCCGTTCACGCTCGAACAGATCCGCCGCTCGATCAAGACGGTGCTGGAGGGGTAGGAGGCTACCCTCTGTCGGGATTGCTTCGCAGACTTTGCGCTACGACGTCGACCCCGCTAGAGACCGCGACGGCTAAAATCGTGCGCACTTGAGTGTCGACGACGGCAACTCGCCGAATTTTTCTCTATATTTTCTTGCAAACAACCGGTGATCGGCAAAGCCGCACTCAAGCCACACTTGCGTGACCCCGGACTCCTTGTTGAAGGGATTCGTCAAAATCTGCCGCGCACGGTTGAGACGCACTTCGAACAACCACTGCTTCGGCGACATTCCAACTGCTTTCTTGAAATTGACTTCGAGACATCGCGTACTCACGCCCAGGGAAGCTGCAAGTTCGTGAATAATAATCGGCCTTTCGGCGTTCCCGGCGATAAAGTCCTTGGCTCTGTTCACAACCCGGGTACCAATTGAAGCCGGGTGTCTGGAAAGCCATTCTCTCGACCCGCGGAAAATCACATTGGCAAGGTTTTCAGTGAGCAAGCGCGCCATGCTGTCGACTGCATTCGCGGGAAGATTCCTGAAACCGGAATGCAAAACTTCTTTGCTTGCGAACCGCATACTGTGCGAGAATCCTGCAGCCGCTGGATCACGGCAATCGAGCGTCGTAACAATATCCGCGCCCGCACCGGTAAGCCGGGCGTCCATGCTGATCTCCACAACATCGACGAGATTGCTCAACGGCACCGTCAAAACCAGAGCTCTACCCTCTGAAGCATACTCGGTTGTTGGCTCGTCGGGGCGCAGCACGGCACACTTTCCAGAGCCGATGTGCCCCGTGGCCGCTGTTTTCGTTTTCAGTTCTGTACCACCGCTCACCGGCAGCATGACCTGCACCAGTTCGCCGATATTCTTTGTGCAACAGAAACTTGAGACCGAAGCGTCCATTAAGTGCACGGGGCCCAAGCGGGCGAATGCGACGTCGAAGCGAAAATCCCGGCGCCCCAAATCCAGTTCGACGCTGCCGCTGCGGCCGTAGGAGGCTTCCAGATAGCCGTGGGCCTGATCAGGCGACTGCGTCGCATAGCGCTCGACCGCAATGGGACCCGGCTGACATTCGGGTCTAGCCGGCTGTTGAAGCTGATGCATACAAAGCGTGTCCTGCCCAAGCGAATTTGGCTACGGTCGCGATCAAACCACCAGCAAGTCGATCCCGCCGTGTGTCAAATAGACCAGCGTTGCATGGACTCGCGCCTTGGAGTTGATAGCACAAGATTGAATTGTGGCAACGATAACTACGGCCGCGCAAGAAACCTCACAACGCGCTTGGTCAAGATGGCGGAGGTCTTGGTCTCGCAGTCCCAAATCACCAGCACCCGCCATCCGGCTGCCTTCAGAGCGGCAAGGTGCTCCGCGTCGCGCTGCGTGTTGCGGGTGAGCTTCGGTCCCCAGTAGCTTTTGTTGGATTTTGGCTTGCGGGCGTCGAGACAGTTCTTGACGGGATGCATGTGCCAGAAGCAGCCATGCACGAAGATCACTTTGCGGCGCGGACGGAAAACGAGATCGGGCTTGCCCGGCAGGTCGCGGGCGTGCAGGCGGTAGCGATAGCCGAGGGAGTGGACGAGGCGGGCTAAATTGGAAAAAGAAGCGAGATGAATACTTTTTTCTCAGGATACAACGCATTGGCCTCGTCGTTCTCCTCTTCTCGTTTCTCGGCATCCCAAACTGCGATCGCGTGAGCCGCAAGTTCTAAAAAATCAAGACCACATTGTTCACAATAATGACCGAGGTTGCACATCAAGTCGCTCACGGATTCTTGTCTTTCTATCTCCATGTCTAACCCGGTCTCCTCGCAGGATACTGCCAGTGCTTGCTCAGCCCATTCGGCCCTATCAGAATTGCCAGGCCCTTCGTCGCCGAAATCGCTGTGAGTTATCGGCATAGTCCCTCCGGCGGTCGCATCAGTTCCGGGTCAAAGTCAAGTAGTTGCCCTGAAGCTATAGGATCTCTAACGTAGCGCTACCCTTCATCAGAGTTGCCGGCAGTTTTTTCTATCTCGGATCAAAAATGAAAGCTGTTCTGCAGACAAAAATTAGCCCCGCTTACGACGACCTCCCTGAGAGGCGGTACCACTTTCCCGCTACTTACTTAAATCAGATCAAAGCAGCGAAAGGGGACTTGATCGTTTATTACGAACCCCGGGGAACAACAGCCGACAATCGCAGTCGCGATGGGCGAATGTCTTACTTTGCTGTCGCTCGCATCTCGGACTACCGAGAAGATCCTGCCAAAAATGGACACTACTACGCCGAGATTACTGACTATCTCGACTTTGATAAAGTAGTCCCATTTCGTGAGGGCACTTTTTATTTCGAAGCAGCATTGAACGGCCCCGACGGCCGACCCAATCAAGGCGCAACGCGGCGTGCCGTGCGCAACATGCCCGATCACGAGTTTGAATTGATTTTACGTGCTGGCTTTTCGTCAGAACTTGCACGGCAGCCGCAGACTGAAGCCGACTACAACCCTGGCTTTGCCGAACCCCAAGCTGACTTTGAGCGCCCATTGGTCGAAACAACTATCACGCGCCCATTCCGAGACGCAGCTTTTGCTCGCCAAATTCAGAGCGCATATGGTCAACGCTGTGCAATGACGGGATTGCGAATCATAAATGGTGGCGGAAGATCAGAAGCTCAAGCGGCCCATATTCGGCCCGTAGCAGACGCAGGGCCCGATTCGGTCCGCAACGGCATCTCACTGTCCTCAACGTTTCATTGGATGTTCGATCGCGGACTGATCGCTATCAATGATGATTTCAGAATCCTAAAATCAAGCAAGTTGCCGGAACAGGCAGATCGGATGCTAAATCCTTCTGGACTTGTGACCGTGCCCGAAGACCCTAGATTTCAGCCTCACGCACAGTTCTTGCGCTATCATCGTGAGCACAAATTCAAAGAGTAACGCGCTCCCGATTTGATCTAGACGAGCCCGTGGGGCATACTCCCCCCATGGCCTCACCACCCAAATCACCGTCCGCAAAGCCCCGCCCCTCGCGCGGCAAATCGGGCAAGCCCCAAGCTCCGCCCGTTGAATCGGCTGCGGGCACGCCGGGCGTTGCCGGATGGCAGGGTGCAGGAACTCCAGCAGACGGTTTTGGCGAGTCGCCGCAGGCGATCTTCACGCCTTCCCCCTCTCCCCGCTTGCGGGGAGAGGGTTGGGGTGAGGGGCAACAACGAACTCTGGGGCCAGATGTGACTCCTCACCCAGCCTCTGCCCCTCACCCTAGCCCTCTCCCCGTGAAGGACGGGGAGAGGGGATTGCCCGGCGCGCACCCCCCCATCCCCACCCTGCCCGCATTGCGCTCCTCCGGCCCACTCCCTCCCCGCGCGGGCGATGCCAGCATCGCCGATGGCCTGAACGCGCTTTTGTCGAAGCCCAACGAGCGCTCGGACAAGTACAAGGAAATCCTCGCCCGCCAGCCGCTGCTGGCCTCGCACCCGATCGTGGCGGGCACCACGCCGGAATACATTCCGCACCGCCCCGAGCGGCCTGAAAAAAGCGAAGGCGGCATTCCGTTCAAAATCGTATCGGAATTCGAGCCCAAGGGGGATCAGCCGACGGCCATTGCCGAACTGGTCAGCGGCATCAACGAGGCCGAACGCAATCAGGTGCTACTTGGCGTCACCGGCTCGGGCAAGACGTTCACGATGGCGCAAGTGATTGCCGCGACCCAGCGCCCGGCCTTGATCCTCGCACCCAACAAAACACTCGCCGCCCAGCTTTATGGCGAATTCAAAAGCTTCTTTCCAGACAACGCAGTCGAATACTTCGTCTCGTACTACGACTACTACCAGCCCGAAGCCTACGTACCGCGCACCGACACCTACATCGAGAAAGAAAGCTCGATCAACGAACAGATCGACCGCATGCGCCACGCCGCCACGCGCTCGCTGCTCGAACGCGACGACGTGGTCATCGTGGCGTCGGTGTCGTGCATCTACGGTATCGGCTCGGTGGAAACCTACACGGCGATGACCTTCACCGTGCGCCGGGGCGAGCGGCTGACACGCGACCAGTTGATCGCCGATCTCGTCGCCTTGCACTACAAGCGCAACGACATCAATTTCGTGCGCGGCGCGTTTCGCGCGCGCGGCGATACCGTCGAAGTGTTCCCGGCCCATATGGAAGACCGCGCCTGGCGTTTTTCCATGTTCGGCGATGAGATTGAATCGATCACCGAGTTCGATCCGCTGACAGGCCAGAAGGCCGACGATCTGGAACTGGTGAAGATCTACGCCAACTCGCATTACGTCACGCCCAAGCCGACGCTGCAGCAGGCCATCAAGGCCATCAAGAGCGAGCTGAAGGTGCGGCTGGACGAGTTGTACTCCGTCGGCAAGCTGCTCGAAGCACAGCGGCTCGATCAGCGCACCACGTTCGACATGGAAATGATGGAGGCGACGGGAAGTTGCGCGGGCATCGAAAACTATTCGCGCTATCTCACGGGCCGCAAACCGGGCGAGCCACCGCCGACGCTTTTTGAATATCTGCCTGACAACGCGCTGGTGTTCGCCGACGAGAGCCACGTCACCGTTCCGCAAATCGGCGCTATGTTCCGCGGCGACTACCGGCGCAAGGCGACGCTCGCCGAATACGGCTTCCGCCTGCCCTCGTGCATGGACAATCGCCCCATGCGCTTTGAGGAATGGGACGCCATGCGCCCGCAGTCGATTTTTGTCTCCGCAACGCCGGGATCGTGGGAGCTTGAACAATCAGGTGGCTCATTTGCCGAGCAAGTGATCCGCCCCACGGGGCTGATCGATCCGCCCGTCGAGATCCGCCCGGCGAAAGCGCAGGTCGACGACCTGCTCGACGAAGTCCGCCAGGTGGCCAAGAAGGGCTACCGCACGCTTGTCACCACGCTGACCAAGCGCATGGCCGAAGACCTGACCGAGTACATGCACGAAAGCGGCATCCGCGTGCGCTACATGCATGCCGATATCGAAACGCTGGAACGCATCGAAATCCTGCGCGATTTGCGGCTCGGCGCGTTTGATGTGCTCATCGGCATCAACCTGTTGCGCGAGGGCCTCGACATTCCCGAATGCGCCTTGGTCGCCATTCTCGATGCCGACAAGGAAGGCTTCCTGCGCTCGGAAACGTCGCTCATCCAGACCATCGGGCGGGCCGCGCGCAACGTCGACGGCAAGGTCATTCTCTATGCCGACAAGATGACCGGCAGCATGGAGCGCGCCATCGCCGAAACCGACCGGCGCCGCGCCAAGCAGACCGCGTACAACGTCGCCAATAACATCACGCCCGAGAGCATTAAGCGCGATATTCAGAATGTGATGGCAAGCGTCTACGAGCAAGACCACGTCACTGTCGATGTGGGCTTGACGACGGCAGGCGTGTCGGTTGGGCACAATCTTGCGGCCGTCATCGCCGACATGGAAAAGCGCATGAAGACGGCGGCGGCCGATCTCGAATTCGAAACCGCCGCGCGGCTGCGCGATGAGATCAAGCGCCTGCGCGAGACGGAACTTGCGATCTCCGACGACCCAATGGCGCGGCAGACCGATATCGAAGACCGCTCTGGCGGCTACAAAGGCGAGAAGAAATATGGGGCCAGCGCTAACTTACCGACGCAGCTGGCGGAGTCTCGCTCGGCACCCGGCGACTCCCCGGCGCGGCAGGCGGCCGGCTCCCCGGAGGGGAGTCGCCAGCTGCAAAGTAAAATTCGCAAACCTACTCTCGACGAAATGGGACCCGGCACAGACCGGCCGGTGCCTGCGCGCTCTTCTCCCTTTCCCCGCGAGCGGGGAGAGGGCCGGGGTGAGGGGCAGAAGTTGAGTGAGGGGCAGAGGCTGTGTGATGTGCAAGAGGCTGCCCCTCACCCTAACCCTCTCCCCGTTCGCGCCGACGAGCGCGACGGGGAGAGGGGAATAACGCGCGTCGACCCGCGCACCAAAGCTGGAGCGTTTGGCGAGAAAATCCGCGGACCGCACAAACCGACGCTTGACGAAATGGGCCCGCACGCGATGCTGCCGGTGAAGTCGGGGGCGCTGCCATCTAAGCCCGCACTGCCCACACGCACGATAGAGATCGAAGATACCGCCGAGACCAAAACCCGCCGCGGCCGTGCGAAGAAAACAGGCCGGCCGGGGAGGTAAGCGAATAATGCTGGGCCATTGAGTTCAAGACGACGACGCCCAGCGACGGAACATCAACGCGATGGTTCATCTGTTGGCAGATAAGTGATCTGGCGGTTGGATTTCCAGAGCTATTTGTCGACGTCAAAGGTGAGCGCGCAGAAGAGGATCAAGTCTTTGCCAACACCATCAAACGGAATTTTCCCGCCGTCTTTGAGTGTGAACGAATACTGTCGCTTGGTGCCGAGGATGCCTGACTTAATGGAGTAGGGGAAAAACCTTGTTGTGTTCTGGCCGCGCTCGGTTATGCGCAGATCCATTTCAATAAACTGCTCTGTGTGTGGCGAAAGTATTTCGGCGTGCCAGTCACGATCTCCGGTGGCACGGTGGAATATGCTTGAATCTTCAAAAACATAATTGGCCACGGTGACCCTCCGTTTCTTTGGTTGTTTAGGGCGGATGGATTGTGCTCAGGGGTTGCGTCCGATGACAATGTTGAGCGGACGGGCAGAAGCGGAAGGATTGGAAAAGTATAGCCGAGTAGGTGTTACACCAAGGAGCGCAACCATAGAGGGGCCGTTGTAGACATGGGCTCCATTGAGATTGATTGCGGGGGCAATCGGTTCGATTTTGTAAGCCACGAGCGGCTCTGATGGATCGCAATAAAGCGCTAGAACCTGGATAGCTGTAGCCGGGCCGGGCTGGATGAGTACCTCTTGGTCAACAACAGAGGCAGCAAGTTCAAGTGAAATGGTATCAATCGCGCCCGCAGAAAAGCTTGCCGAGTGGTTGATCACTGTCTGGCCGGCAACATTTGCAATGACGGTTGTTACGATGTCTATGGGCATGATTACGCTCACGAAAAAGGGTAGGGACACAATTGGATAGAGAGGCAGGTTTGAATGGCCGGCGGCAGATGGCCATTCACAAAGCCGGCAGCGAGTGCGTTTAAAAGATTTGGGAATGATAGCCGGGATAATTACATAGGTCTGTACAAAAACAGTAATCATCCGGCAATAGCAGCTATAGGGGCGGATCAGAATGGCGTCGCGAGAGACAGTGGAGATCCAGAACCACATCCCTATCTGCCTACGGATAAACTGAGCCACTATACCCGTTGAGATCTTTCCTTGGAACCACGGATTGTCCCCGGGTGTGCAAACGGGCCAGCGTTTCACCCGTCACCCCGGCCAGCCAGCGATGATGGTTCGCTAGGAAATCTAACCCGTTGAAATCACTGGTACCGCCTCCCTGGCTTGAACAGGGGACCTCTAGATCCACAATCTAGCGCTCTAACCAACTGAGCTAAGGCGGCGTGCGCTCTGAAGCGAACGGGTGAGCGATGCACAAACACGCTTGTGGGCCTCCGCGTCAAGCACAAAAGGCCCAGTGCACCGCGTACAGGGCCAGGCCGCGCAGCCATACCGCCGCCACTTGGGGCCAAGCCCGCCTGCGCGCACCGCATGTCTTAGAGGAAGCGTATCGAGTTGCATCACCCTCCATCCTCATGGACGTAGCGAGCCGAAGCAGCTAGAACCTTGGAAGCGCTTGTGCTTCGCGATGAGATTATCGGCAGCCAAATATGACTGTGACGCACTTCCCCCGCGCCCCTGCGCCCATCGTGCAGGCAACCACCGCCACGTTTACGGCCGACATGTCCTCGTGCGCCGTCGTCGCCGCGTGTCCGCTTGCCGCCCGTGTTCTTGGCTGGAAAGCGGCCGGTGCCGGCGGCTACCGGCTCGATGCCGCGATGCCCGCTGCAAGCGTGTTGCGCAGATTTGCCCGCCAAGACCGGGACGGCACGGGCCGTCAAGAAACTCTGGTGCTGTGGGGCGCGCTCGGCACGGTGATTGCGAAATGCACGCTGAAGCACGCAGGAGAAGGACTTGTGCGTGTGACAATGCTCAACATTGCCGATCTCATCGCCGCGTGCCCGCAGACGGGAGAGACGTATCCCGGCTTCGATGTCACCGGCCTCACCAGCGCCGCCAAGCGCCAGCCGCCTCCGATGCCTGAGAGTGATACACCGGCAAGCCCCGCTGTCGAGACGCGCGATGATCGCGCCCGCTGCAATTGATAGCGCGAAGCATCGAAGACGGCATGAAAGCATCTTCCGCACGCCAGCCTGCTGGCGCGTTCGAGGCTCATGATCCGGAAGACGGGGGCCCGGGAGAGAGTGCCGCACCCACCCATCCCGCGCTGTCGCACCCGGCACCAATCCCCCCGGCACGAGCCGAGAGAGAGACCAACGACAATGCAGCGCGACCCGCGGATGAAAAGCCCGTGGACGCTGCCAGGGCCGTAGAGCCGGCCGCCGCAACCTCACACACGCAGAACTCTCAAGGCGCATTCAACCAGCCCGATGCTAACGATGCCGCCCTTTCTGATCGCCGCGCGCTGGCAGAAGTGTTCGCTAAGACCGCACACGATATCAAAACGCCCTTGAGCGCCATTTCAGCCGCATCGGAAATCATCCGCGACGAACGCCTCGGCCCGTCGGGGAACGAACGCTATCGCACCTACGCAGCGGACATTCACGCCAGCGCGCGCCATGCCCTCGCCATCGTCGACCGGCTGATGAAGATGCCTTTGGCGCTCGACGATGCGGCGGCCGGGATTGAAACCGTGGCAGCAAGCGCACCGCAAGCACACACCCAACCGGAGCCGGCCGACGCGCTGCAACCGCAGCCACGCGCGCCGCGACAGCCCCACGTTCAAGACGTCGATCTCAATGCGTTGATATCGGCCAGCGCTGCCGAATTGCGCCCGCTCATGGAAGATCACAGCCTGCGTCTGTCGTTGCGGCTCGAGCCGGGCGCGCCGCGTATCGCAGCCGATGCAGTCGCACTCAAACAAGCGCTGCTCAATCTTCTCACCAACGCCATGAAGTTCACGGCTGCGGCTGGCACGATCCATATCGAGACCGATGCGCGCGCGCAAAATGGCGGTGTTAAGATTACGGTGCGCGATACGGGCCGCGGCATGACCAAAGGCGCGATTGCGCGGCATCTGGATGCCGAGGCCGGGGCACCGGCTAAAAACAAAACAGAGACGGGGCTTGGTCTCGGATTGCCGCAGGTGCGGGCGTTCTGTCACGAAGCTGGCGCCACGCTGGCGATCGACAGCACGCTGGGCCGCGGCACAGCCGTATCGTTGACGTTTCCGGCAGGGCTGGAAAGTGCGGCGCCTCAACCCGCGATGAGCCCCAAGTCTTGACGCTCTTGCCGTCGCACAGCGGCGATCTCGCGAATTTTAGCGGCCAGCCCCGGATTGATGTGCTCCAACCGGTGGAAATCGGCGCCGCGCAGCTTGAGCAAACGGCACGGAGCAGCCGAGACAAATGTTCCTGTGTGCTGCGAATGATCGAGCATCGCCACTTCACCGAAGCATTCGCCCGTGCCGAAACTCCGGCGCTGGTCAGAAGCCTGCATCGACACGACGCCCGAGGCAATGAAGTACATACTTGTGCCATTGCTGCCGGCCGGCAGAATTTCGACGTCCGGGGGAAACGTATGCGCGTGCAGCAGCGGCATGATGCGGCTGACTTCTTTGGCGTCAAGTTCGGCAAGCATCGGAATGCGTGACATCAACGACCAGTTGATCACGAAATCGCGGCGAGTAACCTCCTGGGCAAAACCGGCTGAGATAATGGCAACAGGAAGTGCCAGAATGCATAGGCCCATCACCATAATCAAACCACCGAACAGTTTTCCGGCCGGAGTGACCGGTACGACATCGCCGTAGCCAACCGTCGTCAGTGTGGCGATGGCCCACCACGCTGCATCTGGCACGCTGCCGAACTTGTCCGGCTGAACATTGCCTTCGAGATAATACATACCGGTCGAAGCAAACAGCAGCGCGGTGGTCAGCAACAGCAGCGCGCCGGAAAGCGAGCGCCGTTCAACTGAGAACACACGGATCAAGGCGTGCATCGCTGGCGAATAGCGCCAAAGTTTGAGGAAGCGCAACAGCCGCAGCACTCGCAACACACGCAAGTCGAGGTGGAAAAAATAACTGAGATAGAATGGCACAATGGCCAAGGCGTCAATGATCATCGGCAGGCGCGCTGCCATTTGCAGACGTGCACGCCAGGGCGGCATCTTTGACAGGAACGGCACTTCGACGGCTGTCCAAAGCCGCAACACATATTCGATCGTGAAGACAATGACCGAAAACCAGTCGAAGGCGTGGAACCAGAGACCGTAAGTGGCTTCTATCCACGGCACCGTCTCAGCCACGAAGGACGCGACATTGAGTAGGATCAAAGTCACCAGGAATGTATCAACCGCACGGCTCATGCGATCATCGTCGCCGCCGACTTCGAGAATTTCATAGGTCCGCCGCCGCCACGATATGGCGACCGCGTGGCTATGACTGGGGCGCTTTGGCGTCACGTGCGGGTCCTGAGTGAGCAATCGAGTGTGAGCCGCATGTGGACCATCTCAGCCCCTGCCGGTGCAATACAAAAATCACCCGGCAGGGCTGGCACCACGGGCTATTTCACCGTTATGGTTATGACTTCCGACTGCACCACCGGATCATGTACGATGTGGCCATGATCCCCCAGAACAAGTTGCAGGGTATGCTTGCCAGGCTTTAGGTCGAGAGTGGTCTCGGTCTGGCCCTTGCCGAAATGCTTGTGATTGTCATCGGCGGGGATGGGATTGGCGAGATCGGTAAGTTTCGTATCGATCAAAACATGATGATGGCCGCTGTGTTCCTTTTCCACGCCAGCAGGCTGAACTTCCATGCCTTCGATGCCGAACTTCAGGGTTACGGGCGAGGTGACCTCTGCGCCGTTCTTCGGCTCAATGAAGTAAACTTTAGCACCAGCGGGCGATGGCGTGCGCTTGGGACCCTCGGGCGTCGATGGGCCGCAGCCAGCCAAGAGTAACGACAAGGCTGAGGCCGCAAGAAGAGTCTTAAGCATAGTGTTCTCCGTCGATAATGAGGTCTCGAAGATAAGGTTTGAGCTGGCGCTACAGCCCCGCTGGTGCCACAGCATACGGATGCGAATAAGACTTGATCAAGCCCTTGTGGAACGCGGTCTCGTGCCCACCCGGTCACGAGCGCGGGACGTCATCGCCCGTGGCCTTGTCCAAGTGGGCGATAACACAACTGTGAAGGCAAGCACATCTGTCGCCCGCGAAGATGTGATCAGGATTGATGCGCAAGCGGCGGGCACGCAATATGTCTCGCGCGGCGCATTGAAACTAGTAGCCGCGCTCACGGCGTGGAATTTTAACGCGCGTGGCCGGGTTTGCCTCGACGTCGGGGCCTCGACCGGTGGCTTCACGCAAGTTCTCCTCGAGCACGGCGCAGACAAGGTCTATGCCGTCGACGTTGGGCAATCTCAGTTGCATGTCACGTTGAGGCAGGACCCGCGCGTTGTCAGCTTGGAGGGGCAAGATTCACGATCGCTGGATCGCGAGATCATACCCGAACCCATCGGGGGGATCGTTGCCGACGTCAGCTTTATCTCGCTCGAAAAAGCGCTTCCCGCAGCACTCGCCCTCGCCGCGCCCGGCGCTTGGCTTACAGCCCTCGTCAAGCCGCAATTCGAAGCCGATGGCCCTTCTGATATCGGTAAAGGCGGCATCGTCCGAGACGCCGCCGTGCGTGAGGCGGCTCTCTCGCGTGTTATCCAATGGCTCGGTGCGCAACGCGGCTGGCGCGTCGCTGGGCACATCCCCTCGCCTATAACCGGCGGGTCGGGCAACATCGAATATCTGGTGGGAGCGGTTCGCAGTGAATGACGGCTTTGAAGATATCGTGATTGCGCGTCTGGGCGCGCAAGGCGACGGCAGTGGCGAGACCAGCAAAGGGCCACAGTTCGTTCCCTTCGCGCTACCCGGTGAAACCTGGCGTGTATTTGCCGATGGCTCGCCGCCCGCCCGGCGCACAGACAGCCCAGATCGCGTGCCCCCCATCTGCCAGCACTTTGGCACCTGCGGGGGGTGCATGTCGCAGCACATGTCACCGGCTCTTTATGCCGAATGGAAGCGCAACGCCATTGTGCAAGCCTTTGCTCATCGCGGCATCGAGGCCAATGTCGCGCCGCTCACCGCCATTGCCCCGCGCTCGCGCCGCCGCGCGTTTCTGGGCGTTGAACGCACTGACCGAAGCGTCGAGATAGGTTTTCGCGAGGAAGGCCAGCACACACTCGTCGGCATTGTTGAATGTCCGGTGCTCGATCCCCTGATCGTTGGGGCTTTGCCGGTATTGAAGGATATGGCCAAGATCGCCATGCCCAGCCGCACCAGCGGGCGGCTTGTTGTAACGAAGCTCGATCACGGCCTCGATGTGTCGTTCGACAACGGCCACAAGATGCTGCACTCCGACGACCGGCAAGCGCTCGCCAAACTGTGCAAAAGCGCTCGCATTATCCGCCTCATCGTGGCAGGCGACATGGTGGTCACCCACGAGAGCACCAGCCTTACGCTGGGCGGCATCGCGGTTGACCCGCCGCCTTCGATTTTTCTGCAGGCGGTTCCGCAAGCCGAAGCACTGCTGATCGATCTTGTACTTGCAGCCCTGCCACCAAAGGCCAAGCGCGTCGCGGATTTGTTCTGCGGCGTTGGCACATTTGCACTGCCGCTCGCGCGCAAAGTTCAGGTGTTTGCCGTCGACAGCGACAAGCGCGCTTTAGCGGCCCTCGAAGCCGCGAGCCGCCAGGCATCAGGCCTCAAGCCTATCGAAGTGCGCGGCCGCGATCTTTTTCGCGAGCCGTTGTCGCCCAAGGAACTCGAAGGCTTCGATGCCGTCGTCTTCGATCCGCCGCGTGCGGGCGCTGCCGAACAGACCGAGCGCATTTCGCGCAGCAAAGTGCGCCATGTGATTGCGGTGTCGTGTGCGCCGACGACGCTGGCCCGCGATGCCAAGACGCTGATCGATGCCGGCTTCAAGATGGGCACCGTAACGCCCATCGACCAGTTTCTTTATTCCCCACACACCGAGGCGATAGCCGTCTTCAAGCGCTGATCGTGCGTGAAACGCGCTTATTTCGCCCCGCACTGCCCGCGATGGCGCAGCATGTGATCGGCAAGCACGATGGCCATCATCGCTTCCCCGACAGGGACCGCGCGAATGCCGACGCACGGATCATGACGGCCCTTGGTGACGATATCGGTTTCGTGACCCTGGGTGTCGACCGTCTTGCGCGGCGATAGGATCGACGACGTTGGCTTCACCGCAAAGCGGCACACCACTTGCTGGCCTGTCGATATGCCGCCGAGAATGCCGCCCGCGTGGTTGGAGAGATAGCGCGGCTTTCCATCGGTGCCCATGCGGATTTCATCGGCATTGGCTTCGCCGCTCAATCCAGCCGACGCCATGCCATCTCCAATTTCGACACCCTTGACGGCATTGATGCTCATCATGGCCGCCGCCAGATCTTGGTCGAGCTTGCCATAGAGCGGCGCGCCCCAGCCAGCCGGAACGCCATCGGCCACCACTTCGATCACAGCACCGATCGACGACCCGCTCTTGCGGATGTCATCGAGGTAGCGCATCCACTCGGGCACCGACCCTGGATCAGGACAAAAGAACGGGTTTTCACTCACCGTCGCCCATTCCCAACGCGAGCGGTCAATTTCGTGCGTGCCCATCTGCACCATAGCGCCGCGAACGGTCACGCCCGCACCGAGCACTTCACGTGCGATGGCGCCCGCTGCAACGCGCATCGCCGTCTCGCGCGCCGAAGAGCGCCCCCCGCCGCGATAGTCGCGGATGCCATACTTCTGCCAATACGTAATATCGGCGTGGCCGGGGCGGAATTTTTCTTGAATGTCGCCGTAGTCTTTCGAGCGCTGATCGACATTGCGGATCATCAGCGAGATGGGTGCTCCCGTCGACACAAGCTGGCCGCTCGCATCAGGAAACACGCCAGAGAGAATTTCCACTTCATCGGGTTCGCGCCGTTGTGTCGTGAACCGCGAGGTGCCCGGCTTGCGCTGATCGAGGAAGGCCTGAATGTCGTCCTGCTTGATGGCGACTCCTGGCGGGCAACCGTCGACCACGCAGCCGATAGCCGGGCCGTGACTCTCACCCCATGTCGTGACGCGAAAGAGATGACCGAATGTGTTGTGTGACATGTTCGCCGCAAGTTGCCGGGGGCCGCCGTACCGGCCTTCGGGTGTAAATTGATGCATCAGCAACAGCACGCATGTGTTGCCCGTTAGACTCTCTCTTAGGGGTGACAATGCACCCGGGCAAGCACCGCCGCGGGTAATTCGTTTGGCAGAACCCGGCGACGCAGTTATGCACATTTGGTGTGCCGCGTGTCTCTCGCTTCGAACACAGGAGGCAGACAACGGGCGCGAGACGGCCGGTTTAGGGCGCACTGGCGCTGAAGCGGCCTTGGTTGCGTTGAGTCTTTTGACTTGTGACGTATGCGTTTTCAGGGGGTTCCTGACAGTCTGAGCAACTGGTTCGAACCATCCTCAATAACCTGGAGAAGAGCTGGAGCAGCCGCTGCTCTGGCTCTTTTTCGTTTTTGAATGAGCAGCGAACCCGGCCAATCGCCTGTTTCAGCACCGCGCTTTGCAGAAATCCTCCGCCAGCGTATAAAGTGCCTGGGGGCAACAACCATGCTGCGCGTCGTGCTTATCAGTTTTGCGGCGATCGTCCTGCTGACGGGACCGGCACAGCAGTCCGTGGCGGTGGCAGAGGCGGGCAATTCCACCCTGAAAACGATGGCCACCAACGAGGCGGGCGCCGTCACTCAGCCGCTGACCACCGGAGAAGCACTCAAGGCGCCCGCAGATACCAGTTCAAATCCGCCAGTAGATGGCCTCCCGCCGGCACCGGCGGCCGCAACGCCGCCTTTGGTGCCGGGCGACGTGATGGTGGCGCCCGTGAAGCGCGTGGCGCCCAAGTCCTACGCTGATAAGCCACCCGTCAAGGATGCCAAAGCAGAGACTGGTGCGAAGCCCGCAACAAATTCAGCCCCAATCAGCACGCCAGCCGCGAAACTTTCCGGCAAGATCAAGCCTAAGGCCGCATCAGCAAAAGAGACGTCCAGAAAAAAGCTGAGCCGCAATTGAACGACGCGGCCCGCAGCGCATCAGATGCCAGCGTCCTCTGGTCCATCCTCGCCTTCGACATATTCCAGAATATCGCCGGGCTGGCATTGCAGCTGCCGGCAAATAGCAGACAACGTGGAAAAGCGGATCGCGCGCGCTTTTCCGGTTTTCAGAACAGACAAGTTCTGGATCGAAATACCAACGGCATCGGCAAGATCGTTGAGGCGCATCTTGCGCCGCGCCATCATCACATCGAGATTCACTTGAATAGCCATGTCGCGCCCCTCTCAGATCGTCAGATCATGTTCGGCTTTGAGCGCCATGGCGTGTTCGAGCACGCCCTTCAAGGCTATGAGAAAGACGCCCACGGCGATGGGCGCGAGATCGAAGGAAAAATTGAAAGTCCACACCGGCATATCTCCGGTCTGCCGCCAAAGGTAGGCGACGAGATTGCTGACAGCGTTGTCAAGAAGCGGCCATACAATCAGCACGATCCCCATCAACTGCAGATTGGTCAGCGTCTCCGAAACCAGGAAGCGGCCCTTGGCAAAGCGATGCACGATGCGGTGCAGCACTGCGAACAGCACAAAATAAATCGAAAACTGAAACGCAAAATAAGACCAGAAGATCGCTTTGCCCGTGCCGCTCAAGTTGGTGGGTGTGGGCAGAACCTCGAAGCAGTGCACCTGCTCGGGTGTCATGCCAGCTTGCGGGGTGCCCGCATCAATCGTGCCCCGGTAGGCGACATAAATCATCACCGGCAGCAACGCCCACATCACCCAGAAAATGCGGTCGAGGCGGCGAAACCAGTCGAGATGCACTTGGGTTCCGGTCATTGCGGGTCAGTCTCCTTGAGACGCTCAAAAAAGGTATCGAGATATTTTTATCGATTAACATGAAATTTAGCGCTTGACGATCTGAATGTCGAGATGTATTTCATGATTATCGTGATCTAAGCCGCGTTGCAAAGCGGTTCGATCCGAACCTCGCCTATCTCGTGCATCAGCGCGCCGTCGGGAGCGCGCCCATTCGTTCGCATTGCCAAATGGCTTGGTTTTTTCGAGCCGGCGTCATCGCGCCGGATGGCGGAGCCATGCCCTGCGACCTGGCAGCGCGCTCCTGGATCTCAGTCAACAGAAGAGATGAGCCATGATCACTGCTTTCGACCCCGTCAAACTCGCCCAGCCCCTTCAGAGCACTGTCGATGCCTATCAGGCGGCGACCAATTCCCCAGCCATCGTGGCGCGCATTACTGGCCCCAATCAGACAGCCGTCGATGCGGCCGGTGTCTCCGATACCGCGACGGGCCGGCCCGCGACGCCTGATCAGAGTTTCGAAATCGGATCGCAGACGAAAATGATGACGGCAACGATCATCCTTCAACTCGTTGGCGAAGGAAAAATCAATCTCGATGCCGCTGCCGGAACCTATCTCGACGCCGCCACCAAAGACGGCATCGCCAATATCGATACGGCTACGGTGCGCAATCTTCTCAATATGAAATCGGGAATTGACGACTTCACCACTGTGCCCGGAACCACCGAAGGCATCCCGGCTTTTATCCAGGCCGTGCTCGACAACCCTGAAGTCCCATTCACGGCGAAAGAATCCCTAGACCTCGTCCGAGACCTTCCGGCCCTCATCGCACCGGGCACAGAGTTTTCTTACTCAAACACCAACTACACGCTGCTCGGCCAGATTGTCGAAGAGGTCTCCGGCAAGACATTCTCGCAGAACCTGCAGGAGCGGATCTTCACGCCGGTGGGAATGACCAACAGCACGACAGACGAAGCCCCGGCAGATGCCAACAGGTTGCATCAATACATCACCGATCTTGAAGGCAACGTGTACGACGTCACCGAAAGCAATTGGAAGAAGGGCGCCGAGGGCGGGGTCGTTTCGACCACGCAGGACATGACCAAGTTCATCAAGGCCCTGCTGATCGACAAGACGCTACTGCCTGCCAATCTGCTGGCGGAAATGACAACGCTCAACAATGCCGACACGAGCACACCGGAAGGCCAATCCACGTTCGGCCTTGGTATCTCGGCCTTCAACATCGATGGCATCGGCTGGGTCACCGGGTTCACCGGGGGAACGCTTGGCACGGACAGCTCTACTTATGTTGACCTTGCGACGGGCCGTATCATATCCGTAGGCATCACAAACACCGAGGCCAGCAGCCCGGTTCTCGCCCGCGACATCTGGCTTGCAACAAAAGACGATCCTTGGGGACCAATCAGCTTCAATCCTTTAGCCGACACACTCGAGATTTCGAGCGCCAGTGCGGCCGAAGCGATCCTGTCGGGTGCAACGACTACCACACTCAATTTTGGCGAGGCCGCCGTTACGTTGCCCGTTGCAACCGGCGCGCTCACGTCATCGAATGTCATCTTCAAAGACGGTTCTGTCCTGATCATCGGCGACAATACGGCGGGCGATGGCGATGGCGGCGCCAACACCATCGACATTGCATCACAGTTTGCGCCGGCGTTTGGCAAGAACAACCAGATCTTCGGCCTTAGCGGCGATGATGTGCTGCTCTCGGGCGCTGGCGACGATCGTATCGATGGCGGCGAGGGCAACGATGCCATCCGCGGCGGCGCTGGCAACGACCGGATCCTTGATGGAATGGGCAACGACACGGCTTACGGCGGGGCCGGGCGCGATGTGTTCACCGCCTCTGTTGGCGATGACCGTTATAACGGCGGTGCCGGTGCCGACACCGTAATCTTTAGCGCCATCTCAAATGCGGTGAGCGTCAACCTCGATAAAGGCACAGCGCAGGGCGCCGGGCGTGACACCCTGCGCGACGTTGAGAATGTAACCGGCTCAGACTTTGCCGATCGCTTAGGCGGTGATGACCGCGGCAACATTTTGCTCGGGCTTGCAGGCAATGACACTCTGTGGGGTGCCGGCGGACGTGACACCGTTGCGGGCGGCCTCGGCCGCGATGTCTTCGATTTCGATGCCGCCGCAGAAACCGGCATTTCAACCGCAACCCGCGACGTGATCCGGGATTTCCGCGCCAGCTTCGACCGCATCGATCTGAGTGGCATCGACAGCAAGCCAAGCCTCGATGGCGACCAGGCCTTTCGCTTTGTCGGCACGGATGCCTTTCACGGCGTGGCGGGCGAGTTGCGCTTCAAAAAAATAGACCCCGCAGGGCGCAGCGACGACCGAACCGTCATCTCTGGCGACACCGGCGGGGACGGCAAGGCCGACTTCCAGATTGAACTTTCAGGCCTGATCAATCTCGCCAAGGGCGACTTCATTCTGTGACCCCGCGTTCCACTTCAAATCCATCTCAACGTTCCGCAAAGGACATCCTATGACTGTCAGCAAACGCCTTGTGACTGCGACGCTGCTCGTCTATTCAACAATAGCATCGGCCTCAGCCGCCGATCTTAAAGGCTACGGACAAACCCCGGCTCTGCCGGAAAACGATTGGCAGGGCTTCTATGCCGGGGTCACGCTCGGTTCGGCCTCGGCCGGCTTCGTTGCGGAAGAAACCGGGAAGAGAGACGCAGATTTCTCTGACACCTCGTTCCAGGTTGGCGCGCTCGCCGGCTACAATTTCACCAATGGTCCATTTGTCTGGGGCCTTGAGACAGACCTGCAGGCGATTTCTTTCGACGACAAAAAGCATGCCGTGCGCGGCCTTGGCACTCTCGAACCCGATGGCAATCTCGTCGGCTCGGTGCGCTTGCGGGCGGGCTATGCCTTCGACACGCTGCTGGTCTACGGCACGGCCGGTGTTGCCTTCAGCAATTTAGAACTCACCTCTTCCAAGGGCGGCACGACGGAGTTTTCGACGGGTGTTGCACTTGGCTTGGGTGCTGAGTGGGCGTTCGATCCGGGCTGGACCGCGCGCGCCGAAGCCATGGTCTACGCCTTCGGCGAAGAGGACGCGAAAATCGGCGGTCAGGACCGCGATCTTGGCGCGGCTGTTTCATCCTTGCGCCTCGGAATCGCCCGCAGATTCTGAGGTGCGATAGCCGGCGGCTGGCCCCCACCGCCGCCGGCTATCGCATCAGGCCTTCGATATGCGGCGCTTGGCCGGTAAGGGCTTGGCAATCACCGGATGCCCAGCCAATAAAGTGGGGGCTAGGTCTTCCTTGAAATCGACAACCCCGAGCAGCGAAGCGCGCAGCTGCATCAATTCATATTCGACCGACGCCAGCGATGGAGCCGGAACGCGCGCTGGCTCGGCTTCGCGCAGGCTTTGGATTTTCCGCAACAATTGTGGAAACCCTGCCGGTTTCAAGACGTGATTGATCAGACTCATGGCGCCCCGCCTTCCGTAGCAAACTTGCGACGGTGCTAGACTGAGTCGCGCGTTGCGGGATATTCGAGGTCTAAAGCTCTGTGGACAACGCAGCTCAGACCTGGGGCCGCGGCCCAGTACCCGACAGCGCGTAGCTCATCATTTTGTAGACGAGGTGGGCCGCCGTATAGTCGTAAACATGCAAGCCCGGAATGGGCGCCAGCTCAACGACGTCGGCGCCGACGATTGTAGAGACCTTGGCGGCGCGCTTCAAAATCGCCAACGCCTGCAAATAGCTGATACCGCCTGGCGTCGGCGTGCCGGTTGCGGGCATCTGTGCACCATCGAGACCATCGACATCAAAGGTGACGTAGACTGGCCGCCCCTTCAGCGGAGCGACGATCTCCTCGATGTCCCACGACGCCTGATCTTTGCCCCAGTGAATGGTGATGCGGTCACGGTTGGCTTCATAGAATTGAGCTTCAGGTGCTGAGATCGCGCGAATGCCGACCGAGACGAGGCGGATGCCCGGTTGGTCGAGAACGCGGCGCATGGCGCTGGCATGACTGTAGTGCTCGCCAAGATAGCCATCGCGCAGATCGGCGTGGGCATCGAATTGCAGCACCACGAGATCCGCATAGCGTTTGGCAAACGGACGAATGGCGCCGGCAGTCAGCGAATGTTCGCCGCCGAGCACGAACGGGAACCGGCCTTGCGCGAGCACCGTCTCGACAAGCCCTTCGAGTTGATCGAGGGCTGCGGAAACCGGCGTTGCGATCTGCGGCTGGCGCAGCGCCGCAATCCCATAGTCGAGATAGGGCTCGCACCACAGTTCTTCGTCGAACAATTCAAGCTGGTGGCTTGCCGCCAATATAGCCTGCGGCCCCGCCGCCGTGCCGCCGCCATACGACACCGAGGCTTCGAGCCCGAACGGAATGACGACGCAAACCGCTTCGTCCGGCCGGTCCGCATCAAGCCGCAAACTGTCGAGAAAACTCTCCGCGCCCGGTAAATAGTCGAGCGGCACGTCAACATGACTCATGGACTGCTCTTACCTCTGGCCTGCAATAACCGTGGCACTTGGCGCAGAACTGTACATGGTCATCATCGGCTCATCGTCGAGCATGACTTCGTCATACTTGCCGTAGCCATTGAAATCGCCAGCGATGGCGCGGCCATAGGCACCAACATTTGTGATTTCGATGTAGTCGCCCTCACGCACCGAGCCAGGCAGCATGAAGGGGCCCTTCATGAAGTCGATAGAATCGCACGTTGGACCATACAGCGAAAATGGCACAAGGGCGTCGCTGGCCGCCGGGACCCGCGAGACAAGGCGCGCCGGGAATATCCAGTTCAAGTGAGCGGCATCGAACAACACGCCATAGCCGCCGTCGTTGATGAAAAGATCATCGCCGCGGCGCGCTTCGACACGCACGATGAGGCTCTCGGCCTCAGAAGCCAGCGCCCGGCCGGGCTCGCACATCAGACGCACGTTGTTGCGGACGGGCAGCTTTTTGACGCCTTCATTAATGGCAGAAATAAAGGTCTCCAACGGAGCGGGCGACATGCCAGGATAGAGCGAGGGGAAGCCGCCGCCGACGTCGAGACGGTCGACCACGACGCCGGCCTTGGCGATGAGATCGCCGACCTGAGCCAACGCCTGCACATAAGCGTCGGGCGTCATGGTCTGCGAGCCGACATGGAAGGTGAGCCCTAATTCACCGGCTGCCTGCCGAGCTTTGACAAGCAGCTGCGCGGCTTCTGCACCCGCAATGCCGAATTTGTGCTCAAGGGGAACGGCACTGTTGATGGGCGAGACGGCAATGCGCACGAACAGCGCGAGATCCTTGGCCGGGCCGGAGGAACCCGAGGTTTCCGTGACGATTTTCACCAGTTCGTCCTCGCTATCGAGCGAAAACGAGCGCACGCCATGAACAAAGTAGGCTTTGCGGATCGACTCGCGCGACTTGATCGGGTGCATAAAATGCAAATGCGCGCCGGGAATGGTGATCGCATCCTCCAGTTCAGGCACCGAAGCCACATCGAAGTGGCGGATGCCAGCGCCATAGAGCGCTCCTATAAAGAAGACACTGCTGTTGGCCTTATAGGCATAGGCCACGTCGCCCGGAAAATGCTCGATGAACCAGCGCGCGGCGCGGGCAGCAGCATGAGGGCGGGCGGCAATAACAGGCCGCTCCGGCTTCTTGGCAGCAACAAAGTGGGCAGCGGTCGCGTAACGATCCATTCTCGAAGGCCTCCAGCGCTTGAGGGTTACCAGAAGCGCCGTGCGATCAAGAGAAGGCCGCCGTGCGTCGGGCAGCATGTAGGGCCAACGGCCGGGGCTGTAAAGAGCCCCGCCGAACTATGACACTGAATCTCAAGGCTCTCTCGCAGAGATTCTCGCGGCACCCGCATGGCGCGCCTCGAATGCCTTTTTGAGAGGCACCGTGCCGCTCAATCCGGCGACGAATCCGCTCCAGTCGCCGTTCACAAGTGTGTCTTATGGGCCTCGTTTACTGTCACATAGCGCTGTGACGGAACAATTTCCCACAGAATATTAGACGATGGCGGGTTGTTTTTCTTCAGCATTTACAGCGCACTAACACCTATTCGTGGCCAATGCGCAACAACCCCTGCACCGATCCCCCAAAAAGGGCCGATGATCATTGTTGTGCAAGGGAGAATCACAGAGTCTGCACTTCAACGGCGAGTTCGAGGGACTCTCGCGCCGTCCTATCGTCGAAGAGCGCGGTTTGTACGGGTTGCTTAAGGCGTCCGCTTTCTAAGATGCCAACTGCAGATTGGGAGACTTTCAATGAACAAGTTTAGCCTTAGCGCCCTGGTGGCAGCTGGCCTTCTGGCCGGTGCTACCACGAGCGCGACCGCTGCTGACCTGGGCGGCAACTGCTGCGCAGACCTCGAGGAGCGCATTGCCGAACTCGAAGCCACCACCGCTCGCAAGGGAAACCGTAAGGTTTCGCTGACGATCTCGGGTTGGGTTGCCGAGCAGGTCGTGTACTGGGATGACGGCGCTGAATCCAACGTTTACGTTGGTGGCATCGGCACCACACTGGCTTCGCACTTCAAGCTCACAGGCCAGGCAGCTATCTCGCCCGG
>Ga0247837_1000645_pt1 | contig 74789 bp, 45 predicted proteins | sample LaCtaG_2_FD_187115 | JGI IMG/M metagenome (GOLD analysis project Ga0247837, IMG submission 187115) | Freshwater microbial communities from meromictic Lake La Cruz, Castile-La Mancha, Spain - LaCruzMarch2015_14.5m | ecosystem: Environmental > Aquatic > Freshwater > Lake | place: Spain: Castile-La... | reverse complement strand
CGCAGACAGCAGTCCACTGATACCGGTGGCGGCGACACGCCCAAGTTTTCCTAGTGTTACTATGAGCCAGTTACAGAAACCTAGATATATGGCTGTTTTCGCTATTTAGACCTGGATCTCCTCATAATGAACAGCATCGAGGACAGAGACTTTGGATATATATGGAATGGAGCCCTTTCAAATGTGTTCCCAGGCGGAAGCGGACTTGCGCCAGTCTTTAGGCACTCTCAGCACCTTTGAAATTGCCTGTCCACACCACTACGACCCTCGCAAAGTCGTGAAAGAGTACTGTCGCGGGGAGGAAACCCGCCCCTTCCTCAGATCCCCAGAAATACTGAGGAAAACAACCGATTACCTCTTCGAACACATACTAGAAGGACCCGACTTCCTGCAGCGATACGCCTTTTTGAGCGATAGACTCCGAGCAGTAGAAAAGGACTATCGAGTGATAAATCGAGCTGGAGAAGGAGTGTGGGACTTAGAGCGAATCGCGAGATTTCACCTATTAGCAGCCTGGGAAGGGCAGAAGTATGCAGAGTTCCCAGTGGAACTCAACTGGAAGCGACTGAAGGACTTGTTGGAACTGCTGGAAGAGACCTATACTCAGGTGTGCAGTGCTTCTCAGGGGGAATTCGCAGTCTATAGAGTGCTTCTCTGCCTGAATAGTCCTGTTTCCGTCTGTATGTTCCTGAAGAGTGCGGACATTGATATGCGGAGACAGCCACTATTCCAGCTGGCACTGCAAGGAGTGCGCTATTACTACACAAACAACTATACAGCCCTGTACCGCCTAGCGAGCTCCTCTCCTTGTCTAGTGCAAGTTCTACTCACCCACCAACTCCGCTGTCTCGACCTACAGTCTCTCCTGCTTGCTTCCTATAGAGGCAGTCCTCCCTCTCTCCCGCAATTGGACCCAACAGTCCAGTGCCTACTAGGGAATAGACTAGAGGTAGTGGGGACTAGGCTTAGTACGTAAGTACCTGGGAAATGCCGTTAGCGTCTAGCACGACTTCCAGTATCTCGCTCGCTTCGTAGTGGTCGATGATGAGGATGTTGCCCAGCTTCCATCCTTTCTCCTTCATGCTCTGCCAGAAGGCTGGCAAGTGTGGGTTCGCGGTGTCTGCTAGTTCCAATAGATTGTGAGGGTGGCCTATCAGTGCGCCCTCGAGAATCACGTCTGTAGCAGGGGTGAGCGTCCAAGACAGCTTGAAGAGCTGCCCAGGCCAGGTCGAGCCCATGAATTGCTGCACTGTCGCATTATTAAACTGGACCATACCACTCAGTTTATCACTGTTCGCATAGGTGTTATAAATGACATCACCATTGAAGATTGCAGGGTAACTGCCCACAATAGTCTCCATAGTCACCACAGCCCGCTGGTTCGCATCCACCATTTCGCCAATAGTGAGTGCGAAAGTGCCGTTGTCATTAGGGTACATCAAGTCCCCGAGTTCCAGCATGAGTATGTCTGCAAGCTGCTTGATCTGCAGAGAGGTAGGGTTGCCCCAAAAGTGACTGGCCTCGACCACCACTATTTCAGAGGGGTACTGCAGCAGGAACCTTCTGATGTCATTGACGAGAGCCTGCACTGGCAGGCCGCATTCGAAGTGAAAGGCTCGCCAGCACTGCGTGGAGTTGTCCCACCCAGCCCGCAAGTCGAAGTACCGAATTCCCCCTGACATTTGCTCGTAGAAAGTCTGGTCCTGCGCCGTTCCCCAAGGCGTGATGATGTCTTCAATCGGCACATTGAGCTTCTCTGCGACCTTAATGAGTTCTTCTAGCTGGGGATCAGCTGCGCCTACCATTAGACTGTTGGTGAGGTAATACGTGCCGCTGTCATGTGTGCCAGTGAGCAGCACTTCCTTGAGTGTCTTGCTGCCCAGCACTGACATGGAGTCTCCGATCCAAGTAGCAGGGGTGAGGGCGCTGGCAGCTGCCAAGAAAGCCACCACAAGGGATTTCATTATTGGACTTGTAGTGGTCAACTGAAAAGGTAGCAGCATACACTTGATTCACTGCGTCCGTAAAGTCCTATAGAACTGCATCGATATTGGCGGATCCCTAAATCGTGCCTACCAGTACTAGCTATTGCTGCGTATGCAATTCTGCAGACGTAAGAAGGCATCTCTCTGTTTAGAGACATAATGTCTACGATACTGAGCAGTGTAGTCGCAGCTGAGGACAGGCTTGCTCGCCCAGCACCCATTATAACTACTGACTAGCGTACCTGCGCGTCCACTCCGCAGCAGTCCTCAGCGCCTCCGCCTCGTTGTGGATCCACTGCTCTGCCACTCCGTTATCCAGTGGATCGTCAGGGTTGGGCGAGCTGAGGAGTGCTTGGATACTCAGCAGCACTGACCTAATTTGCAGTGCGGGAGACCACTTGGTCTTCAGAATGTCCAGACAAATCCGCCCCAGTTTGTCTACATTCGGGTGGTACAGCTTGGTAAGGAAGCGCACCTTAGGCGGCACCATAGGGTAGTCGTCTGGTAGGAAAAGTTCGAGGTTGAAGAGGCCTCCTTCGAAGGGTGACTGAATTGGCCCTGCAATTTGGACGTGGAAGTAGCGAGAGTTGACTGGGTCGGGAGTAGCGTAGATTCCAGGCACCGGCTCCTCACTTAGCCGCTGAGTTTCCTACCTGACTCGCACCTTCTGGATTCTTCGATTCAGAGTAGCCATTTATTATCCCTCACTCCGGCTGCACTGCCTCGCTGAGAGCAAATGACAGGCAGAAACTCAGATTCTAGCTGAAAATTGGAAGTACCGAACTTCGGTATATTGAGATGCTTGAAACTTGCTTCCTCTTACAGGCTAAGCTGTGGGTTTAATAGATTTATGGCCCATTTGACTAGATGCCGCAGGTTTCGACGGAGTGGACTGAGGTCTACATTTCCCGCCCAACTTCTTTTCAATGACTAGGATCGGTAATACACAATGTGGGGAGCTCTAGTGTGGGTGTACCTGATGAGTGCGTCCCTGCTACTGCATTGGAGTGTGGAAATATGCGGAGAAGTGGACAAGACGAGTTGTCCTAATCTGACCTACCTGCCGGACCTTTGGCTAGGAACAAGGTACTGGGGAAGTGCTATACTGCCTATAAAGGACTGGCTAGTAGCCTTACTGAGGTCTGAGCCTGTGCTTTTCCGAGTGCTGATAGTACTAGGAGTCGCTGCAAGACTGGGAGAGTTAGTGCTAGCCTGCTACTACCTCCTGCAGACTTTCCTCTGGTCTCTGAAAACTTCGCTGGTAGTGCTGTCTGTAGGAGCAGTGGCAGTGTTTTTGAGTATAGATAGGCGCCTCTTAACCCTGGGATAGATTCACTAGTCTAAAAGTCCAACTTGCAGATGTAAAGCTAACTACTACCTTTACAGGTCTGAGCTATGCGCTGCACCACTTGATGACAGGACTGACAATGCGCACTGAAGGACTTCGCACAGCGAGATATGCAGTTCAGTCCTGCATCATCAGTCTTGCAGGCGGCCAGACAGCTCTGAAAGCGAGAAACTGGCACTGCGTACTGCGCTTGCACTTGAGCGATGCAGGAAGCTACAGCTCGTTCGCAGGTGTCAGTGCAAGACGCGGAATTGGAATCGGAGCAATGTTGGCGACATTGTAGGGATTCGAACTGCAGTTCAGAGGTTACTTCGGCTCTTTGCAAGTCTAGGGAAGAGGCCGGGCGGATTACACGTTCGCGTAGAATTTGATTGAGTTCACTTTCTGCCATTTACGAAGACGGAAGGGAAGGCTTGATTCCTTTGGCCACTGCCTCCTAGCCTCTTGGCTCGATTCTTGCAGTTGTGGAGGTTTTGCCGATCAGTTGGGAATGAATTGACGGATGAGGCAATTTCATACGGCGGAAATAACAACCCATTGATTTAGTAAAAGCTGAAGTCGGGTGGAAAACTTTGCAGAATCTAGACTCTTATTTCTACCTTAGCAGTCCATAAAGCCGTAGTTCGTGATGTACTTGACCTCGGGCACTTTCACCTCCACAATGGTATTGTAGACGCTGCTCAGGATGAAAACCCGGTCCTGATAGTGCTGGACAGGACAGGAGCTCCAGCCACTGCTCATCCGCTTGGTGGGAGACGACTCAAACAGCTCTTCCGAGTCTATCCGCCACTTATAGTACTGAAAAGTACTCAACACAATGATGAATTCCCCACAGACAAAAGCACTAGTCCACCAGTTCGGAGGGATAATCTGCGGCAACTGTCTAAAGCTCTTTTCTACCCAGTCAAACACCTCTATATGCGCTGCCGCTGACCCCCCGCATAAGAACACTCGGTCCTCTAGGCGGCAAGGACTGAAATGACTGCGGGCCTCATTCATGTTGGGAAGCAAACTCCAGCTGTCCTCACTGTAGCATTCGCAGGATAGGAAACTCTTCACCCAATAGCCGCCAAAGGCTATGACTTCGCCTCTGTGGGCTACTAAGGCGTGGTTGCCGCGGGCTGTTCTCATATTGGCCAAAGTTGTCACTTTTCCCTCGATAGTGTCGATTTGGTAGGCACAAGGGGAGAGCGGGACTCGACAGCCGCTTACAAATAGAGTGGAGGGGCTGGGAAAGCACCAGGCAGAGTCCTTGTCCACAATAATATTGGTGGTTAGCGTCATAGGCTCGAGCCACGCCCGCAAGCAGCAGTCCCAGCGCCATATTTCACGCTCACGGGGGTGGTAAAGCACCGGGCTGTCGCAGGCTAGTTCGACTTGGGCGGACTTAGCGAGGGCTGAGAGGACTTGACTGCTGGTGATGTGGACTCGGACAGTCGGAGGTGTCCAGTCCTCTTCTACTGCTAGGCCAGCTAGTGCTGTCTCCACCTTCAAAGTTGCCTTTGCCCGCAACTCTCGACACTTCGATTTATACTGCTATCGGTAACTGTTCACCTGCTGCTCCAAGTTATTGAAATGACTCATGCCTTGTGTCTCTGCTCGCTGTATCTGAGTGTTAATACTGGACATGTAATGCGCACTTTCCTCTATCTGCTTCTGCCTGCGCTCCACACTGCTTCTATCCCTTATTGCAGTTTCCAGTATCCCAGGCACAATCGTGTGCTCTGCAGACTGCTGACAGTGTTCCTCCCCACATCTCTGACACAGACAGTGACTAATCACCACACAACGGCACACTCCCTGCGCTGGTCTCTCCCTGCAGCTACTGCACACATGTCCTTGAGGAGCCACGGCTACATATATATGCTCACCGGGCTCACGCTCATGCTCAGCAATGCAAGCGTAGCTCAGGAAAGTGTTGTCCGTGGTGCAGCGCATAGTGGCTGGAATGGAGCATAGGCTGCAGGATTGGCCCGCTGACATTTTGTTTTCAGTCTTGTGGTCGACACAAATATATAGAATTAACCCATAGAGGGACTAGAATTCAAACCAAAGAAGTACATTCCCATATCCTGGCCTAAATGAGCTAGAAATATCCGAACAGGCACAGGAGACTTCACACAAAGCATTTTCTCACCTAGACAGGGACAATATCGACCTCTCACATGTATGTGACGAATACATGCAGTGGTTTCGCTTGCAGAGCACTCTATCGCAGATTCAAATGCCAATGGAATGGTCAGACTCACAGCAGGCTGAGAAATCTTCCATCAATTAGATGCACCCATAGTAGTAGGCCTCAGATAGTGCCAAAGTGGTACTAGTTACGAGTGGGAGGACGGCTTCTCCGCAGTTCCGTTACTCTGCGCTGCAGTTCTCCCAGCTGTGCTCCAGTCTCCGCACTCAGACTAGCCTGGTCCTGCCGCAACTGCTTATTATCCCGCTGCAGTTTCTCCAGTGCGTGGAAGTACCGAGTGACTAGTCTGCGCATCTTTTCCTTCCACACCTGTGCTTCTTCCTCCATTGCTTGCGCCTTCCCTTCAAAGTGTCTGCGCAGTTCGTCGCCAGACTTAGACTTGCCACTGCGACTTTCCTCGCTTTGCACTCGCTTTAGGTCCTTCAAAGCGCGTTTGTGCATAGTCGCCAAAGTCTCATAGTCTCTCTGCAGCAACTGGTGTTCCTGTTCCATCTGCTTCAACTTGCTCTTCAGGTCTCCATCTCGACTGCGCAGCTTTTCCTCAGTGAGTTCCTTTGCGAGAGCCGTGTAGTCCGCTTCCAGCCTAGACCTGGACTCCAGCTTGGTCCTGCAAACTGTCAGTTCTGTCTTCTGAGTCTCGACTAAGGCCTGTAACTGCTCTATGGTCGTGGCTTTGCGGTGGAGGTCTTGAGTCAATCGCTCCACTTCTTCACGTAGTTTTGTCACTTGGGAGCTTTCGGCATCTTTTTGGGCTGTCAAAAGGCTTTGCAGCCTTGCGATTTCTTGGTCTTTTTGGCCGCATTGGTCTTGCAAATTTGGTGTTTTGGCATCATATTGAGGCCTTGCAGACTCTTCCACTTGTGCAGTTCTCCCTTTTGCTTCTCTCTCCCAACTTCCACCAGTCCCAGTCTTCCGCTCGATAAAAGTGGAGTAAGTTTCCTGCTGTCTACCACTTTCAAAGGTCTTCATCTTGCGATCTATTGACTCCAGTACTTCCGCTCTCTGCCTTTCCATCTCCCTCTTCAGCTCCTCTGCCTTGTCTCCCTTAGCCATCTCACGCTCTTTCACAGATACCTGATCAGACCTCGCACTGGGCGTCACAGCGAAGGACTTGGTGTCAACATCGGACCGATGGGAGACGAAAGACTGAGAGTTTTGCTCTGAGGCTTGGTATATGGGCTGCCTAGCCTTGATTTCCAGTCTAGGGTAAGACGGCGGGCGAGTCTTTGTATCCTGTGCTGGAGATGTCACTTCGGATTTGGGTGTTGATCGGAATCCCTGGTAAGTCTCTGGCTGCAATCCAGCAAATCGATTCTCGGTGGACACTTGGGGAGACATCAAGTCTCTGAGTCGGTCTGGCAGTGCAGGCGGCGTCTTGGGCACATCTGAGCTTTTCGAACGGCCTCGGTACCAGTCCTGTAGTTCCTTCTCAGCCAGGGAAGTCTCGATTTCAGCCTTCGCCAGCGCTAGTCTCCGCTTCTCCCTATCAGCTAAGTCCGCCCTCGTGAAGAGACTTGCAGTTTCCTCCATATATTGAAATGTTCTCTCCCTTCTTTATCCGCCTTTCAGCCTGCGACCCCTTCGCTCGCTTTATCCTCAACGAAGACCAGGAAGCCACTTCTGCCTCTGACTTCCCACAACGCAGTGTCAGTTTCGACCCAAACTACACCTGCTCCAAACTGCGTGTAAAGGAGTAAGCGCCACGCAGACTCAAGCAAGGGGCGAGCAAGGTCTATTTCCGTCTCAGTGGGACCGGGAAAGCCTTAGGCAACACTCAGCTCGTGCAGGACAAAGCCTATTTCGAGGTGCGGGTCGTGAGGAGTGGGGAAATACGCGTGGGAGTGTCGAAGGCGAGTCGGGAGAGCCTAGAGAAGGGAGTGGGTTTGGACGCGGAGAGTTGGGGACAGAGCTTTACGGCCACGGATGAGCTGTACAGCTACAAGGCGGATGAAGAGGCTGTGGTTGGTTGCTTGGTGGACCAAAGTGACTACCCTGCGAGACTCAACTACACACTCAATGGAGAGAGGCTGGAAAGTGCGCTGGTTACAGGCATGCGAGGACCCATTCTGCCGGCTGTCAGCGTGAGTGCTGGTGCGGAGGCGGAAGTTACCTTCGACGCAGCACTGCTCCACCACGACCCGCCCCAAGGCTTTTCCTGCATTAGCTTCAGTCAGAACTTTATGTTTTAGGCAGCTATGAAAATAAGACGGGTGAGGGACTTGAACGAGGCTGTGAACAGGCTGCCCGGAGTGCTGGCTCGAGAGGTCCATGAAGCACTGCTCCTCGCCCAGGAAAGAGTGTTTGGGAGACTGAGTGCAGAGCAAAGGGAGTGGGAAGATAAGGAATCATATGCTGTGTTGGAGTCGATACCAGAGGAAACTCAGAGTTTCAGGCAGACTATGAGAGGGGATGGAGGTAAAGGAGAGCCAATACTTAAAGTTCAGGTGTTAGCAGGAGTAACGATATCGGCCGAAGCGCCTACTCTTCCGACTGAAGAGCAAGTCTTGGCTGTCGAAGACCTGGCTGAGGCGAGTATCGCACCTATGTCAGATGAGGAAAGACTGGACACGACTGAAGTTGTGGAAGGGACAACAGTCCACATTGGCATTGAGACGCAGAGTGTAAACAGGGAAGAGGAACTTCCTGCTTTTAGAGAAGCAGTAGTCGCTAGCAGTGACGTCCGAATCAATAGCCAAATTGCTGTAGAAGCAAACAAAGGTACTGACGAAAAGTCCCCAGAGCAGTTACAAAGCCAAGCGCATGCACTAAGAGCCACTCCCAGCTTTCCCTCGCCAATACCCGACCAGCCCACTATGCCTTCTCTGCCTCGCCCTACCAAACGCATTATTTCCGCTCTCCAAAAGCGTACTAAGACCGTCCCTCCTCACCAGCCAGTCCACACCCAGCGCAACAGTTCCGAACTCCACGCGACCTCTCTAACCTGGGAGTCACAACAGGAAGGACTGGATGCCTTGCGACAACACGGCCAGCGATATGAACTGCTGAGACGCAAGCTGAGGGATGAGAGAAGGAGGGAGAGGGAACTGAGGAGGGAGGAGATTGTGAGGGAAAATAGCAGCGCAAAACGCTATCAAAGCCGCATTGCGGGTCTGCTAGAGGAGGAGAAAAGGACACAAATGGAGTTAGAAGCCGCCAAAGCTGCGCTTTTCAGGGAAAACCGCCTAAAGCAAAAGACCTACTCTGCAGTCGTCCATGAACTTCACAAGCCTTCTCCCGGACCAAGTGTCCCTATAAGTTTCCAAGCCAAGCTAGCACGCCATATCCACAGCAGTCTGAGCATATCAGTAACCGAAGCCAGTCCCCCGCGCAAGCCGAGACTCCCGCCTGCTCCTACGCTGTCTGTCAAAACGACCCGCAGAAGTCTCAGTCAAAGCACTCATCAATACGACTCTGAGCCCTCAGACAGGTCTTTTAGCCGTCCAAAGGACTACTTGCGAGAAGCGATGGAAGCCAAAGGGAGACTTGTGAGTTTGCGCAAAGGGTTCTTTCAGTACCGAAGTCAGGAAATCGACTCCGGCTCCAGTCCTCAAGCGCTCAGAGACCGAGCCGATCGACTGAGTCGTGTTGCAGTCCGTCGCGATGCTTTACTGCATCATTTACCTCAGGACCAGCAAATCTCTGCCAGCGACTCCGTCTCTTCCATGTACATAGACTCCATCAAGTCCAAATTGCGTCTCCTCGGCGTATTAACGTCTGTAACTAATGGATAGCAGCACAAAAGCTCCTGCTTCTGAGTGCTCTCTGGAATGCCCTCGCACAGCCACTCACTTCTGCTACTGCGACTTCTCAGATACCTTCCTGTGCACTGAGCACATCACTACCCATGTGGAAACTCACAGCAGTGACCAACACTTCTATCCCTTGCCTCTCCCAGCATTCAGAGATCACCAAAACTTCGGCTACTACGACAGACTGAGAAGCAGACAAGAGGGCTGGGAAGCGGGGTTGAAGGCACTGCTGCAGAACTTGAAGGAAGTGGAAAGGTGTTTGGACGAGTTCGGGGCTATGATGGAAAACGTAATTTGGCAGTTGGCAGACTTCACGAGTCGGAAAACAGCGGAATTGGAGCTGTGGAAGCAGGACTTGGAGCAAAGGATAGGCGCTGCCACTCAGCTGGTAGAGGCAAGTTTCTATGAGGACAGTCCAGAGCTTTCAGACTCCTTAGCCAGAGTCCTGCGCAACTATGTCCCCGGCTCTGACACTTTGCGTCTCTTCAGCTACACACTGGACCCTGCTTTGCTTCTTCCGGTCTCGGAGAATGTGCTGGTCACGGAACTGCTGGAGCCCAAAGAATTGAGCTTTGAGCGAATCAGCAAAATGAATACATTCGAGGGCGTCTCTCCTCAGCTGATTAGAGTTGAGAGCCAGGCCATTTCCTTGTTCGATTTCAGTCAAAAGCGCTGGAAGCCGCAATTGTCTCTAAGCAAGCCAGTCGCCCGCTCCGGACATCGCTTTTGTCTCCAAAGCGACACTGAAGTATTCCTATGTGGCGGGAAAGACGAAGCAGGAACTATCCTAAAATCCAGCTTCGAGCTAGATTTCCAGGGCAGAGTTACCTGCAAGTCTGACATGTCCATAGAAAGAAGTCTGCACGGGTTAGTCTATTACGCAGGAATTCGATATGTGTTCGGAGGAGAAACCACCCACCAGACCAGTATAAGTCATGTTTCGAACCAAGCAGAGCGGCTGGAACTCGGAGAAAGCGCTTGGAAGCTATTGCCTCAAATGCAGTACGCACGGAAAAGCTTTCAGCCTGTAGTATGGCGACTGGGTATTTACCTGTGCGGGGGAGAACAGCAGCTTTCAATAGAGGTGTTTGAGCTGGAAACTTGGCAAATGCGAAGGCTGACTTTGGTCCTGCCGGAATCATCGAGTGCCACTTTGGCCTGGACACAGGGAGATGAGTTGGCGATTCTAGGGAAAAACTGGCTTCTGAGACTGGGGTGGAAGGATGGGCAGATTAGTCGAAAGGAAAGGACGCAGCATGGAAATGGCGCAGATCCGTATAGCCGAGGAGCGCCTGTACTGCAAGGGTCTGAGGTGTTCGTGTCCAGTGGACTCAAGTGTGTGGTCTATGCGGCGGATTCAGGCAAGAAAATTAGGGAGTTTTAGGGCCTATGTTGACAAAGATAAACTGCGGATTGGAAAATTGGTAGGTCTAATCTCATTCCAGCATAATTAAGAGTAAAAGCCCAGCAAACGTGTTATTCCCGAGTTACTTTAATTGCGCCTTATCTACATCTTTCTCAACTATATGTAATTGATGAGTTCTCAGTTGGAACTCACTGGGTACATCAACGAAGGCAAACTGGGGGAGGGAGGCATGGGGAAGGTGTGGAAGTGCAGGGACATAGTCACCAACAAGCTCTACGCAGTGAAGGAAATGGACATGCAGGATTTCAAGGCTCGAAGGACACAGCTAATCGACCGGTCTCATGAGTTGCTGGAAGAGTACAACAGTCCGTTTCTTGTGCAATACTTTAAATTCTGCGAAAGCGACAGTGGCCAGAAGTGCTTCGTGTTTGAGTACCTGCCTGGAGGCGACCTCTACCACAGACTGCGAAAGGCAGAGGAAGTCCCGCGAGTCGTAGCAGTCCGCTGGGTGCGAGAAATCACGTCAGCGCTGTGCTACCTGCATAGCAAAAACCTAATTCACAGAGATGTGAAGGCAAGCAATGTGATGCTCACTAGCACTGACTTGATGCTAGCGAGCGCCAAACTCTCCGACTTCGACACTATGAGAACTATCAATTTTGGCATGACAGAGGGCATTGGGACTGACTCCCACCGGGCGCCGGAAACAGGGACAAGTCTATACAATGAAAAGGCGGATATTTGGAGTCTGGGCTGTCTGACCTACGGCCTACTGAAGAGAAACGCTAATCCTTTCTCTAAGGGCGATCCAGCAAATGTCAGAACTGGTCCCAACTGCCAAGACCTGGACCCCTTAGCTGCGGATTTCATCCAACGCTGTCTAGCCTATGACCCTAGAAGCAGACCCAGTGCGTCTGAACTGCTGCAACACCGGTTTCTAGAAGCGGATAATTCGCTGGCGATTTATCTGCAGTCTTTCGTGGACAACAGCCTCTTACAGGCTAGATCCCTCTCCACCTTTTCCCTCACTGATGGCTATAGCGTTGCCAGCAATGCTTATCGATCGGCACTGGAGACGTTGGATGTGTGCCGAGACAGGCAAGTGGCAGGGATAGAGCAGCTACAGGCGAAAGTGGAGGAGTTGGCAGCTCTGACTACTCAGCTAGTCAGACATATTAGCTAGGTAACCGTCCTAGCATTCTTCGTAAAGGAGGGAGATGTCGAGGCTTGCGTCCCTCAATTCCCGCAGCAAACGCACTTTTGAAGTCTTGCACTGGCTTGGAGTCTGGCTTGGGAGTGAAGCGGAAGTAGTGCGTGGGCTTCTTAGTGTAGAACGCTGATTCTCTCCCAGGCCGTATGAGCGAATTATGCAGCAAATTGCGATTGAGCAGAGCTCCGTGAGCATTGGTGACCTGCTGTCTCGGCGAAGTCCTGTCCTTGGGTCTGGAGAAGTGACGGGGAGGCACGCTGGGACACCATTTCGTGGATGCAGGTGCGGCAACAGCGGGCGGCAGCTCGCCTAAACAGCACTGAATAGACATGTGGCGCTGGTCTTCTTGACTCACACTGCGACGCAGCCAGTCACCAGGCTCTTGGGACATGAGTTATAGTAATGAAGTGGTTGCTGGTGCTCCATTTCCCCAAGCCTGAGGAGACGCTCAAGCAGCGCACTCTCAAAGGCAGTGAAGTGGCGGAGCTGTTGCCGGCTCTGCTGCGGCACAGTGAAGCGAGTCAGTGGCCCAATCTCGCGCAAATGCCAGCGCTTCAGCAGCTCCTCGCATGCACTCAAGTGCCGCAGATGTCTCTCTTCGACCTGCAAGATGCAGTCCGCAATGCAGTTTTAGACGTCCTGCACACCACCTGTTTCTGCGAAACTTACCAATTCACCAGCAGAGACGACGACGAAATCTTCTGCAAAGTGAGTTGTGACGAGGCTGTGCTGCGGCACCAAGCCCACCGCATGCACTACACCCTCAGTCTCGCTCCTGCTGTGGAGACCAATGCAGAGATGCAGACTCTGCTGCCCCATGCGCCTTACGATGCGCAGAAGGACAAACAAGGTCTGTTCCAAACTTACGAAAGTTCGCTCTTTAGAGATGTGGACAAGGTCCGGCTGGTGAAAGCATTGCTGGAGGAGCAGATCTATTTGGACAGAATGGTGGAAAAAGGATTTCTAATCGACTATTTCCCAATACACGAGGAAAAACAACTACAAGAACTACGCAGCACTCTATTAACCGCCTCCCTAGCCCTGCCTGTGCCTAAGCTGCGGGAGTACTTCGGGGAAAAGACTGCCTTTTACTTCCTCTGGTAATAACCACTCAGGCTGCACAGCTACAACACTTGGCTTTTCCTTCTCGCAGTTCTGGGGGTTCTACTGTGGCTTTCCGAGCGAGTGCTAGGACCGGACCAGAACAGCGGCGTTTCTCTGCTGGACTGGGTGGAATTGCTGTTCGCAGTGGCAGTCGGCATCTGGAGTGAGCGCTAAACAGCACTTGTATTCAATGTGTCCTGGCAACGCAAGGCTAACTACCACGCTGTAAAGTGGGGAACCTTGGCTCACAGTGAGGAAAAGGTCCAACGGGCGGAATTCAAAGGAGAACTGCGGCCGAGCAAAGTATCCCCAGGCCTGGAGCTCTATTTCAACCCCACTGAACGTCTGTACCGCCAAGTAGTCAGCTACTGCACTACCTTCTTCCTCTGTGGACTGGTCGTAGTCATGGTCCTAGCCATTTCCATATACAAAGCGATCCTGATCCAAGCCGGAAGTCATCAGTTGGGAGTGACTGTGTGCGCACTCATCAACACAGTCCAAATCATCGGGATGAATATCGTATATGATAAACTGGCTTTGAAGCTGAATGAATGGGAGAACTACCAGACTACCAGTGAGTATGAAAATGCACTTGTGGTCAAGAAGGTCGGATATCAGTTCGTGAATTACTATATATCGCTGTTCTATATAGCCTTCGCGAAGGAACACTTTGAAGGGTGTGTGCAGGGGGACTGTATGGGCGAACTGAGGTCGTCTCTGTGGGTGTACTACCTTATTAACGTCATTTTCAACTTCATCGAACTCGGAGTGCCGCTCATTTCACAGAAAAGAGGGATAGCCGCAGAACTGACCAAGACCCAGGGTAAGTCCGCCCGTACTCAAATGACCTATACCGAGGCACAGGGCAAGCTAGGCCGCATCACCTTCCTCGACGAGTACTTGGAAGTAGTGATGAACCACGGCTACATCGTCTTCTTCTGCGTGGCCTTCCCTCTCGGTCCTCTGATCTACTGGGTGTATAACCTAGCAGAGCTCAAGGCAGACGGGTACAAATTCCTGTATCTGTGCAAAAGGCCGTTCCCTGAGCGGGCAGGAGGCATTGGAGTGTGGAATGATGTCATGAATGCTTTGGCTGTTGTGGGAGTGATTTGCAATATTGGACTGATGGTCTTCACTAAGAACCTTTTCGGCCTTGGCATTGCCGCACGCTGGGGAGTCTTTATTGTGCTCGAGCACATTATCCTTCTTTGCGTGGCTTTGTACCTGTGCTTTGCGCCCAAACTCAGCGAAAGTAAGCTCTATGCAGCTGTCAAGACTGCTCTCAGCAGACATAAATACCTTCTCAAGCTCAAATACTACGGCGCTACCAGCGAGGACGGCTCCCACGACTACCAAGGCACGGCCCCGCCCCGCGACCCCCAGATGCACAGCGACGAATAGAGCCATTTCAGTTAGGATTTAAACTTAGAAATGAGTGAAAGCAGGGAGGCACGTTGTCTGCGAGTCCAGGCACAGCTGACTCAGCCGCAGTGCTCTTCCAGCTTCATGGAAAGGGTCAATAAGGTCACTACTAGGCAGCTTTTCCAGGCGACGAAAGGGGCGGGGAAGGAAAACGCGGGACTGAAGGAACGCTTGAGGACGATTTCGCCTTTCTTGCAGAAGAAACTGGACACGCTGAAGTCTGCGAGAACTACGCGAGTGCGCCTGTGTGACAGGCTCAAAGGCACAGACACCTCTCCCTTCACTACCACTCGCAGACAGGAAAACCGCCACCAGCGCCAACTGGCCTGTTTCCGCTTCTCCACGGTCCTTATCTCTTCCCTCCGAGTCGCTTTCGCAGATATTCGCAGGGTGCGGAGACCTGCGCCGAAGCTGGACCTCTCCCAAATGGTGGCGTTCACTCAATGTCGGCACTGCTGCGCTGTGAGCCTAACCCTGCTGACTACCTCTACACAGAACAAGTTCTCCCCAAGGTTCCTAGACAAGGTCAAATGTCTGCTCCCTGCTGAGTCTTTCCCTACACGGCAGACTTCGCCAGAGCCTAGAGAGATGTGTGCGCTTGAGAGTGAACTGAGCATGGTTCTCTATGCGGAAAAAGAGCCTATGGAAGAAAAGAAGCTGTCTCTGCCAGACCTCAGTTTCATTGCGATGGAAGGCTCGCTCTCCTCCCTCTCCTCCCAAGAAGCCGCCCCAGTCCCACTCAAGAAGCAAGAATCAGTAGTGAGCAGGGACTACTGGGACCGCAGCACAGACTGCAAGACTCCCTGCGACACCAGTTCCCAGTCCTACCGTCGACCCAGTCCTGTGCCTCGACTCAACATCAGCGAGCTCCTGCCTGCGAAGCACAGAGCAAAAGTGCCAGTGGCCTCGGTGGAAGTGCTGCAAGGCTCCCCACTGCTTCGGAAGGACACTGCCGCTGCTAGGCTGGACAGACTAGTGGAGGTCTTCCAGACACGCATTCACAAGGCATTTGATATGGTCTTCCTGTCCAGAGCCAATAAAAAGCTCGCTGACCAGTCTTTGACGTTCGACTTCAGCAGGGAAGAGGAAAGCTCGCAGGCCTCCGGGGTACTCACAGGAACCTTCCGACAGCAGGAGAAGCTCTGTAATATCAGCGCTATTCAGCCGGTCAAGTTCACAGAGGACTCCTTTGTCTTTGAGTGTGAAAGCAGGCCGGAAGTCAGCAGCACTGCCAAAACTGCCTTCAGAATACTGTTTTCCAGGCTGGAGAAGGCGGTGGCGAGGCGGAAACTGAGAGGCTTTTACTGCATAGCAGGGGCGTAATGTCTTAGTATTGCTATGTAAAGACTAGTTCAACAAACTGTAGACATACCCATGTTAGTGCAGAAGCTACGGACTAAAGTCTCACTATTCCGCAGGTCTGAGCTGCGCACTCTCCAGGTCCTCCAGCACTGGCAGTGCACTCTGCGGAGGGGAGTAGTAGGCAAAGGGGTAGGGAAACAGTAGTGGTGAGAAGCCGAAGTCTTCCATAGGCAGCAAGGGAGAAGGCAGCGGGCGGTCCTTACAGGGCGCAGAGAGCTGGACAAAGGAGTCTGGCTCTGTGTCTGCTTCCTGCAGAGTGAAGGACTCGAACGGAGGCTGGGAAGCTGCGATTTCGTCCACTGTGGCGCAGCCCAGGTTGATGATATCGTCAATGTAGTAGTTGTAGTTGAGTTGGCAGCTTTCGTCTTCTCGCAAGGGCGCCAGCAAGGCTCGGTAGCGCTGCTGCAGTTCCTTGGGGTTCACTGAGTAAGTGGACCCACAGAAGTTGCCCCAAATTGAGAAGGACGTCTGGAACTGAGGGATTTGCTTGACCAGGTGAGCTAAAATGTGGCTAGTTTCCGTAGCGTTCATCACTGACTTTACGTAGTAGCCGGATACCACTAGCAGCGTCTGGAACGACATTGGTAGACTGTCCCAGTGAGTTCCTGTCAAATACAGCTCCCAAACCACTAGTTCCAGCTCAGTGAGCAGCAGCAACTTGCACACATCCGTCAAATACTGCTGCACCGGACCTCTCTGCGTCTCCATCGCAAACACTCGTCCACAGGCCATTCGTCGAAGAATGTGTAAAATATTCTGATTGAGACCTGTCTTTTGGAACTGCTTGGAGGCTTCTTGGTAGCGCAAGAGCAGCTTGTGGGAGAGGTGTGGGGAGATGGAGAGATTGGGGGAAAGGAATGGAGGCTCAGAGTCGATAGGGCTGGACAAAAGTTGGCGTTTCTTCTTAGTTGTGGAGCCAGGAGGCCGGCCTCTACGTCTCCGCAGTCCTTCCCCAGTCTTATCCGCCATTTACTATGCAAAGGATTTGAGGCTGCGCCAGGTCTATGGCATATAAACCCTGCCATCACATTAGACCTCCCTCGTGCAGTTAATTAGTCTGCAACTCCCTTTCCTATCTTTGTGCTTTCCAATACAACTGCAGTATGGGCTAGAAGGCTGCATTGGTGGCTGGAGTATGACTCTATTATCACGCTTTAATTCTTAGAAATTCACTGGGACGAGGCGGGCTAGATGTATTTAACACTGGGACAATTGCATTTGCTCTTGATATAGAGGTTTATTCAGCTACTTCCCACAGATTAGGCGAGTTACATACAAAATCAACTGCGAAACCACAGCAAAGGATATATCTACAAGACTAATCTATCAAGGAAGAGTGCAAGGTATACATCTAAGGTAGGCTATAGCTCCTAAGAGCTACCAGGACAGTTCTACGGCATTAGCAGGGAAATAATGAATTGTGAGTGCTTCTGGGCCCGTGTACGGCAGTACGAAAACGAACTCCTGCAACTCCTGCAGCAGGTAAAGTCTACACAGCTGGGCAGGACTACAGGGACAGGGGAAGGGCCTGTGCCAACGCAGCCTGGGGGTGTGGAGACAGTGCAGACTTGGGAGTACTGGGGCCTGGCAGTGGTGATGCTGCTGCTGTATGCTTTCGTCGCCTGGAAGCGGTTCAATCAGCCCAAGCGCGCAAGTTGCTAGAGTTGGCTTTCCATAACGGTTAGACTCGCTCTAGAACAAGGCTCAATTGAGCCTGAATCCACCTACTTCAGCACATATCTCCAGTCCCTATCCTAAAACCGACCAATTCCTCCCTGCCAATCCCTTCTCCGAACTCCAAATCGTCCCTAAGCCTCCTCCATCCGTCTCTTTCCCTCTGCCCATCTCCACTTTTCTACTTCTTTAACTACCGCTAGTCCTGCGACCTGTCCAGCGACGCGTAGTTAAGACTCCGCGTCAGCAGCGACATTTCCCTGTCTCTCTCCAAAGCGTCCTGCTGCAGACTCATGCTTTCCGCACTGATAGTGTTCATCCCTCGCATCAAAGCGCCTTCGTACTTGAATCTGAGTGCGTTTTTGGCCGAAGTTTCCTTGCGCAGGTCTTCAGTTAGGGCTTCTACCATAGAGCGCAGGGCGCTGAGGTCGGAAAAGCACTGCTGGCGGACCTGGCTGGTGGTGCTTTCGGCGGTTTGGGTGAGGACGTCTTCAGATCGCTCGCGGAAAGATTGGTTCGTGCAGACTTTCCAAGCGTTGAAGATAGTGTGAGGGAAGCGGCGACTTGCATAGCGGGTGCAAAAGACGTTCATATGTCTCATGTGCTTCTTTCTGCGTAGATAGTCCCTCCATACCTGCAGCACCGCCCTCTTCCCATCAGTCCTAGTCTGCCTGTCTGTGAGTTTCCGCGTGATTTCCCCAAGTTTCGTCTTGCGGCCTTTATGGTAGTTCGTCGTTTCCTCCTGCAATTCCAGTCTGCGAGAAATTTCTCTCACTTCTAGGCCTTGTTTTTCCTCCAAGTCACGCATCTAGATGGGTCCTACCTGGGCGAGGAGCTGGTTTCGCTGCATTTTCAGCAGTTGTTGGCAGTCTTCCTCGATGGCTCGTCTGTGCCGCTCGATGGAGGCTTGGATAAACTCTTGGGACTCGACCATTATAGGCCTTTAACGGGCTTTCAACTGGTACAGAGAGGGGGAATGTGGACTGTTTTGGCCCTTGTTGGGAGTGATAATTGAGGATTTCAGGTTGATGAAAAGGATTTTTGAGCTGTTTGCAGGATTAATCGAGCGATTTTCGTATCACAATCCAATTTGGAGGGAATCACAAGCGAATTGAAGCCTTTTGGCGGGTAGCTGGATACGATTAATATGCAGGGAAGTCTAGAAAGCCGACTTGTCTACCTCACCCACTCCCAAGAAGACCTTCTCACCATTCTCCATTTCCTTAGTCTTCTCATAGCCCACCCTGAATCGCTGTTTACACCTATCCACGGCTTCCAAGTCACCTACGACTCTCAGCGATTTCAGGTCGAAATAGAGACCAAAGAGGCGTATTTCCAGGTGCAAGACACTGCCCCGGGCCCTGTAACTGTACGGAAACTGTGTGGAGTGCTGGGGAAGATGTTGGAGTGTGCAGCCTATGCAGAGACTCAGCAAGGCTCGAGAATGGGGTATGAGTCACTTCTTTTCAGGAAAGATATATCGGATATACGGTTAAGTCCGTTGAGAAGTGATAGGAAAGAAGGGAGTATAGAGGAAACACTGCGGCAACTGCTAGGGAAGTGCAGGGCCGGCCGCACCCACCCCACAGCCCTATCAGATCTATTGGACGAGTTGAGGATCAGAGCGAAGACTGAGTCTCCCAGTGGACTGAAGGACTGGTGGACCAGTGCTTGTGCCGCTGCAGCCGCAGCCAGTGTACCTCAACTCAATGAATGGCTGCAAAGAGCAGAGTGGGAAAGTGCGCAGGACCTGCTAGACTGGAGTGTGGACCTGTCCTTACGCTTCGCAGTGTGTATGAGCCGCAGTTGTCTCTGTACGCAAGAGCCGCACACAGTGGTTTGGACCTGCTCTCGCCACTGCTTTTGCTCAGATCAATGTAGGGCTGCGGCCAGCAGTTCTCCTGGATGTCCTTTATGTGTAACTCCTCACCCAAAGGGATCAACTCCGTCTGAGAGCACTCTAGCTCTGCGGATCTGTCCCTGTGGACAGGAGTTCCCCCAGGGCAGCAGTGATGCTTGGCGCTTGTCACTTCTAGGCTCGACCCTGTACGAGTCTGCAACGAAGTGCTGTTCCGAGCCCTGTCTCACTCGCTTTTTCTCTGAACTGCCTATTAGTGTCCCGACTCAAAGCTTGGAGTGGGACCCAGACCTGTGCTTAGAGTGCCAGCAGCCGCTTTCCCTATACCAACGAAACACCTGGAGTTTCCCATGCAAATACCACTGCTTCTGCACCAGTGACTGCCAAACCCAATTCACCAGTCGCTACACCCCTGACTACTGCATCCACCTACCTTGCTTATTCTGCGACAAAGAACTGACCTGCAAGCTTAGAGCAGACGATGAGAGGTATAGGGAAATGCTGGCGGATATGAAGGTCTTGCAGCAGACAGTACTCAGGAGTAGAGCTAAACCGACTGCTATTGAATTCATCTTAATTTGGGATGAAATCAATACGCTGATTACCGAGAATAAAAGTCCGAGAGACACTCGGCCTGCCTATTTAAGCTTGAAGAAGCTGGGAACAGGGTCGTGGACATGGCTGTTGGTCTGCTGTGTGTGTCAAACGCCTGTCTCTGTGAACTTGTTCCCTGCCTCTACGTCCTTCCTGGTCAGATGTGAGTTCAAAGTCCACTGTGTGTGCTCCTCTGCCTGTGCCCAGCAGCTGAGCAGTCTGTGTCCTCTCTGTCCAGACTCTCAGCTGTATCCAATAGCCACTCCCGATATAGCCAGCCTGGCTATATTGCGGTCTGTCCCTGCCACTTCCTGCCTATGTCAACAGACTCCAGCCTTCTTCGACCTGCCAGAATGCCCTCACTCAGTCTGCATCCAGTGCCTAGCGAGATGCATCACTAGTGAAACCAATCACTCTTACAGATGTTTTGTCTGCTTCAAGCAATACGACAGGAAGGTGCTGATGTCTCAAGTCTTTACCTAGTATATGGCCCAGCCGCATAGCTCTAGAACCACTCTCCGCTACTCTGGCACTCGCCTGGGCTCTTCGCAAGTGCTTGCGCGGGGTCTGCGCTCCTCAGCCACTGCTGTACGGCCCCGCATGTGTCCTCCGCTGCAAATGCACACAGCCAAGCCTAGTCTCCTGTCCCCAGTTCACACTCGGATGGTATCCACCCGGCCTGCAGCTACCCGCCACCCAGTGGAGTCGAGTGAAGAGGAGGAAAGTTCCTATGAAGAGGAGTCCAGTGAGGAAGTGTCTGAAAGTGCGTCTTCGGACTATGAGTCCAGTGACGAAGACACACAACGGCCTGTGTCTCCCTGTGAAGAAGTCGACTCAAACCTACCTAGACGGACTCTCGTACTGCAGCCTTTGTTCCAGGGCAGGCCGCCCACGCTTTTCTTCGACTACCCGCCGCAGTGCTTCCTGCCCTCGAAATGCACTGCTCGTACACTGCAACTTGCGACTGAAGAGGACTGCCACAGGCCTCTGTTCTACAGGTACTCCAAGAAAGCGCATGTCTACAATTGTGTCGTCACGGCTTTGCAGTTTAATGGCTTTTCGGAAACTCACGGAGGAGACTTCAATGTCTATATCAGTGGAGCCATAAGGCCGAAACTGCTCTTAGAGATGGACCAATACCAGAAGTATAACCACTACCCGGGGTCCTGGCAACTGGGCAGGAAGGACAACCTGTGGAGGAATGTGAGTCGCATGCGCAGAGCCTTTGGAGAAGAGTTCGCCTTTTGCCCGCCCACTTACCTGCTGCCTGAGGACTTCCCTCGCTTCCGACGTGAGAAAGAGGAACACCCTCAGCAGCTTTGGATCCTCAAGCCCAAAGCCTCCGCTTGTGGGCGTGGCATTCGCGTGCTCTCCAACAAGTCCCGCATTAAGAAGAAAAAGGGGTACCTGATCAGTCAATACATCTCCAGTCCGCACCTGCTGAAAGGACTGAAGTACGACCTGCGCCTGTACGTCTGCGTAACCTCCTACGACCCGCTTCGAATCTACCTGTATAAGGAAGGACTGGTGAGGTTTGCCACTCAGCCATACACTACGAGCAAATCCAGTGTGACTCAGCGCTATATTCACCTTACGAACTATGCAGTGAATCGCTTGGCTCGCAACTACCAGTCCAATTCCGACTGTCTAATCGACGACCAAGGCAGTAAGTGGTCCCACACTGCTCTAAAACGAACCTTCGCAGCCCTAAACATCGACCCAGAGGCAGTTTTCGCCCGAGTAAAAGATGTGATCGTGAAGACAATAATAGCCGCAGAGCCGTTAATGGTGAATTCAGTACTGCAGTACGCCCGACACCGCGGGAACTGTTATGAGACTTACGGCTTCGACATCCTGCTGGATGCGACTTTGAGACCCTGGCTGATGGAAGTGAATGTCAGTCCTTCACTCAACAACGGCTCTCCACTGGATAAGAAGGTGAAAACTGCGTTAATGGCGGATATCTTCACTCTGATTGGACTGGTGCAGTATGACCGAGAGGAGTGCAAGCAGCAGTGGGAGCAGAAACGAATGCAGCGGATGTTGGGACTCACCAGAGGCCTAAGGAAACGTCCGAGTATCCTATCTGTAAAAGGCTGCAAATCGCTCAGTGAACTCGACTTGACTCCCACAGACCTGGAAATACTGATGGAAACTGAGGAGGAAGCTGCTCGCTTGGGCAACTTCGAACGTTTGTTCCCCACTAAGGCCGCTATTCCCAAGTACTCCAGATACTTGCAGCCGGAAAGGGTCAGCAATTTGCTCACTTGGAAGATGGTCATGGACGAAACTGACTTTCTCAGTCCGCTCAGAATTGGGTAAAGGCGAATAGTCGCCTATAGCTTGGAGAGTGGAAATAGGTAGCTAATCTAGCCTGCTTCTTTCAGCCTCAATCGTTCCTTTCCAGTAGTTATATTTCTAATGTAATATGGGAATTGTTAATGAACAGTAGGACAGTTTCTACAATTCAAATGGTATAATAGACTACAGTTTTGTCGAGAGAATTCCTAATCCAAGTTATCTAAAGCCGCATTGCACACAAAGGCCGCACATCCAACCCACACACTGGACACTTGCGAACCGCCTGCTGCACCAACGCCGCCGCACACAAGTCACACAGCAAATGCCCACACGACAAGTACACACTTTTCCCACTCACTTTGCAGGCAGGACAGATAGCCTTGCGTTTCAGCGTCCTCAGAGTGACTTTCAGCGTTTCTAGTTGAGACTTGAGTGCGTCATGTTCCTTCACCAGGCGTTGGTTGGACTGCAGCAGCTGTGCAAGCATAGAGGCAGGGTAGGGGTTGGGTGTGGCTGTAGGGTGGAGAAAGGCACAGCCAGAGCCTCGGTCACATCTGCCCTGGGCAGAGAACTGACTGCACACTTGAGTCCTGTAGAACGTGGGATGGTAATAGGCTTCGAATTTCGTGTGTGCGTACTTGCACTCGTCTCCGTTTTTGCACTTTTCAGGGTGGGAAAACTTCTTGCGAGCACTGTCGTAGACGTTTTTGCAGGGAATGGAGCAGTAAGAGTTGGATTTTGGGTCCCTACGGCGGTCGTATTGGTTGTGGTGGTAAGGGCAGGGCTTCAATTTGCAGGCAGTGTTGGGGCATTTGTACATTTTATAAGTGGAAATATCAACCGAGTCAGTAGGAGTTTCCAGCGTTTTTTGCTTTTTCGGTGTGGGTGACCTTAACTCAGCATCAGAATGAGCGAAAGGACAATGCCTGCCATTAATCGAGCACACTGCATCACTGCCCAGCGGAAAAGAACACATCGTGGTCTTGTACAAGTCCGGATGGTACAGTCTCTCATCCACACTGTGCGCAAACCCACAACTCTGCTTGTCACACTGCAAATTCGCACACAGTGCAGACGTATAGGACCACTGTCCGGACTGCAGCCGAACAGGGCGTCTCCGCAAGGACTCGCCTCGGTGTGCCTTTAGGCAGAAAGGGTCACTGCAGCTGAGAGTCTCGCAGGCCTGGGTTTTGTAGGAGTCCATGTGTAGGGCGTAGGTGAGGTCGGGGGGAGTCCAGAGAGTGGTCGCTGCGAAGGAGCGGGTTTCCACGAGGAAATTGTCTTGGTTCATTTTATAATGGACTAGTGGTGCCTAGCGCGGGAGAGGGTAGAGCCAGGTAATGGTGAGTGGGACTGTATTAACTCTGAGGACTGTGGGATGTATAGCAGATTTAGTGCTATCTTTAATATTGGTGCTGCAAGTATAGGGAAATGTTGCCTGGGTACTGACCAAAAAGCCCATTATCAGAAATGGAAAATCGAGACTTGAGGGAAGTCCTTGGAAGGCAGTATTTCCCAACAAGCCAATTGCACCTGGTGGAATATCAAGGTTTCAGGCCTAGGAGCTGAAATCTATGCAACACTGACAATTTGTATGCGTTACAGTAGCGAAACTTTGGGAAGTACAGGCAGGTAGCTGCAAATAGAGGAAATTTCGGTGAGATTGGAAAGCGTTTCCAATTAGATTCGGCTGAAAGCGCAGCAATTCCCGCTTTATCCGCCTAATCTCCCTATATCATATGCTTCCTTGTCTCTCACTCAACTAGTTCGCAGGAGCCACGAACTACTCAATGCCCAATACCGGCTTTAGAAGCAGTGGAAGAGGTATGTGCAATCAACACGTCCATGGGAGCGCAGACTCTGGGTAGTGCTTAGTCTAGCCGATTCTGAGCAACTCTACCTCGAAGATGAGCGTAGCGTTGGGCGGAATGACTCCTCCGGCTCCTCTGGCTCCATAGCCGAAGTCAGGCGTGATGTTGAGTCTGGCCTTTTCCCCCAGAGTCATCTGCGCCACTCCCTCATCCCAGCCTCTGATCACCTCGCCCCGGCCAATGGTGAAGACGAACGGCTCGTTGCGGTCTACTGAGGAGTCGAACTTCTTTCCGTTGGTCAGAGTGCCGGTGTAGTGCACGGTCACTCGCTGGCCTGCACGGGGCTGCGTCCGCCCATCGCCAGCCTTCAGCACGGTCTTGTCTACGCCCATTATTACTTGGAGGGGATTGAATGGAGCTTAGGGGTGAGGGACAGAGGGGAAAGGGGCTGGGGAGGGTGGGCGTCTGTGGCTGTGTACACCCCTTTAGGCTGGGAGGAAGAAGCTGTCGACTGAGAGGGAATTCGGCTGCTTTGTTTGTTGAAATAAAGGCTGAGGAATTGGAGGGAAAATAGAGAAATAACTGCTAAAGCTTTGGCAAGGGACTAAAAAGTGCCTAAAATCGTCACTTTCAGCGCTGCCTCCTTTGTCCATATAGCAGCGAGAGTCTTTGCTTCGACACGGCCATCTGAATTGGCTCATTAGTTATCAATTTAACTCTTGCACTCTACTGTGGTATTTGGGGTCGTACTGCTTCCAAAGATATACATTTAAAGCGACTTTCAGCGTTATTGGGCCACAGAGATGCATTTTCCCAGAGTTTTTCTTTGTGCAGTTGAACAAAAGCTGCAAATCTCCTGTGATTTTCAGTCGGATATTAGCTGAAATGGCTTGAATTCCCAACTCCACTGTGGGTGTGGCAGTCCAGACACTAGTGACTTAGTTAGCATAGCTACATATGGCGTAATAGTGAATGGCCTCTTCCGAAGCCTTCCTACTGCAGCTAGCCGCAGACGAAAACATCCCCACAGAGCGCATCCTCCCCATCATCGCCCGGCTGAACCAAGAGTGGTACGACAGTGCTGACTCCCTTCGCCAACTCTCCACCGAAGCCATGGTCAGTCTCGGCATCCCTCTCCGTCTCGCCAACCTCATGCAAGCCCGACTAGCAGGCCCTCACACTGTGTCCAGCCCTGTGCAGGCAGTGCAGACTCGGCCGGTCCTGCACAAAGGAGAAGCGCTGGCTGCACTGGTGTCTGCTGGGGTGGAAGACGAGGGGGAGGGACTGGTGGAGTGCATTACGACGCTGCAAGCTATTGTCCTCAATTTGCTGCGCTTTCCAAGGGAAGACAAATACAGACGCATTCGCCTGTCCAACCCTGCGATTGCCAGGAAAATCGGCCGCTTCGCTGAGGCTGTCCGCTTCCTGCAGGCTTCCGGCTTCAACTCTGATGGGGACAGTCTCCTGCTGGGCGAGTACAATGAGTCTAGTCTGAAAGAGAGTCTGTCTGAACTCAATACAGTGGCGGAAAACCTCGGCTTTCCCTCCATGGAAGTCGAACCCACTCTCTCTTTTAACCCGTATCAAGCTCAAGTCAGTTCCACCAACCCTGACTTGCCCCGTATTCTTTCCGCTGAAAACGACCCCAAGCTAATTGCGCAGCGCATGGACTTACTGCGGAAACAGCGCGAAGAGACAATTAAGCAGATGGAAGTGAATAGAAATCCACAAGTGATGCAGATATCAGAGACAGGGAATCTGAAGGAAGTGCTTCGTAGACTGGAAATGATGGAAAGTGAGCGTTTGGCAGCGAAGTTCGGAGTGGGCTATCGACTGGGAGGGGGCACAGTGCAAGGCCCTGAGGAAGACGAGGAACTGGGTGCGGCGCAGGCACTGATCCGAGAAAACGAAGAGAACTCGAAGTTCCACTCGAAGCGGAAAGTGCAGATGACGAAGTTGGAGCGGCAAAAGAGCTACGGCTCTGTCACTATCAGAGTCCGCTTTCCTGACAGGTATCTGCTGCAGGGACAATTTTCCTCACTGGAGTCCACCCAAAGCATTTACTCCTTTGTCACTCAGAGCCTTGTCACTTCGGACCGTCCCTTTGCGCTCTATGTCGCTCCGCCCAAGCAAGTCATCGAAAGCTCGCCCAAACGCACATTGGCTGAATTCGCCCCTGCGACTCTGTTCAACTTCAGCTGGAGGGATAGGGAGGAAACTGGACCTTACGATGGGCCGTTCCTGCAAGAGAGTCTGAAGGCCAGTGCGCAGCGTCTAGACAGCTAGGTAGTCTCTACTGCAGCTTTCTCTTCTTGTAGGTGTCCACTTGCTCCTCCGTCATTGGCTCCAACTTCTTCTTAGGAGGCGGCGCTCCACAAGGACAAGTCATCTTCCACAGCATGTCCTGCCTGACTCTAGCCAAGCTTTCATTCTCCGCGACAGCCATGTAGAGCAGACGAGAGTGGTGGCCTAAATGAGAAGCCAGGGAGTCACGGCGGATATCAGTGCCCCAGTCCCACTTGGTTGTATCTGCAGTGCCTGCGCCCATGTACTTCTGCTGGAGGTGTTCCAGTTGGAGCTGCGCACTCCAGCGGTCCGACTGCATTATATGGAGTTCATGGAGCTAGCGCTAGCGCAAGCCAGAGCGGGACTCGAGTGTGGGGAAGTGCCAGTGGGGTGTGTTTTCGTGCGAGGAGAGGAAGTACTAGCAGGTGCACACAACGAGACCAACTGCACTCACAACGCTACCAGACACTGCGAGTTCGTAGCGGCTGAGCAGGTCCTGGCGAAGCACCCACAGGAGATATTCCGAGAGGTAGACCTGTACGTGACTGTGGAGCCCTGCATAATGTGTGCGGAGGCCTTGCACCTCCTCAATGTCCGCAGTGTCTACTTCGGCTGCAATAACGAAAAGTTCGGGGGGAACGGGTCTGTCCTGTCCATTCACACCCGCTTTTACCCCAGTACTGGCGGCCTGCAAGCAGAAGCAGCTATCAACCTGCTAAAGGACTTCTACGCCCGCGGCAACCCCAACGCCCCATCAGAGAAGCGCCACCGACCTCTGGCAGACACCCAGGAAGCACTGAGCTGAAATATATATAGGTAAGAAGCAAGGGAAGGTATGCAGTCAGTTTGTCCGAGTGGTTAAGGAGTTAGACTTGAAATCTAATGGGCTCTGCCCGCGCAGGTTCAAACCCTGCAGCTGACGTTTTTTGTTCATTGGGTAGGACACGGAGGGCAGGCGAAAGGGAGGAGTACAGAGTGAAAAGGCTCAGTGCTATCGTCGGTTTCGGCGATTTTAAGCAGAAATAGAGAAGTTTCCTGCTCGTATAGGGATTTCAGACATAAGAAGGCTCCTTACTGCAGCTGAATTGCAGTTAATGCACTAGACTAGGCTGCTTTTGTGCAGCAGTGGGATAAGGACTTGAGACATAGTAGTCTTTGTTTGCGGCGGAAAGCCTGAATGGTAGCTACAAGTGGCCTTGAAGTAGGGTGAGAATACCAAAAGCAGGCGAGTTGGAAGCTCGAATTGCTTAGAACAGCTGAAGATTTGGAGAGATTGGGACTATTTGCCCAAAAATAGAAAATAAAAGCCGGACTTCGATAAGCGGAAATGATCCAAATGCACTACTCAACTCCCAACTTTACTCCTTACAGGCAAAGAAGCTCTAATCTACCAAATTTTCAGCGAAACAGCTCCAATCGAATCACCTTTAGGGGCAAACTAGCCTTACTCCAGGCTAACTCCTATCATTCTCATCAAATAATCGGCAAACGAAGTGCCGATTTCCTACCTTGCGTTTAAATCCTCCAAACCCGCAGAAGTGCCTGAATATCTGTCCTTCTTAGCTCTAATCAAAAAGATGGGCTGTGCGAAAGCAAGCAAAGAAAAGTCTGCAGGCCTGCTTAGCAGCCTTTCCCCCGCTTCCCAGTCCCTGGCCAGCCCTTACAATGTCCGTCAGAAGTACATATTTGAAAGGCTGGTGGGCAGAGGACACTACGGAACTGTCCACCTGGTCAGTCTCAAGTCCTACCCTAAGGAGACATACGCCATAAAGGCGATTTCTAAGAAGAAAGTGAGGTCTTTTCGGGAAATGGCTGGGCGAGAAATCAGCATTTTGCAGGGTTTAGACCACCCCAATGTGCTGAAGCTGATCGAAGTGCACGAGGACGCTCGCTACATCTACCTAGTCACGGAGTACTGCTCTGGGGGCAGTGTGCTGGACTGGCTGCAGAGCAGTCCGAAGTGGGAAAAGCAGGCAGCCAGCCTGATGAGCCAAATCTTCCAAGGACTCCAGTACCTGCACATCAATAAGGTCTGCCACCGAGACCTGAAGCCCGAAAACTGCATGTTCGCCTCCAAGTCCGCCGACTCCGACCTGAAAATCATCGACTTCGGCCTCGCCACTCGCTTCCAGCACAGATACAGCAGCGACGAACTGCAAAGCCTCGTCGGCACGCCGAGCTACCAAGCCCCCGAAGTCCTGCAAGGCAAGTACGGACCTAAGTGCGACATGTGGAGTGCGGGGGTGATCATGCTTTCCCTGCTCAGTGCCAAGCTGCCCTTCGAAATCAGCACTTCTGAGCAGGCTTTGGAGTGGGGGAAAACGGGACTGGACGCAATGAGGACGGATTTAGGGCGAAGTGTGAGTGTGGAGGCGCAGGACTTGGTGTCTAGACTGTTGGTGCTGGACCCTGGGCTGAGACTGGAGCCGAAGCAGGCTTTGGAGCACCCTTGGTTCTCCCTGTACCCTCCGGACAAGCCGGGTGTTGACATTGAAGTCGTGAATACACTGAAAACCTGCCAAATGAGGAGTCACTTCCAACGAATTGCGCTCAATTCCGTCGTCAAAAGCCTCAAAAGTGACCAAATCGCTCCTTTAACTCGCACTTTCCGGGCTTTGGATAGAGAAAACAACGGATTTCTCACGAGTGCCAGTTTAAAATCAGACCTCAGTACTACAAGTCTGAATTTAAGTCTAAAGTCCCTGGAAAAAGCAGTAAAAACTGCGTCTACTCACAGAAACGGGAAACTGTCCTATTCAGATTTCCTCTCAGCGGCAATAGACTCCCATGGTCTGCTCTCTTATGAGCGAATTCAGGCTGCTTTTAGCTACTTTGACAGGGACAGTAAAGGCACTATCGGCCTAAAGGAGGTTTTTGCCGCTTTGGAGCGACAAAAATGGACAATAGACGTCAAAATTGCCAAGAAACTCCAAAAAGAGTTCGAAAGTTGGCCGAACGGACTCAGTTTCGACGCCTTCCGCAACTTGCTCCGAGCCTAACTGTCAACTAGTCGCTAAAAGGCTATGAGCAAAGCTGCTTAGGCCTACTTAGTCATTGAGCTGGCATAGGAAGGCTGCGCCCTTGAGCACCCAATAGGCAGGCTTGCGACTGGATGCACACTCAATTGCCACTACGAAGTTGGTGGAGTGGCCGGTGGTGTCCAGTACTCCCGCCCTCGTAGTAGTCTTATAGACCGGCATACTGTACTCCTCAGGGTCGGGCTGGAAGTTTTGCGCGGGAGTGAAAAGGATGACAGGCGCAGGTGCATACATTTCCCCCGGAACTGCGTCTTCCAACTGGTTAGCTTCAGGGTCCCAGCGACAGCCTTCCATGTAGAGGCCGTGGATGTAGCAGCCGTCTTCTTGGGTTTCCTCAATGCTCTTCACGTCGAAGAAGGTCTGGAATTCGTATTGGAAGCTGAGTGTGTCGATTGGCATTTGGTACTTACGTGCGTAGCTCTGCAGCACTGCGGTCAGGAACCCTTGCGGGAAGAAGAAGGAACTGACCCAGTAGGAAACAGGCTTGCCCAGACCCAGCCACTCCCTAAGGAACCCCACCCTCTTGGTCATGTCCTGCACCCAGGACCCGAGAGGCTTGAGTGAAGGGTAGGCCACCTCTTCCCACAGCTTCGGCACTTGGTTGTTCAGCAAACTCCGGTACATTTGGTCCAAATCTCCACTCATCACCGCCAAGCCCTTAATCGCCTTCCTCAAGTCCTCAAGTGATCGCTTCATTTCACCGAGCAGTCTATTGAACCGGACCATTTCCTGTCCCAAAAAAGTCACCAAACTGTCCATTAGTCCATTCGCGCCGGGCTCAAAGGTACTGCTAGCAGCCTCCGATTTCATCAGAATTACAGGCAAATGTTCCACTATAGTCGCAGCGAATTCATCCACCATCTGATCAGGCGTCTTCCCCGTCGAGCTTTTGCCTGTGTCTCTGGGCTGTATGGACAGAGCGGTCATGAGGATGAGACTGGACTCTTGCCGCTGGAAAGCGATGTTCGCGTTGTCATGCATGCCGAAGATTTCAGGCTGGTCAGTGAGTGGCAACGAAGCCGCATAGGTCTTATACCCCTGCAAATTGGTTTCCAAAGGGATATAATACACTCCCGAGTCTGAGAACGGGTACTGGTCTCTGAGCACCTCAGGACCTAGAAAAGCGTCTAGTATGGATAACAAGCAGCGCCTATCCCAGTCGTCCGTGACTCTCCCTCCATAGTTGATTTCCCCTGTGATAAACCTCATAGCGTCCCAAGGAATTACTGTGCCTTCATTGAGGAAATTCCATAGCATGGTCCTTGATGTCTCCAGGTCGCTTTCGTTGAACTCGTATTTGATGTTCCAACCCAGTGGACCGAACTTCCGCCTTTCTTGGATGATTGCGTGGAAGAAGCAGAGGGAAACGAGGAGTTGCTTCCATTCGTGAGGCTTGGAGCAGGTTTCGAGGATTTCGTCGCTCAGACTGTTCATAGAGCGAGTAACGTTGGACCTGATGCCCTTCGGAGGCTCATTCGTGATCTTTATCCCATTCTGCAGAACCGGAATCGGGAAATAATCCGCCGGCATAGACGTCAAAAACAGCCTAAACTCCTCCGCCAGCCCCTTATTCTCCGCAAATCCCTCCACCTGCCTTTCCAAGTCCGCCATCCACGACTTGGCCAAGTGGCAGTTCTGCAGCATCACCCAGTTCCCAGTCTTCGTAGCTGCTTCGATAGCAGTCACTGCCCTGGGTCCCTGGCCTTGTCCCAGCGAAATCACTGCTAAGCGCTCTTCGAACTTCTTGTCTTTGGCGAAGTTCTGCATGGTGCTGGTCGGGTCGGCGCCCTGACTCAGGATGAAGATGATGGGAGTGCGGTTGGAGGAGTCTGCGTAGACTTCTTCCATAGTGGAAGGCGGCACTTGCACGTATTTCTGGCCTAAGTAGTGCTGGACGACGTCGATTACGCCGTATATCACCTTTTCCTCGCGGAAGGCTTTGAGCAGCAAAAGCTTGTGAATAGGACTTAAGTTGGCTATTGGGGGCTGGGTGGACTGGGGTTCGTCGTGGCGGACCCAGGCGCTCCAGGCGTGTAGGTTGCGCTTCACGTCTGTTCCCAAGCGCGGGAGCTTGAAAGGCGCACTGATATTTTGCAGGTAAATAACCATATCCCAGGCCTTTTCCGGGAAAAGCACTGCATCCGGACACGGGTCTCTAACAAAATCCGCAGGAATCATCGTAACTCCCTTCAACAGCAGTTTCCACTCATCGTCAGTCAGCTCCCCCTTCTTTCTCAGTATCTGCGACACCAACAAGAAACTGAAAATCAGCTTGTGCGCGTTAAAAAGCCCTCTGCAGACGTTGAAAAACACCCCCTCAGTGATGCTTTGCAGCAGGATGTTGAGTCTCGCTTCCTTCGTGTCTGCTTTCGGAGAGTTTTCGATAATCGTGCTGAAAAGCCGCTTGAAGTAGGTGAGGGAGTACTGGTACATTGGGTCGATCAGGGCCAAATCCGCAATCACGAAGTAGAGAATCGACCCGCGCTCTGCAATTGAAAAGTACTCTTCCCGCTTTTGCTCGATTTTCAGCTTATTGTCCTCCGCTTCCTGTATTTTCAGCTTCACACTGGCCGAAGTCTCCTTCGATATCTTCAATTGCTGAATTAGCTCGATTTCGTCCAATATATTTCCCTTGGTTTCGGATATGGACTGCAGGATTTGGTCCTCCAGGTCCTTCATCTTGCGCTGGTAGTTGGCCATGGAGGTCATAGTTTGCACCTTTTCTTGCTCGATGCTGGGGTCTTCTTTGTTCACGACGTCCACGAGGAGCTGCTCTTCCAGGCCTTGGGAAGTCACGATGAAGTTGATGATGGTCGTTTTGATGAAGATTTCAGGGAGGTAGTGCGGATTGGTCATTTTCGAGGTCATATATAGGCGAAATCCGGGGTCGAAGTCGAGTTCTTTGTCTCCAACCCGTAAAACAAACCTGCCGACTCCCTTCTCTATCAGTACTTTCTGCAGAATCGGGTCCAAAGCAGATGTGATGTTTTCCCCCATGTCCTCCACCAGCAGCGGCACTCCATTCCTTATGGACAAATCCAGCACTTTCCCGAAGTCCTTATCCGTCTGCTTGGCTAAGCGCAGTTCCCTCCTATCCCGGTCCGTCTTCTTCTCCATGTTTTTGATCCACTTGTTGGCCTGGCCTTGAGGGTCGATCATCAGAGGGTAGCGCTCGCAGCGAGTGACGATGATTGCATTGCAGATACTGACATCGTCTGAGGGCAGTTCCTTCAAATTCCAGTCTCTGATCACCATCGGGTCGCCTAAAATCGCCTGCAGGTCGAAATCGGGATTCACAGGAATTTGCAACTGACTGGCCTTTTCCAGCCACAAAGTGCTCAGTTTCCGTCGATAGACGGAAGTAAAGGGTCCGAAGTAGCTGATACTGGACGCAGACAGAAACACATCTCCCAGCAAGTGCTGCATCTGCTCTGCCAGCTTCTCCACACTTTGCTGCCACCGCTCGTTCTCGTCCTTCAGCGAAACGGTGAGGACGGAGGCGCGCTCCAGCCGGGCTTTGGTGGTGTTGCACTCGTTGTCCAGTCTTTCGACTTCGTCCTGGGCGGATTGTAGCTGGTCTTGGAGGACTTCTAGTTTGTCGAGTTCGACCTGGAGGCGAGAGCGAGTGATGCGCAGTTTTTCGTTAGCTTCTTCCATCATTTTATTCATTTCCTCCACTTTATTTCTCTTCGGCGCGACATCCTTGCTGACAGTGGCGTACTTCTCAATAGCATACACCCACAGACACAGGCTTTTCGAGGCTCTGGAGCTCGTCGCCACTTCCTCAGGTGTGAAATTGGGGTTACTCGCAATCTTCGCCCTCAGCTTAGTCAAAGTCCTATGGGGAATATTGTCTTTTGCGAAGTTAGTGAGTCGGTCGAAGAAAGTGGAAACTAGGGTTTTGCCCTTGATAGTGGCCCAGTCCTCCTTGTCTCCCAACAGCATTGCAACGCACTCTATTGTGAACACGACAGCTGTTGGCGGCTTCGGGAAGTTGCGGATTTCGGTGATATCGGCCGGATTTAGCGACTTCAGAGCCTGTTCTGCAGCGTATACAGCCGGCATGGCTACATCTAAGGCGGCCTGGGCGTCTGCTCGCAAGGCGTCGACCTCTACTGCCTGTTCATTGACCTTCCTTTCCTCCATCTCCACCACTTCTTTCACTTTGTTGGCTTCCTCTGTGTCGGCCGCCACCTTCACCATCAATTGCTGCGCTTCCTTCTTCTTCACCTCCAAGATGGGCTGCAGCTTTATCAAGTCTTGCTGCATTTTCTCCACCTCGTCGTTGGTTTTCCGCAACTGTCCCACGCCCTTCATATAGCGCAGTCGACTGGAGTTGATGAGCGTGCGCTTTTCCTCGAGCAGTTTCTTGTAGCAGGCGATCATGTCGAGGTAGCTTTTGGGCGTGGTGTAGACTTTCCTGCGTAGCACTTGGAAGAACTCTTCTGATATTTCCTCGACTGACGTATGTACCTCTGCACACATTATCGCTAAAGCCTCCTTTATTGCCTTCGACTGCTCTTTCGGCAGGTCCAAATTCAGCTCCTGCAACTTCGACGTAGACACACTCAGCAATGCATCGCGAGGCCAAGGATCGACCCAGTCAATAGTGCAGCAGTTGACCAGGGAGGGAAACATCCGCATGCGAATACGCAACAAGTCGCCTACAGGACTCATGCACAGGACAACATGCAAATTCGTCCTCACTCTAGTCACAAAAAACGTATACATCGACCCCACAAACCTGCTCCTTTCCGCCACAGGCCGCAAGTCTTGCTCCAGTGCATCCAAGTCTTCCTTCTCAAAGAGATTGTTCACCTCACCGGTGTTTAGAATGCCGTTCACGTCTTCCAGGAAGCTTTCGTGCACGATTTGAGCGTCGGTGAGCATAAAGACAGTGGAAACTGCATCCGGTCCTCCGGCTTTCAGCAGCAGTTGTTTGATGTTTTCCTTGAAGCTTTTGATGTCTGCGTCTTTGCTGAGTTGCAGCTGGAAGATGCTACTTTTGGAGATGTAGGCTGCGAGACGGGTTAAAGACTGTTTGCCTGAGCCGCCCACACCCACTAGCATTGCATTGCCTCGTTGCTGTCGCAGTATCCTGCAAATGCGAGTCAAGTGAGCCAGTGCGTCCTGGAAAAACACCAACTGCAGCTGAACGACGGAGTCCATGTTGTACTGGTCCAAGTAGCGATTCACCAGTTCGCCCAGACGCCCAGACTCGCCTTCCTCATAGGGTCTATCCTCACTTTCCAAGTTCCCGCCCATAAAGTCGCAGAAAAGCAGCGGCTTTCGCTCGAAGACCTCTTCATGACTCCAGTCCTTTTTGAAGACTTGCAGCAGAATCTTGGTCTGCGCCTCTGTGAACCACCTTCTATCGTCCTTGTTGATGAGTCGGTCGTGGAAGACTCTGCAGGCTTCGTGGATCCACAGGCGGATCATGCTGTCGGGGTTGTTGATTCTGCGGGGGTCGCTCATGAGGATGCCTTGGAAGACCTTGGAAACGTCGCGAAGGTTGAAGGTGTAGTGACTGCGGGTAGGCGTAGGCAGCATTTCCTTGGATATCCGGTCGTAGATTTGAGTCGTGGCGGTCACAAGGAAGCTGGAAAGACTCTGGATTTCGCTTTTGAAGGGCTTGAAGAAGCCGTCAAGGATAGTTTTGAAGATCAGAATCAGGCTTTCCTCGGCTGTAGGCGGCATACAGAGCATATGGAAATGCCGGGTGAACCTCGGAGTAAGTGGGTACCGTCCACCCCCAGGCGGTGCAGCACAGCAAATCAGCGTCGTATCAGAGACCTTCATAGGCGCCATAGTCACTCGGTCGTAAAACATGCTCTGGTCACACAGCTGCCGGATTAACTCAATAGGCGGCTGAGCTCCGAATTTCTCCTTTTCAGGCATGTTGATGTCGTCGATTACGATTACTACCTTTTTGGTCCCAGGGCCTCCGAGGAAGTTTCTCCGCTTTGACTCAAGTTTGCCCACTATCGCGTTTTGCGTCTGCAGGGAAGACGTCCGCGCACTAAAAGCCAGGCTGATCGGGTGAATGTTATGGTCGCGGACCAAGTGATTGACAGTGTCATTCACGATAATGGACTTGCCCACTCCTGTGCCGCCTGTGAGGAACACCTTCTTTTGGTGCAAAGCCTCGAGCTTCAGTAGATACGAAAACCTGGTCGTGTCCTTCGTTGGCACCACAATGTCATAAAAAGACACAGAATGGTCATATGCATAGTCCGGCTTCAGCTTGTCCCAGGGCTTGAAGTCCCCGCCCACTTTCTCAGGAGCCACGAAGCTGTCGAATAAGGACCCTTTCGGCAGCTCGCAGTTGAACTGATTCGTCATGAAGATTTCGAAGTTGTAGGCCGAGCGAGCGTCCAGAGCCCCTCCAAGACACCAAGTGTAAGCGAACAGGAAGATCTTGTCCAGGTACTTTTTGAGTTGGTCGAATTCGTCTCTCAGACGGATGCAGGAGTCAGGGTCGGTGAGGGCTTCGAGGACGTTGCAACAGCTGATGACCAGGTTGATGTCTGAAGTGGCGATTGGCTCAGTGCTGCCTTTTCGCAGGAACTTGAGTCCGTTTTCGATGTTTATGTCAAACAGCAGTTTCATATATGCGCGGGACTGCTCTTCCCAGGTTTTCAACGTCTTCTCCACCCAGGTGTGTGCATAGGGCCGCCAGCCCACAGCCTCCGAGGTCATATACACCATTCCACACCTACTCACTGTAGCCGGCGAAGCCACCGCCAAGTCTTGCACTTCAAACAACATCCTCATTTCGTTCTTCAGCTTTATGCGCTCAGAATTTGCTAGACACAGCATCTGGTTATCGTCCAAAACAGTATTCATGTTCTCTATCCACAACGCGTCCACAGGCCCGTCAAACACAACCCAGCGCTTGTTCTTATCCTCCCTGCCTGAGTACTCCCGCATTATCACAGAAGCTAATCCGTCTTTCCACTCGCTAGTCACAGCATTGTACGCTCCAAAGAGCTCGTTCATGTTAATGCTCTTCGGGTTCAAAATCGTGTATTCGACTTGCTGGAACTCCTCCATTCGAGCGCCGCGCTTTTTGTGGATGAGGGACATGGCCAGGGCGAGCATTGAAAAGCAGGCGGATTTGCCGGAGCCGGAAGGTCCGACGATCATCACTCCGAACCGAACTGCGAAAGTCTCATATAGCTGTATGATTTTCTCGATGAAAGTGGTGATTAGCTGCAATTGATTGGTTTCGATTACCTCTCGGATTGCCTTTTCCAACTCGCCGTAGTCCACAAACGGCACTTCGACGCCTGGGAACAAATCAGTGATAATGGCTTGGAACAGGGTCAAATCCTCCTTCAGGAACTTAGGCGCGTTTGAGTCTCTCATGGCCCTGATCAGCACCACTTCCTCAGGCAACTCCGGGTCCTTCCGCTTCAAAGCGCCAGCCATGTTCAGGACACTCTTGACAGCCCTCATACCGAAGTCGTAATGGTCTTGCTTCGACAACTGTTCTGAGCACAATTTGTACAGTTTCGTCATTTTCCCGGATAAATTCTTTGCTTCTTTGAATCCTTCAGCGAAAAGCATAATTTGTGCGATTAGGGTGTAGTCGGGGACCATCATGGACACAGGTCTGACGAGGACTTTTAGGTTGTCTGGAAGTTCGGTTCTGCCGGCGTAACCTGGATTCATAGTGATGAAAACGCCCATGGATTGGTCCAATTTGACGCTTTTGTCTTCGAACAGGAACTCGACTTTGTTTTCCAACTTCGCCTGGCGAATGGACCGGAGTTGCTGCGCGATGACGGAAAGTACTTCGATATCGATGCGATTGAACTCGTCCAGACACGCCCAAGTGCCTGTATAGCAAAGGCCAATAAACAGCTTTTCCATCATTTTGCTAGTGACTTGTTCGGAGCAATTGAACACGAAGCAGTATTGGCCTAGGGCTTTCGCTAGGTCTTTCGTGCTTTCCGTTTTTCCAGTACCCGCAGGGCCTGCAGGCGCTGCCCCCATCTTAATATGCAGTGCACTCGTTATAGTCAGCCAGCATCGGTCTGTGAGCGGAGTGATTACCAGACGAGTAGTGGCTCCCAGGTACTCTAGGGAGTATTTGAAGTTGGCGTTCACTTGTCTGACCATGATTTCATTGTCTTCCATATAGAAGCGCAACTGCTTATGCCAGCGGAAATCTGTGATTGAGGAGACTTCTTCGTCTCTCAACATTTCCACCATGTCGCGATTGTGGACGTCCTGCGTGACCAATGCAACCACCGACCTTCTGATGATGTTCGTCAAATCGCCCCTCACAATATGCGTCAGCTCCTCCAACTGACTCACAATTGTGTCATACCACTCACTCATCGACTCAGTTCCGCTCTTATTCAGCAGCACTTCCTCAGTGCCAGATGTCCACATTATGTTGTCGACCACTGACACTGCCTGGGCCACGTTCTCGTTCACCCAGTTGCTGCGGCCGCTTTCTTCGTAGTCGTTTAGGGCTTGCTTGATGTGTCGGCGGACGGAGTCTTTCATGCCTTCGTTTTCGAGGTGCTCGAACCACTCTTCCACTGGACCGCCTCGGACTCGAACACCCTTTGAGTAGACCCTCAATTCCTCCCCTTCCGCCGACAGTATCTTCTGCACTTCCCCATTCGACTCATTCAAATCCAGCGTATACACACTTTCAAAGACTTTCCTCAGGTACAAGTTAGACGACTCCACGATTTTCTTGGGCAGCAGGGTTTTGTTACTAGTGGAAGCGACCAAGTTGAGCAACTCGTCATTTGACAGGAAGTAAAAGCGAGGGTAGAGTTTCCTCTTGCTTTCTACGAAGTCGTCCAGCTTCTTTTGCACGATTTCCATCTTGGTGTTCCAGTCGTCTAGCAGTTTGTACCTTGCGGCTGTGCAGGCTTCCAGAGCCCGCGGCTTCAGAAACACGTCCTTCATGAGTTCCTTGAACTTCTCATCCACAGTTTTGAAGTTCTTCGAGTCCTTCACCTGCTTGGCGATTTCCTCGTTCTGGAAAATGGGCGCCAGGTAGTTGTACTGCTTCTGCACGGCCATCCACAAATCCAGCGTCTTCTGAAACAGCGCGAACTTCTGATAAATCCGATCCGCCATATCCGCCAGCGGCGTAATAAAGCGACTACTCCTGATATTCGTGATGTTCACAAGAGTGTCTTCCAGCTGAGTGACAATATCGTCCAATTCAGTCAGAATGTGGATATTTACCTGTGGGGAGTCGGGGTGCAGCTTGACTGTGAAGTCTTGGTTTTTCCACATTTCCTCGATGTCTCGCATTTGCACTTCTAACTCTTCTTCTTTGTTGGCCTTCAGGGCGATGTCGGCGATTTGGTCTTTCTTGCTGTTCACTTTCAAGTCGATTAGGCTGGAGAGGGTGAAGGTGGGGTCGGTGATGTCGATGTTGTGCTCAAGTTTGGCTCTGATTTCCTCCCAATGTCTGGGCTTGAGCGTCTTATCCCTCAAATTTAGCACTACCGGCATAGTGTTCCTCAGCGCTTCCACCTTCGTCCTAAGCGTCTCAGGCACAAAATTGCCCTTATCCTCCAGCTTCGCACTCCTTTTCGAGACTTTATAGTAGTTCTCCACTTCCTTGCTGATATTATCCACATCAATCAGGTTAAAAGGAGTAGTCAGCCACTGAGTCTCCTTCGGGCCCCACTCTAGCAGAGCAGTCCACATGTCCTTCAGGATCTTGAAGTCGTCTTTCATGTCGTTGACTTCGATGAAGTAGGACTTCTCGATTTCTAACTGTTCTTGGTAGGTGGTGAACTTCTGAGTGTCGGAGTAGAGCTCGAGCACGTCGGTTTCCAACTCGTTTAGGGCTGCCACCACTTTCTCGGGGTTCGCTTCTCGATCAGAAAACATTTCATCAGCAAGACGGGCAGCCAGCTCTTTGCGGCGCTTTTCCACACTGGCCACCTTCTCCCGGAGCTCACGGGCAAAGCGGATTTTGTCCCCTTCCGCCCTTTCCGCAGCCGCCTGAAGCCTTTGTCGCTGGATTTTCAGCGCTTCTTGCGTTTCGCTGGTTTTCTGCTTAGTCGCTTCATTGAACTTTATCCCGTTTTCCTCCATCAATCGATTCAAATCGCGGATTTCAGTGAATTTTCCCTCGAATTCCGTGATTTTTTCCGATAGTTCCCTAAAGTTCCTGCTGTACTCCGTGTATTTCCCCACATCCGAAGGCGTAACTGCCAATTTGGTATTGGCTACCTTCAACTCCTCAAGCAATTCGTCCGCCTTTTCATACGAAAGCCTCGGAACTAGCTTTTCTATCTTATCCAAGCATGTTTTCGGCGTGGGTTTCAGTCTTTCCCTGAGTGCATCCACATCTAATTGGAAAAGTCCATAGTTTTCCTCCTTTTTCATCTCAGTGAAGGCCTTAATTTGCGCTTTGTACTTGTTTAGTTCGTTTTTGAACTGCTCGAATTCGAAGTCTCGCAGCATTTCCACGTCCATTTTCAAATTATCGCTCAAAGTTTGGACTAAGTCTCTGTGAATTTGCGCTTTGTCGAACATAGTGCTGTAGCTGCGGAGAATTCCCTCATTTGCGCCTTCATTCAGGTGTTTGAAATGCTCATCGTTGACCACCATATGCAGCAAATTGAACTCTTCCTCCGGCGATTTCGTCCCAAAAGCGTCGAAATCCTTGGTGTATTCCTGGAACTCTGGGACTGTTATGAGCAGTTTGTTGTTGCAGACGACAGATATGCCCTTGATGATGCTTTCCCCGACCTGCCTCGCGACTTCCTCCGCCTCCGGCTCGAAGTGAAGCATCATTTCCTTGATCGAGCAGTAGATTTTGAAGAGCGGCTGGTTCTGCTGTCTGTAGCCGCCCGCTTTGTTTTCCTTTTTCGTGTAGTCGTGCAGGATCGCGACCAGCACATCTTCAGTGCTCTGTATGCTCAAGTTGAACTTCCAGTCCACGATTTGGTAGTCGCAGAGACGGATGAACTTTACCAGACGCTTGTGGTGCTGTCGGGTGATGGCTTCTTGGGTGTAGGTCATTTTCTTGCGACTGGCGTCGCCGATGAGGAAGGGTTCGCCGCGCTTACTTTCCACGTCTGCGTCTTCATCTACGTTGGTGCGCTTTTCTTGGATAAATTGGCTCATGGAGTCGGAGCAGGCTTTGCCCACGAGTTGCTTGATGCTGTCTTCCAACTGCGACAACTGCGCCGCAGTCCGCTCTCTCTGCTTCCCCTGGTCCTCATCGAACTCCGAAATCGTGCAAATCTTATCGAACTGCAAACTGACGATCTTCCAAGTAGTGACTTTGAAGCTGAGCGTGCGGACTGTAAGCAGACAATTGCGCAAGTTGTCATCCAAAATGAAGAGTTCCCGCTTGAGGAACTGCTCCCGGTCCACCATCATATTCCGTCTCCGCAGCTTCTTCCACAGTGCGAAGTGCTTCCATTTCTTGTACTTGTGGAAGAAGTTGATGTTGAGGAGTTTCTTGTAAAGCGTGTACTCGCGCTCCCACTCCTGCAGAGTGAGGAACACTGCTTCGTTGTGCAGGAAGTGCGTGACTCCCCGAGTACTGATGGTCAGGTACTCCTCCTTGTCCTTTTCCTCGAAACTCACCAGTTCGAAGTCGTAGGCGTCGTAGAAGCCTTTGTCGCTCTTGCTTCGGTTGAAGTACCAGAAATCTTCGGCCAGACTGGGGTCATTTTTGATGACTTGGATGTAGTCGTAGGGAGTAGGCTTGGACCGGGCTCCCGGCACTTCGATGCTTTCGCCGTGCTGGCGCTGGCGAGGGACTGCTTTGGACTTTTGCAAGTCAGTCTTTCTGAAGGCGTCTGATCGTTCGCTGGCCAAGCCGGATTCCAGCAACGAGGATTGCTGCTTGAGTGCTGAGAAGTCCACAGTCCTGCCGGAGAACAGTGGGAAGGACACCCGAGCTGTTGAGGACGCCAGTTCAATCGGATGAGTGCCGGGTAGGCCGGGGTAGGACGGCATTGGACTCAGCCGTTTTAGCCTGGGCACCAAAGTGCGCGAACTAGTCTTCTGCAGCGAGCGTTCCGAGGCCACATGCGAGAGACGGCTGGCCTGCAAGGGCTGCGAGGGCAGGTACAGCCTCTGCGCCAATACTTTCTTCTTGCTCTCTGCGTCCATTTATTAGGCAGAGGGAGTTGACGCAGACGCTGCAGCCTGCTTTCTATGAGTTCACAGTAGGTGGAAAGCCGGGTAGAGCTAACTACAAGTAGGCGAAAGGCTTTTTAATGGGTTGGAGGGATACCGTGGACTACAATGCAGCGCTATTTCAGCTATATATGGTTGACTTGATTGAAGCCGGGAGACGTAGCAGTCAAAGACATAGAAGTCCGGAAAGCGGGTTTTCTTGCTGAAAGGGTCAAGATTGCTGGAAATAGCACTGTTTTCGCCTGCTTCCTTGGATTAGAAGGCGGAATGCAGGGAACGTACAGACTGATGTCAGTTTTAGCAGGGAAAACGCATTTTCAGGCTTCTGTTTGATTAATAACTGAATATTTGTGCCCCTATACAGTGAATTATAAAAGTAGTATATCAGAAGCCTTCCTCCACTCTTTTTGCAGTAAGTCAGCACTGGCAAAGTCGGAAAAGGAAGCATTTTAAAGGAATCTTAGCACTAGGCGATAGCATGAAGGGTGCAGAACTCGCTATTTGCTTCTCTATATACATCTGTGGTGGCATATATCAGCGACTTGTTCACCTTAACCCCTGACTGCGTACCTCCTCGCAAGCAGTCACAATCCCTGAACTCTATGACTACCAGTCTCTTCCCTGCATCCACTGCACTTACTTTTCAAACCAAGGACTATGAACTTGTGCGAGTCACTCACAACTGCCTAGCGACGGAACACACATACTTCGTAGCAGCGAATAACAGCATAGTACTGGGAAACTTAGATCTATGCTTCCTTGCTGTGGCCAGTAGATAGGCATAAGCAGGAAACTGTAAAGATTGTATGCGTTTACCGCCTTTTTCAGCCGAGGTCAGCTTGTAGTGCAGTTTGAGACAGGCTTAGTTCGCATTGTATGGAGCAATTACAGTATTGTTAAATGCAGTAGCGGAAGCAAGGCGTTTATAGTGTAAATTGGAAGTGATGAGCCGGGAGGACTCATTCTTTGGTCTTTCTTGGATGAAAGTTCAGAACTTTAGGCAATTCACTGGGTTTTAAGGGGAAAATACATCGAAATCGGTGGAAAATATGACTAATCTAGGCGACTTTCTTAATTGCACAAAGTCATAGGAAACTCTAAGTGCCTAGAATTGAAAAATCCCTTTTTCTCCAAGAAAATTAGCCTAATTGTAATGATTTGACCCAAGTTATGTCTCATTTCCCTAAATCGTGTTAATTCCAGCCTTTATTCATTTCCCCCCACTCTCTGTTTCCCAAGTGCCTTCTATCAAGCATTTTCCCTACTCCCCAATTCTGATTGGATGAAACTAATGACTTCTAAGTCGAAGCAAAATCATGCAGAATTGCGGATTTCTGCGATTTCTCAGCCGGTCACTTCCGCATAGTTCCTTTTTCGGTTTCACAGGAGTGACTCAGCTCAAAGGGTTTCGCCATACACGCGACACTGTCCATTTCTTCCACAGCTGAGTAGGGAAAACAGCCTTTGGAGTGGGGAAAGCGGGGGAATCGAAGTTAGTGGGAAGTCCACAGAGACTATAGTCCTAACTATCTCGGCTTCATCCATGAATGAATATAATCTTTGGAATGGAAAAGACGTCAATGAATCTGTACTGCTGCATGGCCCCGGACTGCGACAAGACCTACAACTCGAAGTTCAACCTCAAGCGGCACGTGGAGATCTCCCACTTCGGCATCAAGCGCTTCCAGTGTGACGTATGCAGCGGGTTCTACTCGAGCTTCCAGAACCTGAAGGAGCATAAGAACCTGCATACTGGGCTCAAGCCCTTTAGCTGTCCTACCTGTGGGGAACGCTTCAGACAGGCTTCGCAGCTGTCGCTGCATAAGAGAGGACATGCGTGCAAGAAGACCTCTGCGACTCAGGCCATTGAAGCCGACACGCAGCAGGCCTAATTCCTCTCTTTTCTTAGAACTAGCTCCGTGTTAGCGGTGAGAAAGGCCACTGTAGGGAAGACTCTTGAAATTTGCCCATCCACGAATAATGCTTGCAGAACTGAATCAGGTACGACCCTTCAAGTAGGGAATCAGGTTGAATTTGTCTTCAATCGTCCTGGAAGCCCCACCCAGTCAATTCCCGCTGTCCAACTTGCTACAGAAATGGAAGCCATAGCCAGCCTGTCTATAAGCGTAAGCCTAGGCCTTAACTACTTCCTTGACCCTGATGTTCTTGAGTTCCGCCATGTCCAGTTCCTTGACTAGTGCATAGGTGTCCGGGTCCACTTCAATGTTGTTAGTCTGCAGCGCAGAGACTTCGGGAATGTAATCCAGTCTCTTCTCCCGCTCCATTTCCTGCAGCTTCAGCGAAATCCCGCGCACCGGCCCCTTCTGAATCCGTCTCATCAAGTGTGTGGCGTACCCTGCGATTTTGTTGCGGAGCCGCTTGGTTTGCACGACTGCCACTTCGTCGGTGATCCGCTTGTTAGTGTGGAAGTCTGTCGTCATGCGCGAGAAGTACTTCTCGACGATGGTGCGAGAGGCACGCTTTACAGTCTTCGTGCGCACACGACCCATTTTATTACGTCCTGACCACTCCTTGCACGGGCGCGGCCTGTTTATCTGGGGAGAGGAGGCGGAAGAGGGGGATATTACAGGGCGGGGACTGGGGATAGACACTGTGCAGGTGGGAGTGGATTGAGATAGAGGGAGTGGGGTATTGCCGGAGAGAAGGGATGAACACGGCCGGTAGAGTCAGGCTGTTTGGAAAATTACAAGTGTGAACAGAGAAAGGTGCACCTTTGCGATTCACTCAGTGCTGTCCCTATAGGTGAGGGCACTGCAGCGAAATATCAACGAAGTCTGTATATGTTCCTTCGAATCATACATGAAATGCTGAATCCTTAGAGACTTATATACACGTTCACCCACTAGCAAATCTAACTCAGTTCCGCCTGAAAATTTGCATTGTCATACATGGACTTCAGACCCTTAGAATTGCTTATAGCCTGGGTGTTGCTTGAAGTTATAGACCACCAAGTCGAAACTGAGTCCATATTCACTCTGGAAAAAGGGTCAATCCATTGCATAGCTTTTTAGTCGAAACGTTTTCCCCTTAATTTGCCCTCAGCCAGCCTTGCCTTCAGACATACAGCCTCATCGAGCTTTTCCCGACTGAAAGTGTGATATGAGCATAAAGCAGCTTGCGAGTCGCATAGAGAAGCACTGATTCGCAGTAGCTAGTCCTGCTTCAGTCTTTTTTAGGTTTGTCTAATCCTCTCCGTGGCAGGAAGCTGAGCCCAGGATGTAGAGCCAACTGTCCAGTCGCCAACTCTGCTACTATGAACGCCATACAAAATATTCCCTAAGCCTGCTTTATAGAGGCTAACCTCGAAAACACAGTGATATCACTATCTAATGGCCTCAGGCTTCCATTGTTTTTGATAAAAAACCGCAATGCGAGAGAAAAGCTTCAAGTGTCCTGCAGCCCAGTGCATGCAGACGTATGCTACTCGCTACAACGTGCGCAGGCACCTAAACAGCGCGCACCCAGGCTTTGTCCTGAACCAGTGTCCGCGCTGCGATCGGATTTTGTCGTCAAGACAAAACCTACGGCAACACTTCGCTATCCATACAGGAGACCGCCCCTACCAATGCCAATTCTGCCTGCAACATTTCCGCCAAAGCAGTCAGCTTTCCCAGCACCGGAAACAGCACTACTTCAAAACTCGGGAAATGCCCGTGGCGAAGGTAAGGCCTAAACAGCTTACAACACTCCTGGAGCAGACGAAAGGTTTTGAGTGCATTTCGGAGCAGGAAATTGCCCAAAAGCCGGAGGAAAGGACTGTGAACTTACCTGAGATTAAGAAGGAAAGGCAAAGTACTACGACTATACTAGGACCGGTATGTAGTAGCCTCATAACTCTCAGAGTCTATTACTTCGTAGTGGTGTTTTTCCTTCAGAATTAGCACATGCATAAATTGAATATAGTGAATTGCTGTTCTTTGAAGTCCTGTCAGCACCTCAATTTCCCTATCAGGAAACAGTAACCGTGCTATCAATAATATCTGAATGCTACCGTCTATTTCACATTTCCTGGACTTCAGGCCTGCGGGTACACTTGACCTCTACTAGTTTTCACCCCTTCCACTGCATCTTTTCTCCTAGTTTTAACTTTAAACAAGAACTGATTAGATTCCGATTGCTCAGATGTCAGCGTACCTATAGGCACAGTTTGCCTTGGAACATTTAGTCTATATCGGATCTTTGTATGTTGCAAGGGTGTTTTTGTCCCTGGGCTTTTATGCTGACACGTAAGCGGCAACTTCTCATTTTCCAGACTAGTTGCAAAGTCATGCATGGACTTTAAGCTGTTTCTTCGCTTACTGGCCTCAGAAAAGGAGCCCGGGGTCAGTTCCACTGGAGAAGGAGTAGTGCAAGGACTGGGCGTCATAGTTGCAGCCTTGGTCCTATCACAGGAACCAGGCGATATAGACGCCGCACTAGCGATATTGACATAATTGACTTTCAGACAGGAGTCCGGAGTCGTGTGTTGCCAGGCTATTTTTTTTCTTCTGACATGTGACCGAAGGTTGTCACAGGTAGAGTGGTCGGTTTGCTCGGATTCGCCTTTCACGTCCTCTGCAATGGACAGGCGGACAGGGGGAGAAAGGCGGAAGACTGAGGGTGGTTTTGGGGAGGGGGAGATAGGCAGGGGAGAGGGAGATTTGAGGATCGTGACTTTGACGGTGTTGGGACGGCCGGAAGTCCCTGAAACCGCACTGGCGCCCATTAAGCTTTATAAGGTAGTAAGTGGAAGTAAGCGGATATATAGGAAAGAGGAGAAAGGAACTGAGGCTGAAAGCAACGACTGTATGCTAATTGAAGACTAAGTGACTAGGAAGGGGGAAACCAGTTCAGCGACAGTGTGGGAATATGGCCGCAAATTAGGCCTTTTACATCAGGCTTCCCAATTTTCACTCGAGCTTGTCACTTCTTCCAGCCTTAATATAGCCTGGAAGGCTTATAGGATAGACGGAACTTCCTACCGTAAAGACCTTAAGGCTCGGTCAATTTCCTCAGGCTTCAAAGCAGCATTTGAGCAGGAAATTTCCCCTCGCGAAAGAGCTGTATTTATCAGTTAAACCGCATAGGCATTCGACTAATTTCTGCAATTACTTTGGAAATGTGTAACTACTACCCAAAAAGTGCCTTAAAATATCTCAAATAGCCTTCAAAGGCTGATATTCCCTATGAAGCGGACTCTAAGTCCCGCCCTCCACCGCCATTTCCCTATAAAATGAGCCAACACATCGACCTACTCGGCATGCCCGGCCTCTGGACCGCCACTCCCACCCAGCTCCCCAACGGCCTGCGCTTCACCCTATACATCGACCCCTCCAAGCAGTTCTTTTCCCTGTCTCCCGTGACCACTGTGGAGAAACTCAGTGCGTGGTACAGTTCGCAGTGTCTGGTGGAGGCGAAGAGCTATGCACCTGTGAGTGTTAAGGAAGCCATGAGGATGAGGGAAGTCGCGTGGAGTCTGGAGAGCAGAAGGCTGGGGGGTACTTGGGAGCTGGAGGAGTGGCATTTTGCGGCAAAGTAGTAGAGGGAATAGTTGGATTTACTTGGTTTGATGAGGGAAGCAGAGGGATTTTGGAAGATTTGGGCTATTGTGAGTCGAAATTGCAATGAATTACCGTCTTTTCCCTGAGTCAACATCAGGCCAATTCGGGTGATCCAGACTATTTCATCACTTGCAGTCTAGATGCTCCCCACCGACAGAGAGAATCCAGTGCAGGCGAATAGGCCTGGCTCCATTGCTACTATATGCAGGCTAACGGCCGCACTTCACAGCGGTCATATGACCGTGATGATCGGCGAGATGCAGGGACGCTCCTAGGGAAGCTAGTGCGCTACAAGAGCTCCGAAGGCGGACTATGGGACGGCCTTTCCCTGAAGTCCGACCCAACCACGTCTCCAAAGCCCCGCTCAGCTGCCTACTGGAGGGACTTCCTGGGCGGAAGGAGGACTTTGGACCCTTCCTACCCCCGCACAGAGGAACACAGGGGTAAGCGAATCCCTGCAGAAAGGCACAGTTCCTGTATCCTGTCTGAAGGCGCAATGCTCGCTTCTCAGTCGTCTGAGGTCTTTAGTCACCGCACGAAGGCTGTAATGCTGAATGGACTCATCCGAGATGACCACAAAACGAGCCAAGAAAACACCTTAAGTCACGCAACTGCTGCTAGTGATACCAAAGCAGCACTGAAAAGACGAGGGTCGGAGTCCAGCTTGCATACCTACGCCAGTCAAATTACCAACTTGCCAGGGACTGTGTATCGAGTGCAGCCCAGAAACGTGAAAGTCGCGAAACACCGAACTGACTCCATGTCGAAAATCGCAACTTTACCAGGACCGAAAGATGCAGCTTTCTATGCACCGCAAGTTGCATACCCAGACAAAGACCTGCACCAGCATATGAAGAAGTATGTGAGATGCACACATACGACCCGGGAAATAGAAGAAATCAGAGGTGTGCTTCCTATTAAAACTGGCCCGAGGCTGTCGCTCATGCCGACATCGGCTTCGAGTTTGCCCACTTATCGATCGGCTGGGGTGGAAGAAGAGGGTCGCAAAATTCGGTTTGTTTGCAAGGAGCAGTACCGAAGTTCGGAGGAAGTCGATTATAACAAGGGTGTCCGCGGCAGAGGGAAAAACCCACTATGTGTCTCACTTAAGTTAATATAAATAAGGCCTACTTTTCCTACAGTAATAGTCTGATAGAAATCGCAGTTTTTTCTACTGCCTAGACTAGCACATGTCCCTCAGCTAGGTATTTACTATCAGTCAAGCATTTCAACGCTGATTGAAAGCCTTTTGTATCCCTCTTCCAACCCTTCCGCTGGCTCCAAAAAGTGCTGTTCGATTTCCTTGATGCTGAGATGAAAGGGCAAAGTCTGGAACTGGGCAATGCAGCGAGCCGAGGCCGTTTTCACCACAAAGCAGATGCGATTGCGGCCGCAGGAAATCTGCAACTTGAGCGTGTGTCGCTTTGAGTCGATGTCGTACATGTACAGGTAAAACATTTCACCTGTACTTTCGGACTTGTTCAGTATTACGACTCCATCAAAGTTCCATATCCCAAACCCCCAATCCGCCCTCTTCCACGTCTTACTATTCCACCCCCGCACTCCCCCCGCCTTCTGCATCAGAAACTCCTTCGCCGAATGCACGGCTTTCAAATGTATTGGTAAGTCCTTCCCCACCCAGGTACAGTCCACCACCACACACTCAATACTGGGGTTAAACTCACAACTCTCCTCATGCAGTCGTCTCTTCGCTAGTGACATGGTAGTCGTGCAGCCTGGGTACCTGCAGCTCATTTCCAGCGCTTCCAGCATGCGCTCGACTGCTAGGTTCTGCAGCTTGCTGTTGAAGGAGGCCCGGCACTCTGGACAGATGGAGGTGCGGTCGGCGCAGACTGCGCAGATGGAGTGGCCGTTGGGGCAGGAGTAGACTGGGGGAGTGAAGAAGTCGAGGCAGATGGGACACTCGAGGAGCTTTTTCATGCCGTCTGACAGCAGCAGGTGCTGTGAGTCCATTATAACATAACTTCCTAACTACAGGCTGGGAGACCCTACTGCCAAGCTTTCACTCAAGTAGACACCTGAGTTGGAGGAAGGCGGGGAGGCATTGCTCTCTAAGGGAAATCCACCAAATTCCTTTCTGCTATTTCCCTATATAAACTGCCCAAATAGCTCCCCGCCCCTCATCAGTGCTATTCCCTCCATATAAATGGAATCTCACCTCGAGATACAGCGGCTTCTCAGCCAAAGTTCCGCCCAACTCCGCGAACTCAAGGCCATTTTAGCCGCTTTGGACCGCCAAACTTTCCGCAAGGGCGACTTTTCCCACTTCCACACCCAACGGACCGCTCTAAACGCCCAAATCTTACTAGAAGAAACCACTCGCACAGCCATATCCAAGCGAAATGAGAAGATCCAGCAGGCTATTGACCTGGTGCAAAGGACCACAGGACTGAATCCTGCTCCAATTCCGCCTTTTCGAGTATTGCCGAAGTCTCCATTGCCTTTAATGCAAAATTCCGCTGTTTTCCTGCGAAAAGCAATTCAAATGTTCGAAATTTCCCTGGGAATGCGACTTGAAAGTGGACAAGAAGGGGTCAAAATCGTGTTTTTCCTCAGTGAAAGTTGTGAAGTATGGGCGATTTTGCAGGAAAAGGCGGGAGTTTTCAGACTGAGCAGGACTTTCCCTGATTTGCAAGACATTGGCCCGGTGGTAGAGAGATTGAACTGCACAAATGACCTGGTGGAGTTCGTTTCGAGTCTGAGAAGAGCGTTTTTAGGCCTTTTTAGGCAATAAAATCAGCTTTAAAATTGAAAATACGCATTTTTTCATAGTTTTCAAGGGGAAATTTCGCGTAAAAGTCTCGAATCTGCAGAATTTTAGCGATTTTAGCTGCTTTAAGGCGAAATCGAGGCTCTGCTGTGCTCCATCGAACTGACCAACTGCGACAAACTCATCTCCAACTTCCTCATTTCCCCACTCACCCGCCTCATATCCTCCGCCGCAGCCCTAATTCCCCACTCACTTCCCAGTGTTTCCCCTCTCTCCGACCCCAACATCGTCACTTTCGCATTCGACAACTGCGACGAAACCATCGACTTCGTCTGGTCAAAAGTCCCTACCCGCCTGATAACACTCTCATAGGACTGTATGGGGACCTCGTAGGGTCTGAGCTTGATCCATTTCCGGGTGGGGAAGAGCCTGTATTTGGTCTGGTCTCGGAGACTGCAGCAGGCGCGGAGACTGCAGGGCTGGGCGAGGACGGATTTGCGAGTAGTGGTGCGGGTGACGGTTGTGATGGTCGTTACCCGTTTGCGGCTCTGCATTGTATATGGCGATAGGACTGCAGAAAAGCTGATTTCCAATGAGGGATTCGATAGTGTCAGAATAACCCCTCCTTTCCAATACTCGAATTCCAGCATACAGACTTAGCAGGTCTTTTTCGCATGTCTATTTCCATCCTTAAGGTGTTAGGGTAATAAAATGCACCTAGAAGCGGAAGACCTGGTGACTCGCGTGCGAAGACTAGAGACAGAGTTGCGACTAGCTGTGAATACCCTGTCCCTCCTTCGCAGTGATGTCCAGCTGCTCAGACGTGACTTCACCGAAGTGCAAGATACACTCCGGCAAACGCAGGCAGTGATCGAGGAGCTGAGGAGAGAAGTGGGGAGACTCAGGGAAGTGGAGGAGGGAGGCAATAGACTTAGCTAAGTGGACTGTATGGGAGGAAGGCTTGTGTTGTCTTTAGATTGAGAATGATAGGATGGAGTGTATGGGAGAAGTGGACTTTTTAGGTTTTTAGATGTATTGGAAGACTGCTATAGGTGCGATTTTTGCATTTTAGCTGATTTAAGCAGTGTATATTGTATGACGTTTTCATGTTTTTGCTTCAATAAACCACACAAATAACGGGCAAAACGAATGCATGCCGCTCGCTAAGTAAGGCTTATAGACAGCATTTAGCAGGATCTTTAGCTAGGGCCTAGGCCTGCTCCACTACTAGCTGCAGCAAGCAATCTACCGGACAGCGGCAAATTGGACATTTGCTAGTCGGCTGACTGCGGACAATATTGGCGCACCCCCCACACAGACACATGTGTCTACAAGGCAGCACAGTCGTGTTCTTGCGGTCCGTCATGCACACCACACACTCACTGCTTTCATCATCAGGGTGCGCCTGACGCTGCACTCCGAAAAGCTCATGCAGGACGAAATACCGGTCGTGCGCATATAGTCTTTGCTGCAGTAATTTGACCTTCCACACCTCTGTTTCTTGTATAAAGCAGACCAGACTGGTATGCACCTGTTCCGGCGGGTCTCCGATTTTGACCTCCAACACAACTGGGTAGACGGTTGGGTCTTGGAAAGCCCACCACTGCGCATTCACTGCGAAGTTGATAGGAAGGAGTTGCCCGGGAATAGACTGTCTGTTGCCTGGGACTAGCCTGATTTCCCTAGGCGCAAATGCACCAGTTTGATTGGTAGTGAAGACACGCCGCTGAGTGCGAGGGTCCAGTACTTCCTGTGCGAAGTAGGAAGCCGTGAGTACCGCTTCTCTTCGAGTGCTGTATTCCGCCTGTAGGTAGAACAGACCAGGAGCATCTGGAGAAGGCACCAGACGTATGGAGTTCCTGTCTATCCCACATAGACTTTGGACTGTGACAGTAGTTGAGGGTAGTTGGTTGGCTTCCTGTAGGGGTAACGCAGGGGGCGGAGGCTGGGGTAGGAGCGGCTGACTAGCCGGCCTAGGAGGCTGGTTGCCCATTCAGTATATATATCGCCATGATGATGCTGGCGGCTCAGAGACGAGGCTTCGGAGCAGCAATCGAGAAGCTGCTGACCTTCCCAGCCGCCCGGACTCTGCCTCCCTTGCACTCTTCCGACCCTGGTACCTCCCACATAGACAGAAGCATCAAGAATGTCAGCGCCCTTTGGGACCACTTGCTGCAGTCTGCGGTTGAGAAGACTGAGCGGCCGGGGAGAGTGTTTCTGGCGAAGTCCGCTTTGACGAAGCTGACAGTGCTGTGAGATACATGCAGGGCGCACAAGAAGTCGGACATTGAGGTGCTAATGAAGGCTTTTTGGACGTCCTGTGGACAAAAGGTCTGGCCAAGTAACGCGACAATCGCAATGATCGTGCAAGCAGCTATCAACCAGGGAGCTCCTGAGAAGGCCGCGGACCTGTTCCTGTACGCACCCAAGCTGCTTTTCCACCCTTCGGTGAAAACCACCAACAAGTACTTGGTAAGGACTAAGCAGTTTGCACTGAGAGAAGGCAAGAAGTTGGAAGTCCTTAGGGACGTCTTCAAGCGAATTGAACCCGTCAAAACAGTGGGCAAAGACGAGCGCTCCTACCTAATGGCCATCTCCGCCTGCAGAGATCTAAAGGACTGGAAGTACACCTACAAGTTCTACAAAGGCGGTCTAGGCTGGCTGCCCTACACAGAAAGCATGTGGGCAGCACTGCGGGAACTGCACGAGGGACTGACCCCTGAAGAGGCGGATTTGTTCATTAGTCTGCCCAGGATCAATGGGAAACTCGGAGTTTCGACTGAGAGAAAGAAGAGACCCAAGGCTGAAAAGAAGGCAAAGCAGCCTGAGGAAGCCGCAACCCCGGCCTCAGAAGAGAAGTCGAAGGACGGAAGCGAGGAATCGAAAGAGAAGAAAGCCACAGCCTAGGGAATACTGCAGCGCCATAGAAGCCAGTCCCTGAGTGTCTCTATGGCTTTATAGAAATGGAGGGCCAGGACTCTTCCTTGGTAGTGTCCACCCAGTGGCGCGACTTGCTGCACCTCGCTTCCAAGTTCCTCAGCGACGCTTCCGGCTTGATTGATGCGCAACTCGCGAGACAGAGGATTCTTGGCCCTGCACGATCTGACAAGAAGCAGAAAGCCAAGACCAAGCGGGCGAAGTCTGGGTATGAGTTCTTTGGGGAGATGACGAGGAAGGAACTGAACGGTGAGGAATAGGCAGGGGTGCCGCTGGGCGAACAGTCCAAGATTATATCTGCGAAGTGGCAGGCGCTGTCGGACAATGAGAAGGAGAAGTGGCGCACATTGGCGCTGCATGGCGTCAAGGAGGAGGACGACACCCACACTCCCGCCCCTGCGAAAGTGAAGCCCTCCCTCGCAGAAGCCTTCGAAAAGGCGAGTTCCAGCGACAGTCCCGGCAAGCACTGTAGGCGTTAGGCAGCCCGCCAAAGCTCCTCTGCCTCTGAACAGGCGGATTCCTCCAGCGAGGAGGAGCCGAAGCCGAAGAAGAAGTCGAAACATAGGCACAAGCACGCTAGTGAGGTTAAGAAGCACGCCTAACTGGCTTTCTCTCAGTTATAGGAATAGCGCACTTTGGTCCCGCAGCATTCTTAGAGCAGTTTTAACTCTCTAACTAGTTTCTTCCTGCGGCTGCTCCTCCTCTGGACTAGCCGAGCGTTCTCCAGCTGGCTGCGGGACAGGAGTCAGGGGCACACCAAACTTGGGAGCCTGAACGGCGAAAGGTGGAGGACCGAACTTCGGAAGACCCGCTGGTGGCATAGTTGGAGGGCCGAACTTCGGAAGACCTGCTGGTGGCATAGCAGGAGGGCCGAATTTCGGAGCAGGCATTGCCGGCAGCCCTGTAGAAGGCTCAGACAAGCCAGGAGGCACGAATTGCGGTGGGCCGAATCGAGGAGATGCATGCCTTTCCGGAAGTGAGGCTTGGCTGGGGTGGGCCGGAACCGTGAAAGAAGAGTAGTTAGGAGGCACAGTAGCAGTGGATCTAATCGTATACGTGGTTTGCTGCATAGTGCTGTACACTTGAGTATGCGGCGAGCAGTACTGGTAGTAGTGGTTCGAGGACAGGGAGGACATGTGTGCAGACCCTCCACTGTGGTAGGACTGCATATCTCTCAATCTACTCAGTGATTCCTCGATGTCAGCCCTCATTTGCCGCACCAGTGGGGCGGTTTGCACCACTGCAGCGTCCATTTCAGCAAGGATTTTGCCCAGGCCGTCCCTCGCCTCATCCAGTCTCCCTGCATTCGCGATCTCTTCGGCCGCTGAAAGCGCTTCCGCTCCCTTTACTCTGTACCAGTTGATATATACGTCTTCTTCTATGTTTTCTCTGATTTCCTCGGCAGCTGGATGCAGCGACAGCGTCAATTTGGTTTCTTGACGTTGCTGTACGCCTGCAACATCCTTGTAGGTCAATTGCAGGGAAACAGGCGATATAGTGATTGGCGAGGATAGAGCCGGACTAGGTAAAGTCAAGAGGAAAATCAGGTCTTTATGCTCGTTCGCAGTGATAAAAGGCAGCGAAAAGTAGTCAAGGCCAGTCCTGACATATAGTCGGGAAACCGCGCAGGGAACCTCTTCCCCCTCATTTGCAGTAATCCTGACCTCGACCTCCCGTGCAACGATGGAAACGACTCCTCCAAAGCTGGTAGCGAAGGCACCCGCTATCCCTTCCACCTGCTCCACATACTGAAATCCACCTCCTCCTTCTTCCGCTAAAGCACTCATTAGCATAGAGTCATGGTCATTGCCGAAGCCAAAGGTGTGCACTAGCACTCCCCCGCCCTGTCTCTGCCCTGCAGATAGTGTTTTGCTACACCTTGCTAGTGGGTCATTTCCACACGTATCTCTCCCATCAGATAGGAGAAATAGTGCACTGAGGTTGTTCACGACTCGTCTGTCTTGCAGGACTTTCAAGCCTAATTGCAGGCCGGATTCAATATTGGTAGAGCCATTGGTGTGGATAGTTGATATGGTGTGCTGAATAGAGGACCGGCCGACTTCGTCACAAATCGTCAATGGACATAGTCGATGCGCTACGTCGTCAAACACCACCAAAGCCACTCTGTCCTTCGCACAGAGATTGTCCACTATGAAGCTGAGGGAGTGCTTGGCCATTTCGAGCTTCCCGCCACTCATACTTCCGCTCACGTCTATTACACAGACCAGGTCTGTTCCCGTCCTTTCCCGCTCGATTTCGTCGATTGAGCGATTGGTGCCGGTCAATGTGACCATGCAAGGGATTTCCCTCAGTCCAGCTTCAGAGGCGGATACCAGGATAGGGCTGAGTCCGACCTTGGCTGAGAGAGTCAGACAGGACTCTCCCACTGCAGCAGTACTGCTACAGGCCGGGGAAACAGGGGTAATCAGCTGGTCATCCGAGAAGTCTAATCGGTCAATAGACGAAGGAAATGGGTAGAGTTGAGGAGGTATAGGGGAAAAGACAGGAGCAGGGTGATATGCAGACCCTGCGCTGGTCGCTGGGGTCATTTGCCCTGGCAGGCCCACAGGGTTATCCTCCTCGTTTCCTTTCATATTTTCTATAATTCCCGTCTCCTAATGAACTTACTAGGCGTCGACTTCCATGTCCTCCGTCGCTTTGCTTTCTTCGGCTGGCTTGGGCGGGTCTTCAGGCTTGGCCTCGGCTTCCGGCTTCTTCGCTTCCTCGGGCTTCTTTGCCTCTTCCTGCTTTTCCTCCTTGGGAGGAGGAGGCTTGGGCTTGCTCATGATAGAATTCGACAGTTCTCTTACTTGAATTCCCTTCTTTACGAACTCTTCAGGGTCCACTGGCGGATTGCCGTACCTAGGCGCCACTTTCACCCTCGGAACTTGCTCCTCAAGCCAAGCCTTCGCACTCCTGCACTGCTCCAGCACCTTTTCCCGCTCCTCCACAGTGATGTGGCTGTACTTGTCGTGCGCGGATCTCGCTAGCTCCGTTGCGTCTGCAATGACCTTGTTGAGGCTTTCTGCTGCCTCTGGGAGCTGCTGAAAGGCGGTAAAGCGTCTGTGGATCGGGTCGATTTTTTCCTTGATGTTACCAATTTGTTCGATGTAGATGCTTTTGACTGTGTCGCTGCCTTCGCCGTAGATCCACTCCTCGATACTGTTGAAGATCGCCAGTAGTTCGTCTCTCACTTCCGCAGTCACATAGTCCGCATATGCACTAGCAAGTCGGTCTCTCCAAGTATAGACCAGACTTTCCAGTTCATTCTTGCGGTCAGCTGTCTCTCTAGCGATGTGATCTTCGTCCTTCATGCGTCTTTCCTGGTCTTTGTACTGGACTATTGTGGCCTCGGGGATACCACTATGGAAGCGATCGACGGTAATTGGGGTTTTATTGGTCTTTTTCTTGAGAGGCTTTTTGGCGGGAGGGTCAGTGACAGCAGGGACTTCAGGGACTGTAGCAGCAACTGCAGGATCAGTAGCAGGCACCTCAGACTCCGCCGCCGGGGCAGGGTTAGCAGCCGGAGCAGGAGGGTCAACCACCATTTCCTCCACGAACACTGTGTCATGTCTCTCGACATACTCCAGACTGAGGACTCCGTGGCCTGTCATTTTGATTGCCACTTTCAGCTTGTAGTCTTCAGCCTCTGCCGGTCCTTTCACCACGTATCTGGCCAGCTGCTTCTGCAGTCCTAAGACTTCGAAGGGGTAAAAGATGTCCATCCGGAAAGGCCGGTTCTTCTGGAGTGATAACACCTTTGAGACCGGAAACAGGTTTCCCTCAGTGAAAAGCGTCTCAGAGTCCATTGCGTGGTCCGGGTCATCCGGGTACGATACGGAAATGTTGATAGGGTAGGGAGTGCGGTCCGACACTCCATACTCCTTGACCTTGAAAAACGCACTCAGCATGGCTGCCTGCACCGCACACCCTTTCGCTACCGCTTCCTCCGCATTCATAGTTTTACTCACTGCGTCGACATGGAAGGCTTGGCAGAGTCTGGTCTGCACTGCAGGCATGCGAGTCGCCCCGCCTACGATTTCCACACTGTGCACTTGAGTCACTCCGGACTTCGCGAGGGCTTCTTCACAGACCTGTTGGATTCTGTCCAGCAAGGAAGCACAGAGCACTTCGAGGCGCTCACGACTCATAGTACTGGAAAAGTCGAAGTCTTCGCATAGACAGTCCACGCCAATGTGAGCCTCTGCGTTGCCGGACAGCACCTTGCGTAGCTTTTCTGTCGCAGTGGACAGTTTGAGCCGGGAGCGCGGGTTTTGCAGAGGGTTGACTTTGTTCTTCACTTGGAACTCATGTGCAAAGTGCTCCATCAGCATCCAGTCAAAGTCTCTGCCACCCAAATGTCTCTCAAAGGCATGGGACTTCACTTCCAGTTTTTCCTTCGTGAAGGCCACAACAGCCACTGACAGCTTGGAGTGTCCGAAGTCCACGAGGGCCACCATTCTCGGCTCCTCTGTGAGTTCTTTCTGTCGGAAGAGACCGTAGGTCAGGGCACTGGCGGTGGTTTCGTTCATCAGACGGACGCAGGAGACCTCGGCGATAGCGGCGGCGTCGAGCAGGGCTCTTCGCTCGTTTTCCAAGTAGTAGGAAGGCACGGAAATGACTACATCTGACATCGCAACTCCCGCTTTCGCACACGTGAGTTTGAGCTGTGTGAAGTACATCGCCACCAGCGCCTCCGCCGTAAAGGTCCTAGTCTCCCCCTGGTACCTGACCTCAAAAGCTATATGCGCGCCCTGCGGAATGGTCTTGCAAGTCAGCCACTTCGTCTCATCATTCAGCCGCGGGTACTCCGGACTCAGTCCCAAAAAGCGCGGACTGGCCAGAACCGTGTTTTTGAAGTTGGCATTCAGCTTGCTGAACCCAGCCTCGCCCAGGAAGCGCTCCTTCTCGCCGAAGCTGACGATGGTGGGGGTGGAGCGGTTGCTCAGGTCGTTGGTGAGCACTTCCACGCCTCCGGACTTCACGGTGGCGAGGAGAGTGCCGTGGCTGCCCAGGTCGATGCCTACTGCACCGCCGGAGGACATTTTTATGGCGAGGGTTCTCTGTGCGGATTTGGCTGGACTCGGTCTGCGCTCACTTTCCGAAGGCGGAGGACTGATACTGCTAATAGATAGGGAGGAGGAGGCGTGTGGGGGACTAGGGCGGCAGACTGGAGGGAAATAGGCTAAAATGCTGAAATTGAAGAGGCTCATAGCCTATTGGAAGTCTCTAAGTTAGCAATTGCGCCTTCAGACGCTACTTTCAGCAATCTCTCTATAAATTTCCCTTATCAAAGCGCTTTTCCCATATTTCTTCCTGCACTTTAGATAGAATCCACGTAGGAAATTCGCTTGGACAGATAGAAAGGGTATGTCGCTAAAAGCCGATTCGTGCAACCGATGCAACAGTATTATAGCAAAAAACAGTGAATTCTTATATATACGATAAATAGACGAAAACTCTATTAGAATTCGAATGGTTTCTTGCAGTCATTTCATAGAATTCGCCTAATCCCTGCCTACAATTCCTTATTTCCTCCTACTCCGCCTGTAACTCCCATTCATCCTACTAGAATTGGCTGATTGCACATATATGGACGATGATTTGTCAGTCCGTATAGCGACCCTTATCAGTCAATTAGCAACTACTCGAGTCAAAATCGTGACTTTAGCACTGCGTGTCCCGGAGCACCGAGAATTCCTGATTTCCCTCTCCGAAAAGCTAGAAACCGGGCAAGGCTTCCTATCAGCCCTACAGCTAGAAGACCCGGCTGTGAACATCTACTGTCTAGGGCGGTGTATTGGCCTAGTGAGGGTATACACTGAGCAGTTGACTCAGGAGCTGGATATAGCCTGTGCAGCGAAACGCCTCAAGAAGAGGTATTTCGGGGAAATCCAAATCGCAGCAGCGAAGCTGAATACGTTGGTAGAGATTTTAGCCGCTGCGGCTTGTGTGGGGAAGGAGGACTTGCTGGGCGGGGAAAACACGAAGGAAAGGCTGGCTGCGCTGGGGAGAGTCGTCACGCTGTTCAGGTTCGGAGACCCGGTGAAGTTGGCGAAGCATGTGAAGAAGATGGTGGAAGCGGTTACTGCCGGGAATGCGTTTATCACCAAAGCCCACGAAAGTCCAGGCCCCGCCCGTCCCCTGACCCTCGGCCTCGGCGCTCTCTACTACAACATCTTCAAGAAAAAAGCGCTTTTCAAGGCTCGAGTGGGCTTCGCCAACCCCAACGTAGACATCGCGAAAAGCATCTGGGACTTGATGGACTCGAAACTGCTGGCTCCTGTGATGGAGACTTTAGTTACTGGGATAAGGACCAATAAGCGCATTTTTGTGCCGAGGGTTACTCTGCAGGATAGGGAGGAGGACTGGGAAAGGATGAGGTTCTGGGTGAAGAAAAGGCCGGGGGAGGATAGAGTTCCGATCCGCATTCTCGCGAATTTCCCAATTTCCCTCTCCGAAGAAGCCCCAATCCACCCGTCCCCCGCCCCCCACAAGGCCATTTTCCACATCCACGGCGGCGGCTTCATCGCCATGTCCTCCCGCTCCCACCAAAACTACACCCGACGCTGGGCCAAAGAGATCGGAGCAGTGCTGTTTTCCGTGGACTACAGACTGGCCCCAGAGTTTCCGTTCCCTGCTGCATTGGAGGATGTGTGGGCTGCGTATTTGTGGGTGAGGACGTATTCGCGCAGCTTACTTGGGGTGGATATTAGGGAAATTGTGGTGACTGGGGATTCGGCTGGGGGGAACTTGGCTTGCGGGGTGGTAAATAGGGCTGTTGAGACGGATATACCGGGACTTATTCCTAATGGAGCATTGCTGACATACCCCGCTTTGTACTTGGATGTAGTGAGGTACTCGCCTTCGTTGGAACTAGCCCTGGAAGACCTAATAGTCCACCACACTTTCCTGCGACTCTGCCTTCAGAGCTATATCCAGTCCTCCGCCCTCAGTCCTTCCACTGACTACTTTATCTCTCCACTCCAAACGCCTACTGCCAATCTACTCCGCTTCCCTCCGCTCCGCATAATGGTGGGGAGCTGTGATCCGCTCGGGGATGAGTGCTGGAGACTAGTGGAGCGGCTTTATATTTTGGGTAAAGACGTGCATATGACAGAGTACGAAGGACTGCCACATGGCTTCCTAGGCTTCGATTTGCCTGTGAACGGAGTCAAGGAGACCAGAGAAGCAGTGATGCAGGGTGTTCTCTACCTGCGAGAACTGCTCCACATAGATTCTTAGCCAGATTTAGTTCTTTGCAAGGGGAAAGTACTCCTCTAATTCGCATCCCACACTCTCTCATTCCCAACAAATCACTCACAAACCTGCCCTTGCTAGATGTCTAAGTTTATGTTATTAATCTCCACTTCCAGCCTATACCAAAGTGCATAGACGGCACACTTTTGTCGTAGTCGTGCAGCACGCATCTGTCGCAGTCGTGCATTGCGACCTGCGCGGAGTCACTTGTCCTCTCGACTCCATCGCCACAGATTCCAAGTCATTTGCATCAGGAAAGACCAAACCCTTCATAGGAGCTGGGGAAGGGGACTTGACTCCTATAGACGCAGTCACAAGGGCTGTAGCGCTGATAGTGATCACAGGGGAGGGCGCTTCTTCTGAGTGGCTTTGATCAGTGTCCATTTAAAGAACTACTTGGTATGCTCGAGGGACTTGGCGGTTTTGGGGAAGAAGGAAATGTCGCCTCGGTCGATTTGGCGCTGGACGTACTTCTCGAGTCCGTCGCAGTCGGAAAGCGGCTTGCGCCTAACGTAGATAATAAAGGACAAATAGGCGTATAGGTTGTGCTCGGTCAGAATGTGCTCGTTCCAGCCGCTCCCTTTAAACTCGAAGTCGTACAAATGGCGCCCACAAATGAAACAAACGGTTTTCCTATCATTTTCCAGGAACTTCTGCTGTTCCCGATACTGTGCAAAAGAGTCAATAATCAGGCCGAGTATGAGAAACAACGCAAACGTGCAAACCGACATGTAAAATAGGAAAGTGAAGACTTGCCGGGCCCAGAAGTTTTCTTCAGACCTAGTGGCATAGCCTAGAACCGAGGCAAGTCCGCCCCCTGCCCGAATTCCCTCATCCAGCACACTTCCAAAGCACTCCAATAGTGTGTTGCACTCTGTACTCCGGTAGGCCAAGTCCCCTGCAGGGCGGAAATACTCCCCTAGCCACAGAAACCCCGCCACACTGAAAAGGTATATCAACACCAATGCAAATATAACCCCCATCAGTATCGATTGCCACTTGTCTCGCAGCATCCATAGAAGTTGTGCCAAAGTGTTGCTTTTCCGGACTATATCGAGCAGCAGTATGGCGTAGTACAGAGGGTTGGAAAGGGCGAGGAAGGAGATTATGACGTACCCAAGGTTGTAGACGTTTTCGTAGTACGCAGAGACGTAAATCAGCTTTTTCCAGTGAGGGAACTGCTTGGCGGGCCGGGCCACTGAGGAGAACTGGGCGATTTCCTCCAATAGCACCGAGCCTTTCAGCTTACTCAGAGACTTGTCTGTGTACACCACTGAGTCTGGAGCGGGGTTTTCCTTGTCGTAGACGACCATTGGGTAGTTTTCCAGTACATATAGCAGGTACACTGTAATCGCCAATATACTGATAATCACAGCGAACACCGTCAAAAAGGCAGTGCTGCCTATCGAACTCATCCCATTCTCCGCATCATCCACAGACGATAGCTGATATAGCATGATAACGTTGAAAATCACAATCATTAGGTAGCACACAGTTTCAAGAAAAGGCCGTTTGGAGGCCAGTAGGCCCAGTCCTCGCACTCTGCTGAGGAGTTGTAAGTGCTCCATTGCGACTTCGTACTTCTTGGAACTTTGGAAGAAGGATTTTATCTTTTCGTCATGGGAGTTTCGGTTGATGTCTTGAGTCAGGGAGGCCATTATTTTGGTGCTCATAAAGGCGACCATAGTCGGGATGCGGAAGTAACACTGGGCCAGTTGGCCCCCGCAGTCCACCTCCACTGTGCCAATAAGCGACAGATAGAAGCTGTGGGCCAAGTCTCTGTCTGCGTACTTCTCCTCGCTCTTTCGCAGGAAATCTCTCACTTGATGGTAAAGGTATATGCACTCAGACAGGACGCTTTCAGTGCGCAGCTTAAAAGCCTCTATCCGACTCAGGAAAAAAGACTTGTCCAGCACTTCAGAACTATGTGGTACTTTGTCACTGAAATTTAGCCACTTTAACGACTCCTCGGTAAACCTTTGTCTGAGCTTTAGTATAATTATGCAAATGTCAAAGCCCAAGTCGATTACCTCCATTTCATGCGCATTTAGTTGATGACTGGAGCCGGAAATTCGGTGCATGAATTGCATTGTGCGGCTGGTGATTAATTCGTTGTAGTGGCGGTCTTGCAGGATGTAGGGCAGTCGAGAGTGCACGAAAAGGGAGTAAATCACTGTGGACTGGCCTGCGAGAGACCGGAAGTCGATGACGCTTAGCATCATTTCGGCCACTTTGGTGTCGTATTCGCCTTCTAGCAGGGCTTTGAGCAGCCTTACAGCCCCAGTGAAGTAGGCGAGCTCTGCTTTGTGTCGCGATGTGAACTCCCCTGCGAAGGTCTTGTTCAGGTCGATAGAGAGGTAGAAGTTGAGGAACTGGTACAACTTCTTCTTAGTGCCGAGCAGCTGCTGGTTCTCCAGACAAGGCCCCTTGCACAGTTCCACCAAGGTTTGCAGACACAGTGGGACTGTCTGAGCCGCTTCTCTGTCGTTGCGCAGTTCCCGTCCCACTTCTTTCAGGTTTATCAAGTACTGAGCAAGCTCGCTGACCAGTCCAATACTGACTTGCCTGGCAGTCTGGCTGCTTTGCAGGCGGAAGTAGTGCTGAAAGGGAGCGAAGCAGCCCTGGCAGCAGCTCTGGACCAGTAGCAGCAAATTCAACGTGTGCAGACATTGCTGGCTTTCCAGTTCAGAGTCTTCCTCAGAGACCAGGGCTTGGGCATGCACGTCTATTTCACTGATCATTTCCAGACTTGCGACTGTGGGGGTGTTTTCGTACTTCTTATTGGCTCGGGTCACTATGCGTCCTCTGGACATTCTCAGTTGCACGCGGATGTAGGAAAATAGCTTCGCGTCTGCTTCGTCCTGTAGTAGTTCCAGCAGTGCTTCCTGCACCCTCGTATTCCCTCCCCTCAGCAGCGCTAGCATCAGCTCCACCGCTTCATTGGCCACTTCCAAATCCGCACTGTCAGCCAAGAACTTCAGTGTGACGCTCAGTCCGCTGGCCTCGCACAGCAGGTCCTGCACTGCTTTCATGCCATCAGCACTGCCGGAACTGGTCACAAGCAGCCGAAGCATGTGAAGAAGGTAGAGACGGTGGGCGCGTTTCCGGAAAGAAGTACTCATTTTCGCGATAAAGTCGTGAAAAATGGTGAAATCTTTAGTCTTTAAAGACGGCTCAATGAACTCCTTGTATACCTTGTTGATGAGCGGCTGTATGTCCACGTCCATAAACCTCCCTCCCAGTTCTTCGTTGAAATCCCTCAAGGACTGCTTCAGCTGCTGGTCCTGCTGCTGCTCTTCACTCAGTCGTTCCTTCAGTCCGGGCAGCAGCGCCAAGTCCAGTTCTTTAAAGGTCGTTTTGCCTTGCTTCGGGCGCGCCACGTGCTTTTTCAGCTTTTCGGTGAATTCCTCAAATTGAATGCTGCCGTTTCCGTCTGCGTCGAGGTAGCGGACTGCCCGGTCCAACTCTACTTCTCGGACACTGCCCTGCATTAGACTGCGGAGTACGTTTTTTAGCTCAGCAATTGTGATACTTCCGTCTCTATTCACATCGAATAAGTCGAAAGCCCGTTCGAAAGAAATATTCTTCGAAATCACATATTCGCGGATGATTCCGACCAGTTTGGCCATTTCCTCGGTTTCGTCAGAGTCGCTGTTTTCCTCGGAAATGTGAGGCTGGTGGCGGCGGTTCGTAGGGTCTGCGGCCTTGGGAAGCATTTCTCTGCAGGCGTTCACGACTAGTTGCAGGTTGGACAGGTCCAAGTCCTTGTATGTGTCTTCCGCTTCCGCCAAGTCTCTCGACAGTACTCGCAGCACTTTACTGATTTCGAAAGCCACAGTGGTTATTTCCGTACTGCTGGATTCCGAAGCAGAGAAAATGTCCCTAACGATATGCAGCAGTCCGTCCTTCTCAGTGTGAATAGTCTCCCGGCCTGACAGGTAATTCCAGTACTCCAGTGCATTGCGCTCATCCTCACCCAATGGCTCACTAAGGTCCAGCAGCTGTTTGCCTTTGGACTCGCTGAGTCTCACTTTGATGTTGTCGTAGACGCCGGATCGGCCCAGTTTGAACAGTTCGGGAAAGCGTCTGGGGTACTCCTCCAAGTCTCTCAGTGCAGTTTCCCTCAGTAGGTCTTCAATGTCTTCAGGACCGATTACAGCACTCACCTCCGGCTCGAAACTGGTCATGTAGACCTGATGCAAGTAGCGTAAATACACCTTTTTGCATATGAAGTTGGTGTCGTGTCTGATCGCTTTCTTGAGAGTCGTCATGGAGATGAGTTTGCGACACTGCAGTAAGCCAAACCGATTTGAGTACGTGCACGCTATTAGCGTCCTAATGACCTCCACATGGAATCTGAGTGTGAGAAAGGCGTATGGACTGGCTTTGTCATACTGTGGCTGAGTGTACACCACCGCCCCTTGCTTTTGTTGGTGTAGCTGGGCTACTTTCCCCGAGTTCACCAAGCCTTTCAATATATCGATTTGAATGTTCTTGATGTAGACGCCTCCTTCATCTACTGTGAAAGTGCGGAGTAGTTGCACAAGTTTGTAGGGGTACTCGTCCTGCTTCTCAATAAGGACAAAAAGGTACCTTATGACCTCAAGTCCGAACTCAGTGTCTCTATAGCTTCGCAGCACTTCTGTCAGCAAGTGAGTCACTCCCCCTTCTTGAAACTCCATAAGTGCCAAAAGTCTACTTTTGTGTGCAAACATCAGACTTTGATTTTGGCGGTTATTCAGGATGAACAGGCGCAAAGCATTGAACGTCCTTTCAAACAACAAACTGTGTGCAGACTCATAATCCACATACAAAATATTGATAAGTTCCTGGTGTAAACTACTATGGCGCATCAAATCTTGCAACTTGGTTCTAAGCGTTTTGCACTCCTCCGGCAAAGTGAGCTGTTTGATAGTCTCTGTGATCGCAGCGACTAGTTCCTGCACTGCTTGCGACCCTCTGTCCTTGTCCTTCATTTCCTCACTTAGCCATTTTTCTTCCTGGAGCAGGGTGATTCGCGCTCTCAGTGCGTCTCGCAGGTCTAACATATGTCGGAACTGGGATGCCATTTGGCTGCCCACTAGAAACTGCACTTCTGCAAGTTGCTCCTTCAGTCGCTTCTTTTCACTCATATTCTGAATTACGATGTCCAGCGCCTTTTTGCGGATTTGCTTGTTGCGGCTTTTGCCGATGTTGAAAATGAGGTGGAGGAGGTAAATGTCCAGGGCCAACACCCCTGCTTCTTGCGCTTCCTCTGCTTCCCCTCGTTGAAACTTCACATCGAAGTCTAGACGCTGCAAGATTTCCGCACTTTCCTGGGCTGCTGTGGGGAAAGTTATCTTCCAGTCTATATCCTTGCCCCCAGCCTCCAGCAACTGCTTAAAAAGGCGCAGGAATAAGCCGACGTGTAGGTCTTGCCGGTGCTTCAGCACTACTTCAAGCATCAGCAAGACCTCGAGAATGACCTTGCTCCACTTGTGCTCTAGTGATATTTTGAAGCTGGCGAGACGTGCATCGTGCACTTCTTGCATCAAGTGCCAACACCAGTGCCGTGTCAATTCCTCTTGCAATGAAGGCGCCCGCTCCATTAGCAACAGACTTAAAGGCTGCATTAACACCTCTATGAACCTCGGCTTTTCCTCTCCAATGTCCATGTCCAGTTCCACTAAGGCTCGAGTCAGGCGGAGGAAGCTTGTAACGAGTTCAAGCTTTTGCCCGAGGTGTCGGCCGTCTAGGGACATCATGCCTTCGTGGTACCAAAACTTCCTCACAATGCGACAAATTCCCTCGAACTCACTTTCCCGACTTTCGTTAATGCGGGTTTTCGCCTTCACCAAAGCGCCTTCTTCTATCTGAAAGCAGCGAGACTGGTCCTCTCTGCAGCTGTAGTAAGGGTCGACGTCCACATAGACAACCAGGTACAGACGAGCATACGCAGCCCTGACCTTATCAGGTAAAAATAAGGCAGATAGGACTGCTTCTGCGTGTTCAGGGGCTAAAGTGAGTTCTTTGGTAAGTACACCTACTAGTCGGGTGTTACGGCTGAGACACAGGTTAGCCAGTAAGTCCAACTCAGCGGCTAGGAACTTGGTTATGACGGGGATTTTGCACAGGTCTTCAAGGTAGAAGCAACACTGGCCGGCTGCCTTTGTGGTCAGGGTCTGTCTCAAACGTGGTTGCTCAAAGCCAGCAAGTTGCGCATCGCAGGCCAGAAAGGCTTGTGCATGTTTATCCGACTTGAAAATCAGCTCCACACAAGGCTTCTTCGCTATAAACAGAAACTTCAATAGAGGAAATTCGTTTTTCGCTTCGACCATATACTTGTACGCCATCATTTGGTACTTCGGAACTCCTTTCCCTGCGGATTCGCATAGAGACGCAAGAATGTGAAGGTTAAGCACCATTTCCTGGATGCTCAATTCCGCATCAGATCGGTCGGATCTGCGAAACCAGCGTTCAAACCGGGCTTCATCCACATTTTGGTGAGTCTGCGTGAATTTAAAGACTTCCTTTAGCAACTGGCCTACTTCCGGCACGTGCATTTTGGCCATAAGGTAGTCCTCATAGTGGTGAATTCGGATGCAACTTTGTTCATTCCCTTTGATGCTTTCGTGCAACACCTTGAAAAGCCGCTTTTCCACAGGCTCGAAACAGGCCTTTACCAACGCGTCCTTGTCCTCTGCTAATACCCGAGAAGACGCCTGCAACTGCAGACTACTAGTAAGCACTTCTATCGCTTTCCCCAGTTCCAGCAGAGCTTCCACTATGCCCATTTCCCTGAGAGAGTCCTGTCGTGTGTATACGTCCACCTCTACGTCGCTCTTGTGAATTACGTGTTGGGACAGACTGCCCAGCACAGCTTCCATTTCCTTACATTCTTCCACCATTCTTGCGACTCCGCCGGCGGTTTTTAGGCTTTCAGCAGTAGTTACGACGTCTACATAGGTGAAGAAGTCGATAATAGCGGGAGTGACTAGGACCAGCTGGTGCACGTGGTCAGTCTGCGCACTGGGAACCTGCTCAATGCAGAAGGCAAGACAGGGGTAGTTCTTTTTATCTTGAGTCCAAGAGACTGGGAACTTTCGGTCTTCGGCTGTAAAGTGAGAGGAAGCCTCTGGCTCTTCCACACTTAAGTAGGTGCCCAGTGCTACTCCTTGGAAGCAGATGATGGCTCCGTAGGCTAGGAACTCGCTGGAGTCTCCGGCGTCTCTTTCCATCAGGAAGTGGGAACTGGGTCCTGCGCCGTCCATAACTAGGACTCCGGCGTCTGAAAGGAACAGCCCTGTAGCCACGTGCTTGAGGCGAAAGCGGTCCTCCCACCCCACCTTCCCGCCCCTAAAGGCCGATAACTTCTGCAGTTCCCACAGCGAAGTGCACGACTTCTCCCTACTCACGAACACCGGCGGCTTCACATCCTCCCCCACCAGTGGTATTTCCGCAGCCGCAAGGTAGCCTTCCGTGATGCGGTGGTATATGCGAAAGGCACAGCCTATCGTCACAAAGCGGCGCTCTGTCGTTTCCGCGTGGTCCATGAAGCGCTGCGGCTTCCACTCGTGCATCGAAGGACTGCAGTTGACTTCCAACTTGGAGGCGGACGAGGGAGAGACTCTGGGAGTGTGCAGGAAGTAGGCAGTGTCCAGACCTGCAGCCTGGAGGTAGATCAAGTCTGCGTATTTCACCTTTTCGCCGAGTTCTCGGAGTTTGCTGCAGGGCAGCAGCTGGAACCAGGCGGCTTCGCCGGGGGTTTGCAGGATGTCTACTCTTAGACAGCCCTGCTCCAGGGCGATTTCGCCGGCTCGCACGCCCAGATAGCCGCTGCTGTGACAGTGCTTCAGCTGGATTATTGCTCCGTAGGTCAGCGGCCTGCCCACATCCAACTCCGCTGTCTCAGCCGGGCCAGTCCTCGCCGCTTCCAAACTGAACAAGCAGCTGCGGGTCAGGACATTCGCCCCACGCACCAACGCATTCCTCGACACCTTCGGAATGGCCTCGACATAGGTAGACAGAACTCCATCAGCCGCCAACAGAACCGTGTAGTTGGCAGTTTCCGTAATAGCGATGGACTTGAACAGCAGGACATCTCCGATCCGCAGGAAGTCACTTCGCTTGGTTCGGCGTTCTTCACGACTGACCTGGGAGGAGGGAGCGGGGCGGGGAGGTCGGCCTGGAGACCTTGCGGAGGTGTCCTTGGACAGGTCTCCTTCGATCAGGATGGACCGCTCTTCCTCGGCTGCTGGACGTAGAGACATATTAAGACAAGCTGGAGTCGTAGTGTTTTAGCCTCGAAGTTAGTCACGAACAAGACCTCCATCTATTCCTCATAGGAAATGGTGCATTAAAAATGTGGCTTGCAACAGTTCGGAGGGCGTTCACGAGTCTACTGCTAGATAGGCACGGTAATCAAGCAAGAGGCTTGGCTCAGTACTCTATAGAATTCCTTGCGAAAGCTCAGCCTTCAGCCACAGTCCTCGAGCGCTTGAAGCTGTTTCACCTGGATGCGATGTTGTGTGCAGCCTCAGCTTTGGCAAGTGGAGCGAATGGATGTTCGGTACTGCGGAAGGAGGCAATGGGGAACGGGCTGGAAGGGGGAGCCAAGTGTCTGGGGTCTGAAAAGCCAATTAGGCCTGAAAAAGCCGTGATGGCGAATTGCTCAGCAGTTCGAGAGTGGGACATGAACGGGTCCATGTTCGGCTACCACCCTCGAAACCCAACTCAGCGGGCCGGAGAGTTCGGCCAGAACGACTTCTACCCCGTGGCTGCGGCTGCTGCTCAGGTCAGACATCTCTCAGGCCAGCAGTTGGTTCTAGGGATGCTGCTGGCTGATGAGGTGAGAGGGCGTCTGGCGCAGGCCTTTTCCCTCAGAGTTCAGGGAGTGGACCACGTGCTTTACGGAGGAGTGGCCAGTGCTTGTGTCTACGGAGCACTTGTCGGCGCCTCAGAGAAGCAGATAGAGCAGGCTATCGGCATGGTGGTTTCCCACTACGCGCCCACAGTATCAGTGCGGAAAGGACTGCGGCTGAGTGACTCGAAAGGAGCGGCTTCAGCCCTCATCGCAGAAGCCGCAGTACTGAGTGTGACTCGCTGCATGAACGGATTCCAAGGCCCAGAGGACATTTTCCGCCAGCCGTGGACTGTGTTCCGCCGCAGTGGAGACGCAACTTCTGCTTTCGACTTAGAGTTGGGCTGGGAAGGGGACGATTTCGCGATCCAGACGATGCACTTCAAGCTAGGGCTATGTGCGCATATCACTGCAGGAGCTCAACTAGGTCTGCTTTCGGTGCTCCTGCAGACGCAAGGCAGACTTCGGTCTGTCTCAGATATTCACTCCATTAACGTTTCAGTCTTCAAAGTGCTCTTCGAGTACTTGTGTCAGCCCTCCAAGCGCCGTCCCAAAAACCGCTCCTCCGCAGACCACTCCCTGTACTATGTACTTGCACGCCTCCTGCGCAAGGCCTTGGCCCAAGCAGACCAGCTTCAATTCTCCTCTATCGAATCTCTTTGGAAAGACTTAATATTGATGCCTGAGGACTATACAGCCGAGGCACTCAATGATCCGGTGACACTTCAACTAATGGACAAAATCAATGTGGAGTATGGAGGGCCTGAGTATGACCAACAGTATCCGGAAGGACTTCCCTCTCGGTTGCATTTAAACTGCGCAATAAGCCAATTTGATAGTGGACTGGTGGTCACTCCGCCTGGGTTCAGTACCTGTGTCCAGTACCGGTCGCAGGAAATCCTCGAAGCCAAGTTCCAGCGACTCGGAACAGCCCTCAAGGACTACTCCAAGTTCGATGCGAAGCTCAGAAGACTGGACCAGCTGAGTGCTGCGGAAGTCCAGACCATCTACGACTGCCAGCTAAACGAATCTTCAAGGAGTATAGCCTAACACCCTGTAAAGAGGGGAATAGGGCAGGCTAGTAGCGTAGTAATGGTGAGTCGGACTCTGCGCCGCAACACGAACCAAGCCCGCGGCTTAGCAGAGTTCTCCCTAGAGTTCCTGCACACCGCCAAGCCTGCCTCCACAGTGATACAGAGACTGAAGCTGTTCCACACTGATTCCGTCTTGTGCGGACTTTCAGCACTGGCCCAGGGCGCCAATGCCCCTCGCCTGCTGCGGCGGGAAGCGCTGGAGTACCAAATGCGAGACGGAGCCAAATGCTTCTGCTCCCATGTGACCGTAAAGCCTGAAAAGGCAGTACTAGCGAACTGCTCTGCAGTGCGAGAATGGGACATGAACGGCACAGTGTTAGGACACAGTCCTTCCCACGCTACAAGACAAGCAGGAGAATTCGGCCACAACGACTTCTACCCTGTAGCCATGGCAGCCGCGCAAATCAAGCACTTGTCAGGCCACGAAGCAGTCCTGGGCATGCTCCTGGTCGATGAAATTCGAGGTCGACTGGCAGAGGTGTTTTCTCTTAATGCGATTAAGGTGGATCATGTACTGCACGGTGCAATAGCCAGTGCCTGTACCTACGGAGCCATGGTGGGCGCCAGTCCTTTGGAAATTGAGCGAGCCATTGGCATGGTGATTTCGCACTATGTCCCGTTCCGCGCGATTCGAACTGGCCAGCAACTTGGAGACTCGAAAGGCGCTTCAGCTAGTTTGTCTGCGGAAACTGCAGTTCTGAGTGTGCAGCGCTGCTTGAGCGGCTTTATCGGTCCAGAGGACATTTTCCGCAACCCAGAGGCGATATTTCGCCTCGGAGTGCCCACAGCTAATGGAGACTCGCCCTTCGACCTGGAACTGAGTCTGGCGGGTGAAGACTTCGCAGTGATGGGCATGCACTTTAAGCTGGGTCTGTATGAGCATCAAAGTGCGAGTGCGATCCTGGGCGTACTGCAGGCGCTGGAGCAAAAGCCGGAACTCGCTGCAGGACCAGACTCTTTCCAGAAGGTCAACATCACGACATATAAAATCGCGCATCATATCATATGCGGCCCAGCCAAGCGTCACCCCACAACTCGACAATCCGCCGATCACTCTTTGGTCTACATTGTCAGTCGCTTGCTGCGGAAAGCAATCGCCCTACGTAAGTCGCTGGATTTCTCCTCTGTGGAGACGCTGTGGCAGGGACTAATGCTGCTGCCAGAGGACTACAACGACGAGGCCATTGCAGACCCGACGACTCGTGCTTTGATGGAAAAGGTGGAAGTGCACTACGGCGGGAAGGACTACGATGCACAGTACCCACTCGGCCTGCCTACTCGCGTACAGGTGGACTCCTTCGACTCCGGAGTACTCCTCTTCCCACCAGGACACAGTAGATGCAAGGACTACGAGTGGGCGACCATACTGCAGCGCAAGCTAAGTCTATTGGCCGAAAGCGCAGTCAACAACCCCCAGCACTTCCTGGAAGAGCTGGATCGCATCGACGAACTCACGCCCGAAGAAGTGCAAGACGTCTACACCGTGAGTCTGAAGAAGCGCTAACTAGCCTGTTGCGGCAAGAACTGGTCAAGTTCCAGCGCTCGCACTTGCGTCTGGTACACCTCGTACACGGAGTTGCACATCGCGTGCACGTCTGTGCTGGGCTGGTTGTAGCTGCGGCAGTTGCTGAACACGAGCTCGAGGTCTGAGAGGAAGTCTGCGCCGCTGCGGTAGGCGTTGTTGTTTAGCTTCTTCTTGATGGTGCTGAAGTCCATTGGCTTCTTCACAACATCGAAGTAATCAGGTATGTTGAGTTTCACCGGGTCCACCGGCTCATGGAAAATCCACGCATTATTAGCCCTCCATAGTACATTCATCAGCTTCTTGCCTGGCTTTTCCCACGGCCGCAGCGCCTCCAGCGCCTCAGGGTCCACCTGGTCCAGTTCCTCCAGCAAACTCGGGTCTTTCCAGTACTTCGCTATGTCGGGGTACTTGGCCTCGAAGTCCGCCAGCTCCTCAGTTGTGGCAGGTCGCTTATCCCCCGCTGCATCCACTACCATCAACTGGCACTTTACCTTCTTTTCCGACTTCTTCTTAGCCGGCTTGTCCTCTCTCTTGTGCGGAATTTCCTCCCGCTTCTTCTTGGGTGCTCGGTCTTCAGCGCCACGACTGATAAGAAAGGCTAGCAGTTCTTCATGGTTGCTCTTGCGGGCCCAGGACAATGGAGTGAATTTGTTCCTATCGCACTGGTTCAGGTTGGCGCCGTTCTCCACTAGAACCCGGGTGCTTTCCATGCGGCCTTCTCGGGCTGCGTAGAAGAGGGCGGTTTGGCCTAGGTTGTCCGGAGCGTTTACGTCTGCGCCTGCGGCGATTAGGCGCTTGAGGATGTTGTGGAAGCCTTCGCGAGCGGCGTAGTATATAGGCGTCTGGCCATACGTATCCTTATCATTTGGACTGGCGCCCGCATTCAGCAGCATTTGCAGCTGCCGCTCATGTCCAAAGCGAGCAGCATAGAAAACCGCAGTCTGGTTGAGTACGTCCTTATACTTCGCATCAGCACCTTCAGTAAGCAGCAGTTCCAGCAGCTGGTCGCCCCGGGATTCGTCTTCATCTTGGATCGCGTGGAAAAGACAGGTTTGCCGGGAGGTGGAACTGTCTGTGAGGGTTAGGAGGAAGTGCTTTGGGTACTGAGCCAATTCGCGGCGGATATCGTCGAGAGTGCCTCGCTTCAGTAGCTCTACCCAGCGCGACTTGTCGTAGTCTGTCTGCATTGCCGCCAAATATGGCCCTTAGCTAGCCAAGGCAAGGCTACAGCCAACCCGTCCAGCCTCTCCCAAGCCTCTGAACTGTGCACCCTGTACGCCTATAAGCGACTCATACACTTGCAGTAGTGCAAACAGCAAAACTACTCAATTCCGCCTAAGTCTCCAACACTACCCTACAGTTGATAGTCTCAGACTGTGCAGTAGCCGCAGTTTCCACTGTTCTTTGAGACTAGGACTCTGGCCGTAGCCCCACAGAGCCGCGTCCTGCACAGGGCAGGGACCCGTCACCACTGATAGACTGACCTCCAGCTGGACAAATTGAGAGTTCATGTACTCCCCGAGGATGGACTTCGCACTGTCGACTTGGACCAGAGCTCCTATGCGTAGGTCTGGACTAGGCTCTCCTTGGACGAATACACACGTCTTATGTCTTCCGTCAGAGAGCAGGACGTGGAAGTCCGGCGAGCAAAAGGCTGTCAGCCGGCCTCTAGTGACCCTTAACACCTGGAGAACTGCAGGAACCAGTGGAGGGTCGAGGTAAAGCAGTGGCACTGCAAAGGAAGTCCGCGCGTTCATCTTTAGATATGGCCTTTCGCCTGCTTCAGTGCAGGATCTGCACTGTCTTTAGACTAACTGTAGCTGAAGCAAGATTATTTCCTTTGGCGGATTTCTTGCAGTTCTCGGCGCAGGTCGACAGCCATACGCATACGAGGCTGCTGGGGACGAGGAGAGGGGTAGGCAGGCAGCTCACGGGGCAGACGAACATAGGCAGGCGAAGCCTTGTTATACCAAAGAGTCTCCCCGGTAATCGGGTTCCCCAACTGCTGTCGAATCCGATGCGCTTGGTAGTTCGGTGGCTGGTAGGGAGAGATAGGCGGCAGACTCGAGGCTCGGTAGTGGCCTGGGGAGGACAGTCGGGAACTGGAGAGAGGAGAGGACTCCGCTAGGACGCTGTAGGCTCGCACTGTATGGGTGATTGGGTCGTATGTGGTCGTCCTGGGCGTTTGCTTCACAAGAGTTGCGCGAGCGAACAGGGGCAAATGACATTCTCTGGGCGCTAACATATATATGATGCAAGGAAGGACCAGGTTTTGGGCAATATGAGGGGGATATTACCGACTTAGGAAGCTGCGGCTTGCACAGATCTGATTGAATACAGCAAATTCAAACTGTTGGCACTTGCCCCTCGAGCAATTCGTCCAGTACTAATGGTTGTTTCACAAGAAATTACCTAATTGCATAAGATCTGCTCCAGCCCTTATAGTCTGCAAAAGGAATCAAGTAGTCCTAGACGCCTATATTACTTCGTATAATGCATGCAATTTGAGAGACTACCGACATCACTACCAGGTTATTCCCTGCAAGAGATTGACGACCGCTTGTTTTGCATATGATTTCTGTAATTTTCCAAGCTCTTTCTGTAATTATCCTAAAGCTGTTTCAAGCGTTTCGTACTAACTCATGAATATCGGTTCGGTGTCGTCTCTGTACTATTTCCAAATCAACCTCTTGAGCGAGTCCACAGTCAGCTCCCGACACATAGTAATGAGTTGCTCCATGAGCACTTGGTAAGAACTGTTTTGGACAGGACTAGGTCTCATTGGCAAGTCGGGAGCATTCTGTAGTGTTCCTCTTTCCTTGCCAGCTCCGTTTCTCTAGTTTCCAGCTCTTCCGCTAGTCTGGTTAGCGCCGTTTCTCTTGATTTTAGAGCTTGACCTTACCAAAGCCTGCGCATGCGTTTTTAGCCTATTCTGTCCGAAAACGGACTTGCAACTGTGGGAAATTCCTCACTGCTTTGCATTCGTCGGTTGCATGTCCGCGAAAGACCTTTTTCGAGCCTTTTGTGGATGCGAGAAATTGCTCGTCGAGACGGATGGATCTGTCCAATTGCTAGTCCCAGAGAATCTCTCTAGTGTATTGATTACGTGAGGAATTGAACGAGAAATGATCGGGAAGATCCAAGGCGAAATAGCTAGAAGGCCACATTGCTCGATTTACTACTAGAATCCCCCTCCTGTACTCACCAAATTAGATGCTCATATTTCCTATTGTTGTTAACGGCTTCTGTTGGTATTCCTCCAAATGCCAAATTTACCTCAGTCACACTCTTCCATTGAGTAACCTCTTCTCACCAGCCTTGAACACCTCTTGTCTTCAACGATGTTAGGGGGTGCACGGACACATGCAGACTGGAGTAGCGTTCTCAAAGCGC
>Ga0247837_1000644_pt1 | contig 74850 bp, 53 predicted proteins | sample LaCtaG_2_FD_187115 | JGI IMG/M metagenome (GOLD analysis project Ga0247837, IMG submission 187115) | Freshwater microbial communities from meromictic Lake La Cruz, Castile-La Mancha, Spain - LaCruzMarch2015_14.5m | ecosystem: Environmental > Aquatic > Freshwater > Lake | place: Spain: Castile-La... | reverse complement strand
AGTAATTCCCCAGGCACTGGCTCACCACACTACTAACTCTTGGATGGTCTAAATCACTGTTTCTAGCGTAATTAGCTGGTGGGTAGAGATCACTTGGAGTGTCGTTGTAGGCTATTAAACTGCTCATTACGTCGATTTGTCTTGATGAGGAAATCTTTCAAGCTTCAGAAACAGCCAAATTTACATTCGAATTGCCACTTGCCATGCGAATTCCGCCATTTCAGTCGACTCATACGCAATTTGCAGGCAGTAAAGCAAGTCCAGTCCAAGGGTGCTGCTAACAGGGCAAATTTCAGGCATTTTCCACAGGTTTCAGTAATTAATTCTAACTTTCCTTTCCACACTACTTTCTATATAGAGAAAATTTTGCCAATTCCAGCGAATTCTCCCTTCTTTTCGCATTAAAGGCTTGTTTCCAGGTAGTAAGTATCAGTAGAGTATTTCGCAGGCCAGTTTTGCTATGCACCAGACCAATAAGTGCCTGTACCATTGCAGCTCGCAGGTCTCCTCCTGGACGATTAGTTGTCTAATGATAATGAGCGCTTGCAGGATTTGCCCAGAGAGTTGGATTTTAGTGCAGAAACAATGTACAAACTTTAGGCTGCGGAGCCAAGAAATAGTCGAATTCACGTACGAATTCCCCAAATCAGTCCTTGAAATTTCCACTATTGAGGACGAGGGTGAGCAGTTTTTTCGCAGGCCGGCAAGCTACTGGAGCGAATAGAATTCCTTCCAGACTCTATCGATTTCCTCAGCTGCAACACAATATCGCACTACGTCTTTATCAGGTTTCGCGTCTCTATTGACACTATCGGTTTTGTTTGGGTCTGTTATCATCCATTTCAGTGTGCTGAATCGCTTAGAAAGCGGTTTCAGTACTATCGTACTTACCAATCGGTAGTCTCTTTCCTCTTTATCATGTTGACTACAAGGACTCTAGCATCTGTAAATCGACATATCGCAACTGGCAAATCAAGGAATTAGAGTAATAACCAGAGTTCTGTTCAGAGCCAAAACTATGAGTAGCAGTATATGCTGTCCTGCTACTTGTTTCAGACAGGCTAACTCAGTCCATACAAGCATTGTGCGCATGTGCTATCTATACCAGAAATGAACAGAGACCGCCACTCTCTTGCTAGATCGTCCACAAGTGATAATGGCCGGGCAGAACCTCTATCCAACAGTGCCAGAGCGCGCGCCAGTAGCAGTGCTGAAGGAGCATCTGGACTCCGTGGACTTCTTACGTATCAACGAAGACATCGGGTCTCCGCAACTCGTGTCAGTGGCGCACGACTGCACCGTGAAGTTCTGGGACCTGACTACACACCATCTGCTGAAGAGTGTGGCTGCACACACTGAGGCGATCTATTGCTGTGACTGTTCAGGCCCCCTGCTTTGCACTTGCTCTCCTGACAAATCAGTGCTTCTTTGGGACTTTCGCACCCAGGCGCAGGTGGGGAGTGCGCAGGCACACACTGCGAAAGTCTACTTCGTGCGCTTCACAGGGACGGAGGAAGTGGTGACTTGCGGGAGAGACGGCAAGCTGCTGCTCTGGGACACTCGCAACCTGCGCTCTCCGAAGGGGGACTACTCAGTGCACCCGGACCACATCTACCGCAGTGTGGATGTGAGTGCTGACCGCTCCCTGCTAGCTGCTGTCACGCAGAACTCCCAAATAGAAGTGTTCGACTTCCACTCTCGTCGTCTATTGGATGAAGTCACACTCGCTTGGGACCTTTCAGTCTTTCCTGAAGACGCGGACTTTCTGACCCCGCCAAGCACTATCTACTGCGTTCGCTTCCTCAACCAAACTAAGGAACTGCTGACAGCGCACCAGGACATGGCTGTGCGCAAGCTGGGAGTCGCTCCTTCCCTGCACGAGGAGGCCACTCTGCGCAACCACTATGACTACATCCGACATGTGGAAGTTGCGGCTGACGATTCTCTCTTCTTCTCCACTTGTCAGGACGGGAGTGTGCGCAGATGGGAAGGCTTCCAGGCGGTGCGCTCCTACACCGGCGCCTCGCAGATAATGTCCTGCGCAGCCCTGACCAGAGACAAGCGGGTGCTCGCTACGAGCTGCTGGGACCAGTGCGTCTACCTTTACCAGGCCTAACTCTCGCGCACTTCTCGCTTCAGTTCGCTGACGATTTGCGTCACTCGGTTGCGGGTAAGCCCTGTCACCTGCATCAGCAGTTCACTTCGCTTGCGAGGGCCGAGAGTGCTGGCAGCCTCCACCACCCCCACCAAGGTCTTGAGGTCGACGGAAACCCGCTCCTCCTCCACAGGCCGAGGCACGTGTGCAGGACTGAGTACCAAAGTCAACTCTCCAAGCACTTTTCCCATTGAAAGAAAGCGCTGGACCAGAGCGCCTGCAGAGCCTCGGTGGTGGCATTCATGTCTCTTGGTTAGCTCCTGTCCGATGTAGATCGGATGCTCGACGCCGTACACTCGAGCGACAGTTGCCAGAGTCTGCTCTATTCGATGGCAGCTTTCGTATATGACCGCTGTGCAGTTGGATTTCCTCATCTTCTGCAGCCGCTCTTCCTTTTCAGACTCAGTTTTGGACAAGTAGCCCTGAAAGAAGAAACGCTCACAAGGAAAACCAGAGGCTGTGACAGCCACCACAGCCGCCATCGGTCCAGGAAGCGACTGCACAGTGACTCCCGCTCTGACTGCTTCAGCTACCAGCACGCCCCCAGGGTCAGAGAGCAAAGGAGTGCCTGCGTCACTGGCCAGTGCCACTGTGAGTCCGGCCTTCATCACCTTCACCAGCTTGCCTGTGCGGCCTTCTTGGTTGTGCGAGTTGAAGCTGATCATCAGTCCGCGGCCTTTGCTTGTTCTCGTCTCTGCGACTTTCCTCACAGTGTGTGCGATGAAGTCTTCAGCCAGGCCGTAAGCGTACTCATCCACCTCCGGCACTTCCTCCTTCCGGACTGCATCTTTAGTGAGCAGTTGCAGCAACAAGCCTGTGTGGCGTGTGTCCTCGCACGCAAGGACGTCTGCGCCGCGGAGAGCTTGCGCTGTTCGGAAGGACACATCACCCAGGTGGCCGAGAGGCGTGGGGCAGATGACCAGCTTGCCGCGAGTAGGCAGGCCTGCCTCAATGTCCACTATATCTTCGTAGCCGCGGAAGAAGTCGTCTTCTTGGATGAAGGGCGACACTGACTGCTGGAAGTCGCGCTTGAAGGACTCGTATTCTTCCTGCTCTCTGCGCTTGGCTTGGAAATGAGGACGGGAGTGGCGGACCGCTCGATAGAGCAGCCTCAGCATTACTGCAGCACTCAAGTATGCACCTAACTATCCCCAATATCTTCCATAATGACGTTGTATCGACCTAGTACTTGCTGTTCTACAGCGGAAGCAGAAAATCAAACACGATGGATGTTACGCATTTTGGACCCAGTATGAGATGTTATGTCGGCGTGCATATGAAGGGAAATGCGATTGAGAGGAATAGAAATGCTGCTAGGCTAGGTGCGATCCGGACTTTGTCGAGGCAGCCCCTTCTCCAGGATGTCCTCAAGGCCGAGCGAGGCTCTGGGCACGTGGCCTCTCACGTCACTAAGCCGATCAGGGGAAATTTCCACGCCGACACTAGAGTCAGGACTCGCAGGCCGAACTGCTTGAGAGAGGTGGCGCAGGTTGTGAGGCACATGTCCTTCCAGCTCCAGTAGCCAGCGCGGCACTCCTCTGTGTACATCCGGAGGCAGCATGTCTTTGTCCACTATTCCCATCAACGTGGATTGGTCGTCCACTGCCAGGTCGTGCTTGCTTGCCAGGCGACTCACTAGCTCTCCTGCGAACATCTGGTCCACGTGGAAAGCTTGCATGTAGTTGGCGTATGTAGCGAGTTGGCAGAAAGCCACGTTCTTCACTCGCTCAGGGTCAGGCCCAGTGCCCCCTTTGCGCAGTTCCTCCTCTATGCTGTCCTGAATCATGAGTTCCCAAAACGCAACTTGCTGCCACAACGGGTGTGCACCCACTAGACTCTCAAGGAACTCCCGCGGCTGCTCGTGGTAGAAGGTCTGCGCCAGGATTAGACACTGCCGGGCTGTGCTGCTGTCCTGGGCGCGCTCACACTCACTCAGTACTGTCCGCATTTGCTCTGCCGCTGTACCGAATCCCTCGGGCTTTATTTCGCATTGGCCCTGTTGTCTGCGCTCGCTTAAGCACCCTACCCAGACTCTCCGGCCGACTTTCTCCCGCACCAGTGCAGCGAAGGTCGTTCTATCCTCTGCATTTAGGACTTGTCCCGCCCACACCTTGGTGATGATGGGCTCCACAGCCTCACGTGCCCTGTCTGTCTGCACCTCTGGAAAAAGGTGGTCTGACAGTTTGGCCAGTAGCCCTGCGAGTCCAGGAGCGTTTTCAGCAGGAGGCTGCTCATCCAGAAACCGCTGGAAAGCTACAGCTGCAGCTTGGTACTCCACAAAGCGATAGTGTATGTCCAAAGCCGCAGGCTGTTTATGAGTCTGCAGGAACAGCTGAATATCCGCCCTTGAGTCGATGCTTTCCATGGCTTTGGCCACTTGGTCCAGGTCATATTGAGTGTTTCGCAGTGCTGAGGTTTCGTACACTACGAACTTCCGCAGTGAGTCTTTTAGCGTTTCCAGCCGTGCTTCTGCCGCTTGCTCGTAGGTCTCCAGCACGTGTCCAATCGCCTGGTCGTACCGGTCCCTCGCCTGGTTGTACTCAGCAATGCTGGTTTGGTAGAAACGCTGGCTTTCGTCCACTTCTCTCCGCAGCATCGGCAGTTTGGCTTTCCACTTGCTTGCGTCCTTTTGAGTTTCCAGCTGGACGAGCGCTTCCTCGGCTTCGTGGCAGGCTTGCCAGTACCGGGCGTAGGCCTCTGTGTGCCGAGCACTTGTGGCGGCCAGGTTTCCTTGCAGTCGTCGGCCTTCTTCGTAAACAGGCTTCATTGAGCGGCGCTGCGCCTTCATAAACTGCACTAGTGGCTCTGCCAGATCGTTGGAAACCGCCTCTGCCAGAGTTCGAGCTTGAGCGGCTCGATTCAGGCTGTCAGCGTTCAGGGCACCTAGAGCCTGCAGCAGTGTGCCTTGCACAGAAGGGAGTCGGCCAGCCAGACGCTCCAGACCGCTTGCATAGGTCTCTTCCAGCAGTGCTCGTTCTCGAAGGATCTGCACCACTTGCTCAGCATCGCGGTTGCTGTCTTCGAAGTGACGGTAGACGAGGTCGAAGCGCTCTTTCAAATCCACCGCAAAGTTCATCATACACTTCCATTTCAGTCGCTACCCGACTATACTCAGTGAGAACGCTAGGTATGCTCCAGAGAGTTGGCACTATTGGAATCCCGGAGTTCACTAGCTCTCCATTAAGGAAATGAAGTCCACTGTCGTAAAACAAGAAGCTGCCACCCAACTCGACACCGATATTGACGAAGACCCTATACGACCTGACACAGCTCCCAATACAGGGCACCCGTCCTATGCCCTCCACATCCGCATGCCAGAACCCCACGTCCAGGGCACTCAACTCCACACTCAGAGGCAGGCAGTGACTGCTACGAGTCGAGACCGTCGACTCCCTGCGCAGCCCGAGAAGACTCGTGTCAAGCCAGTGTCGTTTGCTTGGAAGCAAGCGACTCCTGCGGTTCTGCAGCGGAGCCAGTCCTTCAAAGTGTCCAGGCCTCCAACTCAGCTTTGGAAGCCCAAGAATTCCTCGAAAACAGAGAAGCCGAGTTCTCAGACTCAACTGCAGCAGTTAACCGTTACGAAATCTTTTGATCGCTTCACTTCGGAGAGACAGGCAAGTCACCAAAAAACCGTATCGGCTATGGACTTGGGGAATACACTGCAAGACACTCACGATTATAGAAGCTTCGCAGAGTCACTGCCCTTCAAAACCGTCTCCAGCCGCGAGCCAATGCACCTGCGCTCTGTGACTCTGCAGTTGCGAGTCCAGGGAATGTCCTGCTCTGCAGCGCCCTCGCTACTGCATTCGCCCGAGCCCTCATCTCCGATGTCGATAATACCACAGAGACAACTGGCTACTGTGAGGCTTGTGTGGGCGGCAGATCGACAGGGAGTGGTGCTGCAGTCCAGTGTGAAGCCTGGGTGCTTCAGAGGGTCAAAGGTGAAGTCCTCGCGAGGAGTGCGGTTTCTGCGTCGGCCCTGTGCACGTCTGAGTCCTAACCACTTCCTGGCCCTGTAGACAGCCTACAGCTAGAACTGCTGACAAGCACTTGCGCTGCACAGTTGGTTGGACAGTCCGCCTCCAAAGTCCTTGCGTCCAGCCAGCAGGTCTTCTCTGCGGAAAGCCTTCAGAAACTCCGTCGCCAGGCTAATCGCTACGCTCGTCTGGTCCGAGCGAGAGGCTTTCTCTAGGCCTCGTACTAGCCGCTCCACTGCTCTGAAGGTCTTTTCAGCCAATCCAGCCTCCAAATCTATTATGCGCAGGTAAGAAGCGATATCTCGAGAAAGCAGGTCCGGTCTGAACTTCCAGTTATTCCTCCAACACTGTGGAGATACAAGTGTGCCAGTGCCTTCCAGTGATATGAAGGCATACACATTGCCTTGCAGGTCAAGGGGCAGCATAGGTCTGTAGAGCAGTCCGTTGTAGGTCACGAAGCCGTTGCCTTTGCTGGTCACTCCGACTCCGACAGTGTCGTAGGAGCCGAATTTGGGCCCAGTGGCCTGCCGCTGTCCGTTCACAGACACAGAACCGTCAGTGCCTCTGAAGGTAAGGACTGGCTCATTAGTCCCCAGACCAAGAGTAATACCATCCTTAATGCCACCCTGCAGCACATACACTTCGAAATAGGCAGCTGTAGCTTCATCTCCAATGTCTTCCAAGAAGCACAGTGGGTGCTCTGTAATTAGCTGCAGGCCGCTTTCGTCTGTTAAATGAATCGTGTCAATGAACTTTTCATTGCTTGCGCGGTTCAGGTAGGTCGCTATTTTGGTACCCTGCCAGGTGAACAGGAAGTCGAAGGAAAAGTCCATGTGCTGCACATCAGTCGTCGAACAGCAGTAGAAATCCTTTTGGTACCCGAGGAACAGGCAGGGATGCTGAGTGTGAGCAGAGAGACACACACAGCAATAGGCCTTTTGGCACTCTGAGCAGTAAAACAGCATGGGGTGTTTGCCCAGACACTCGAGCAGTCCAGTGGTGTAGAGACGGTTGGTGCATACTCCGGTGACGTGAGCGAATTCATACCACTGCGGGGCTATCAGCAGATCCGCTAAGTTGGACAACAGCGCCTTGAGAGCCGCGCACTTCGCCTCCACCCGGCCCGACTCAAGGCGTTGCACCAACTCCACTAGCATACTTGTCACGTCGTTTACCTCCGGCACCTTGAAATAGTAAGGCACTTCCACGAGTGCTTGGAGCACTTCACCTGTTTCCAGTGCTCTGCTGTGATACAGCCGCTGCAGCACCTTGACGGCCTGACTGCCGTACAGAGGCACACTCCTGCGCAGGAACTGCCAGAAAGGGCCGTTTCTTTGCATGTCGTCACTATAGAGGAGCGAGCGGATTTCCCAAGTTTCATACAGAGTCTGCAGCACTGTGAGTGTGTTGTTCTGCAGGAAGTGAGTGACGAACTCAACAAGCGCTGCTTTCAGCTCAGGAGCTGCGAAGGTGTGCGCCCTCTGCATGCCCACCAGCGCCACTCTGAGGAACCCTTGCTCCTGGATGAGTTGCACGAAAGCAGAGTTGTTGGCAAGGATGAGGTTCACCAGCTTGATTGCATTCAACAACAGCAGTGAGTTGTCTTCCCATTTCGGATACTCACTGGCTACTTCGAGGAAAAGACGGGTGACGCGGAAAGCGTGCAGGTTTTCGTAGAGCTCACTGAGCTCCGCCTCACACTCCAGCTCCAGCATGGCTTCCAGACTCCGCGCTCGCACTAGTTTATTGCGGAACCGTAGTCCGGTCTGCAAGCACGCGAATGTGTACTGCAGGTCTTCCTGCAACTCCCCCGCGGCTAAGAAGGAAAGCCACACTGCTAAGTTGGGGTGTGCGAGAGCCTCCTCGGCACTCAGTCTTTGCTCCTTCTCTGTGAGCAGCACTACTAGGATTTCCTCAAGGCCAGGGTCGTTCACTCGCTTCACCTGCTCCAGTCGTTGTTCTGGACTGAGGGCACCGAATGCAGGCACTTCCTGTGGTAGTAGATGCTGTAAGGCCATGTAGAGCGTGATGCCCGCACCCCAGGTGTCAGTGCCTCGAGCCAGCTGGCTTGCCTCAGGAGGCAGCAAGTGCTTGTGAGTTTCCTTGGTGCCAAGCAAAGCGTCTTGACTGGTGCTAAGCAGCAGAAAGCTGTAGGAGTGGTCTTCTGTGCGAAGGAAGGAACGAGGAGCGTCGAGTGGCTGCTGTCGGACAAATAGTCTTCTAGCAGTAATGGCGCCCAGCGGGATGTCGAGCTGTTCTGCCCTGTGCAGTATCTCCAGCAGCTCCCTGAAGGCTGGCACAATCACGTCCCTTTCCAGTAAGCCGCAAAGATCCGGGTCCGGGTGAGAGCGAGCGCAAGCGATCCAGTCCTCCAGCGACAGTCCTTCCAAGTGCTCCAGCACCACTACCATCATCCAGCTGCCATCATCATCCCGTGTATGAAAGAACTCCACAATCAAACTGGCTCTCAGGTCTTCACTGTGCCGCTGCAGGTCTGTGAGGAGCCGGTGCAGGGCTTGCAGGGCTGCGTAGCTCTCGCAGTCAATGATCTTGAGAATGTAGGAAGCAGTGCCTGAGACTGCGCGGTAAATCTGTCCCTGTCCAATGCGTTCTTGGATTACGTACGTGTGGTATGAAGTGGGACTGGTAATGCGTGCTTCCTCTGTGGCCTCTACACTCCGTCCCCAGCGCAGAGCTTCTTCCCAGTACGCATCTAGTCCCACTGCGTTCCCCATTTACTACCTACGTCCCGCAGTAAGAGCACACTCTCCCACTCTCCAGAAAGTACTTCAAGCACTCTCTGCAGCAGTAATGCAGTCCGCAGGGTAGCCGGTACAGTCCTTCCTGTGCCAGGTCGTACATGCAGTACAGACTGTAGACTCCAAGGGATCCGTTGGGTGCGTAGGTTTGCAGCAGTTTAGAGATTCGCTGGGGGGATATGGCGCCTTGGTCTCGCGGGCAGGTGAGAGGGGTGCGGACTGTGAAGTGCTGAGTGGCGACTTGCAGAAAGGCCCCCAAGCAGTTGGAGGAGCAGAAGTAGTGGCCGCACTCTAGCTGTGGGGCAGAACTGGTCACTAGCACGATATTCTGGCAGTAGAGACACACTGTGAGTTCTCCGCTGTTCAATCCTGTCAACAGCCGGTCCCAGCAATCCCGTGAGCAAATGGAACTGAGCTGGTATGCGTAGAGACTGCCCACTACCTCCGCATCCTGCTTCCAAGCCATATCTCTCAGAAAGGAGTGGCCTGAACTCACGAGGCACCTCTGAGGAGTCATCAGGAAGTGCTGACTGTACAGATCCAGACACTGCTGAGAGCATAGAGACCCCAGGATCCCAGCGTAGTACTGCTTCACTGCAGGTGACAGTCCTGCTTGCCAGTCTGCAGTCCCAGGAACTCCTCGACACTGAGTACAGAGTAAAGCAGGCGCCGGCACTATTGGGGCGGGTCTGATGGTCTTCCCAGGGTCGATGTTTAAGGGATTTTCAGGGGCGATTTGAGAGTCGTCTGGCAAAAATCCGAGAATCTGCTCAAGTTCCAAAGCATTGGGTCTGTTGCTTTCCTCAGCTTCCGTCATTTTGGTGAGAATGGGAGCCAGACGCGGGTACTCAGTCAAAGACTGCAGCAGACTAGTGAAGGGAGGACTCGGAGGACTGCGCTGTAGCTTTGCAAAGCAAAGGAAGGTGACCCCCAGTGCATACACATCCGACCTGTACACATCATGCACAGGACGGCCGAACTCCGGGTTCTGCTGCGAGCGGTAGTAGTTGTCAAGCAGGATAGGACTGAGGAAGCCGAGTGAGCCTACCAAGGTATGCGGAGCGAGCGTTTGCCCTGGCGCCCACTTCGAACTCCCGAAGTCAGCCAGCTTCACCTGGTTTTCCTTGCTGAACAGGACATTTGCGGTCTTGATGTCTCTGTGACTCAGACCGTGTCGCTGGCCCTCTGCTAGTGCACTCACCAGTTTCTTTAGCATGTCCAGCAGTTCGTCTTCACCCCAAGGCTGCCCTTTGCGGTTAGCTATGGCGTCGCGGCCGTCACACTGCAGCAGCTCCATCTCAATTTCCAACTCGCACTGTCCGTTTTCTTCCTTCAACTCGAAGTAGTGAATCTGGCAGACATGGGGACTTTTGAATCGCATCTGATTGTTGGCTTCGGTGAGGCCTGATGAGGCTGCTTGAACTGAAGGGTAGGTAATGCACTTGAGACACATTTCCCTCTGGAGTTGAGGGTCGAACACACGATACACTTTGGTGTCTGTGTCTTTATTGCGAGTTATAAGTTCCAATTTCTCGAGTTTGTCCATTATTTACCTACCGCAGCTAGTGCATCCGTGCAAAGTAACTTTGGCCTGGTCAAGACAGTCAAAGCACACGTAGCGGTCAGAAAGGCCTAGGCGGTACTGGGAGTTGCGAGAGCCGCAGTAGACGCAGGTGCGCTGCACTTGCAAACTGAGACGATGGTAAGCCATCGAGCCACCCACCCATCCATACACCCGCAGGTATCCAAAGGGAGTGCTGCAGAACTGACACATCAGAATAGGTCTGAGGCGGAAGTAGGAGGTCCGAGCACTTATATAGGTCAGTAGACAGGGCAAACTGCAGTAGCCGTGGCCACATGGCAGTATCAAGCGTTCTCCTACCATATGGCCGTGACACTGTTGACACGTCTCTTGCGATGGCAGACTAGCTGGGCTGGCAGGCGTGGTAAAGTAGCACTGCGAGTGTCTTCCTCGGCGCTCTCCGCCTTCTTGTATTGGCGAATTGCAGAATTCGCATGGAGTGTCTGGCATTTGCGGCATAAGAGTAAGGCTGCCGGGCTGCTCGCCCTTCACTCCCCCCATGCCGTCATCCTCTAGCACGATAGTAGGGCGAGGAAGGAGGTCGAAGGGATTTGCAGAGAAGCTGGGAGAAGGGGGCTCAGGGGAAGAGGCTAGCAGCTGAGAAAGTTGTGCGAAGTCGGGCCGATTGACTTCTTCAGGACTCAGCATAGCTTCGAGAGGCTGCCTAAGTGCATCGTAGCCTTGCAAAATGCGAAGTTCCCTGAGGAGCACCTCTGCAGGACTGCCCTCTCCCTGGATTTCCTTAGGTGGCTTGATTGCGGCCAGCGCTAAGAAGCACACTCCCAAAGAGTACACGTCCGACTTGTACACATTGTGTGTGACTTTGACATTGCGGCTATTGATACAGTTGGTGAGTGCCAGAGCCATACTCTGTCGCAAGAGCGGAGAGTAGTAGGCTTGAGTGCCTGTGCACGTGTGCTGGTCCGAACACCCCTCGTTCCACTTGGACATGCCGAAGTCGCCCAGCTTCACATCTCCGGAATCAGTAAGCAGCAAGTTGTTGAGGGCGATGTCTCTATGCGCAATGCTCATTTGCTCTGCCTGAGCAAGTGCACTCACCAGAGTTCTCAGCATTCCCAGCAGTTCCCCCTCGCTCCAGCTTTGCTTCCTGCGTTTCCTTCGCTTTAGTTCCTGCTCCAAGTCAGTGTGCAGCAGCTCCATCACAATCACAGTCTTCCACCCCTCCTCCACTTGCTCTAGGAAGTGCGTCTTGATGCCGACCACTGCAGAGTGGTGGATGCGGAGTTGGTGGAGAGTCTCACGCGCGGCGGCATTGGCGTCTTCCAGCTCTTCGAAGAACTGCTCTTTGATGCAGACGTCTTCCCCTGTAAGTCCGTATTTCGCTTTGTAGACGTTTGTTCGAGGCTCTGATTTCGAAGCGATTAGCTGCACGTCTGTAAAGCCCTCCATTCTACTTTACCTATTTGCAAAAAGGACAGTTGAGGCTGCGCTCATTGGGCAGACACTCGAAGCACACGAAATGCTTGGCACAGCGCAGTCGGTACTGAGAATTGCGAGAGTCACAGAACACACACTTGCGTTGAATTTGGAGACTGAGGCGAAAGTAGGCCTGCGAGCCGCCCACCCACTTGTACACGAGACGGTAACTGAAGGGCACCTTGCAGAGCTGACACATCAAAGCAGGTCGTAGACGGAAGTAGGAAGTACGGGCGCTGATATAAGTCAGTAGACAGGGCAGACTGCAGTAGCTGTGTCCGCAGGGTAGACACAGAGGACTCAGGCCCCAGGGACGGCTGCACTGTTGGCAGGTCTCTTGCATTGGTACGTCCGAAATGCACTGTATGCTGTTAAACGCGCAGCCTACCTGTGAACAGCGCAGAGTGCCTCCATCCTCCTCCAGGACATGGTAGCACAGCTCGCATAATGCCTCGGTAGGGTCAGGTGAAACCCCAATGCTTCCTCGCTGCTGACCATGGAAGCCTCCAGAGCCGTCAGCTGTAATGGAGATGGTGGGCGTCTGTAACAGGTCGAAAGGGTTGATTGTGGGCGAAGAATCGACTGAGTCTGCGGAAGTGGCCAGAAGCTGGGCTAGTTCCGTGAAATCGGGCCGATTGCCTTCCTCAGGACTCAGCATAGCCTCCAAATGCGGCTTCAGTGCCTCGTACCCCTGCAGACTTCTGACTTCCTGCAGCATTACTTCCGCTGGCTCTCCTTCGCCCTGCATATCCATAGGCTCTTTCCCCTTCGCCAAAGCCAGCAAGCACACTCCCAGCGCGTACACGTCCGACTTATACGCGTTGTGAGCCACTTTGGCCTGTCGACTACTGATGCTGCGGGCTAGCGTAGCAGCCATGGCTTGGCGCAGTAAGGGGGACAGGTAAGGCAGGGTGCCAGTGCAGGTGTGCAGGTCTAGGCGCCCTCCGTCCCATTTCGACATGCCGAAGTCCCCGATTTTCACTTGGCCGGTGGGACTCAGAAACAGGTTGTTCAGACAGATGTCGCGGTGGGCGATGTTTCGCTGCTGGGCCAAAGCCAGCGCCCCGGCCAGTGGCTTCAATATATCCAGCAGCTCGGCTTCTCCCCAAGCTGCTTTCCTTCTTTTCCGCTTAGACAGTTCCCGCTGCAGGTCAGAAAGCATCAGTTCCATGACAATGACGACCTTCCACTCCTCCTCTGCCTGCTCCAAGTACTGTGTCTTGATGCTCACGACAGCGGGGTGGTGAATGCTCAGCTGGTGCAGAGCCTCGCGAACTGCCGCATTGGCTTCTTCCAAAGAGTCGAAATAGCTCTCCTTGATGCACACTTCTTCTCCTGTAGGAGTGAATTTCCCCTTTGAGACTGTGGTTTTGGGCTGGGCTTTAGAGTCCAGCACGACTCGGTCCACTATGAGTTCCATGCAATAATAATGCGGCAGAGCTGGTGAGAACTACGTAGTGCGCAGTACGTGTTCACTCTGGTGATCAGTTACTTCTTGGTGGTGTGCATCCTCATGTGGCCGAAGTAAGGGAGATGTAGGTTCTCGGCACTGCTGCGAGTGTGGCTGTTGCTGGCCTGTATAGCGCTGATCTCAGTACGCCTCCTGTGCTTCATTATCTTCGACCGGCTGTACGAAGTCAGGCACCACCGAGTGTTCTGGGCGGCCTGCGGCTGCTTCGTCCTTCTCGACGTCTTCCTCATCATCTGGACTCTCATGGGCACTCTATGGTACCAAAGCTTCATCAGTTCCGAACAAGGCGACAAGACAGAAACGAAGGACAGGTGGGAACTACCGCTCTGTTTCGTGATTTGCGACATCATCACGTTGGTATGCACTGCTGTCATTTCCAATAAACTGATCACGCTCTGCATGTCGTCGAATCGAGTGAACCCCACGCCCATTGTGCGGGTGTCGATGAGGAGTCTGCAGGAGGCGCTGAATTCGGAGGAATTGGAGGAGCTGCAGAGACGGGAAGTGGAGTACCAGGGCAGTGGCGAGGAGTCTTGTTCGATCTGCTTCGAAGTCATGGTGCCGAAGGAAAGAACTCTGGAGCTCCCCGAGTGTCACCACGTCTTCCACTCCCAATGTCTACTGGAGTGGGTGCGACGCAAGGCAGTGTGTCCGTACTGCCGCAACAACATCAGTGAGGCGCTGGATAGTGACTCCTAACTGGACACTAATGTGACTTAGGGACTGCTCAGTCTTTGCAGCTCTGCAGCGAGTTGCTCGATCCGAGCGTCTTTAGCACGGAGCAGCACTTCGCTCTTCTTCAACTTGCTTTCCAAAATCTCAATCGTGTCCCTCAGCTCCTGAATCACTTCCTCCTTGCGGTCTCTTTCCACCCCTCTGGGCTCTTCTTCCCGGCCCAGAGGCACGCGAGCGTAGTCCTGCTTCCCAGGAGCGGGGAGAGTCTGATCAGCGCGGGGACTGATGCCCGCGGCCTGCAGTTCCTCGATTTGCTGTCTAAGCAGCTGCAGCACTCTCTCAATAGCCCCAGGCGTGCAGGCCGCAACCTCATCAATGGCTCTGCGAGCCAGCGCAAAGCCCATTTTCTCGAAGACTTTCTCTGCGTGAACTGTACTGTTGAGTGTGGCCCAGTTGTACACCCGGCCACTGGCAGCGTTCTGCGCACTGTAGTTGTGCAGGTCTACGAGGCGCGGGTAGACGATGTGCAGGAGTTCTGCCACCAGCACTGCCTACACCTCACCTCCGTCTGCGAAGTCGCGGGCGATATTCCGCTTCGGTCGAGAGAGCGTGAAGCCGTCTACCCACTCATACAGTCCCGGCATTGCCTCCTCAGAGACTTCGCCCGGGTACACTGCCGGAGGCTTCTCTGCCATTACCACTTTTCATGCACAGACGGACTAGCAGACAGTTCCCATCAATAGATGTCAGGGAAACATGGTGAAAAGCAGCGAAGTCTGTAGCTTCTACGCCTCAAACGTCGTTTCTCCGGAAACTTTTCTTTCCAGGTCTAGGCCAGTGTAACTGGTCGCGAAGAAGGCTCCTATCCCGGATGCCGACTTCGTTGTAATCAACTAAATTGCTCCTATCGCAGTAACTCGCAAGGACTAATTAAGATACTTTGAGTTTTCTCGCTGCTTTAACTTGTCTGCCAGCCTTGCGTCTGCCAGAGATCTGTACCTGTTCCTTATTCCCTCTGCCTTGACTTAGAGCCCAGCCTTGAACTGGAGGACGCAGGCGAAATCACACTGCGAGCTGATAAGATACCTGCAGTGTGTCGCTGGAGAGTTTGGCTGAGCAGACTCTGGTGCAGTTCTTTAGCTCGCAGTGTGGCTTCCAGGAGGTGATCAGCCGGACTGCTGCGAACTACTGAGGACTGAGCTGTAGGAGTGAACATGATTGTTTGTATATGCACTCGCTCCTTTGCTCTCTGCTATCACCCTTTCCCACACAGTCCTGACCACTCGCATTTCTGCATCTGCTTGTGACTTTCCACTGGCCTTGATCTCCTGTCCCTGACCTACTTTCAGCACCCCTGCCTTTCTCAAATTGCAGCGACTTGAAGTACGCTGTCTTCTCGCAGTCTCGGCGACAGAGAAGATAGCAGACCGGAAAGCCTGTCTGTTGAGTCCATATCTTAGTGGCTGTGATTATTATGGTCACTAGTCTGCGATCACCCGCCACCAGAACTTATCGGCGGCGCCCTTGAAGGCTCCAGCTGGATATGCCTCTGCAAATTTCTTAGTTCCAGTCTTTGTAGGCACTGGCAAGCGGTCCTGTGCGAGCAGCCAGTAGAGCTGCTGCACGTGACTTGGATACAGCAGGTCTCCGAACCACCCACTCTGTGCTAGCACTGTCCTGACTCCCTCCAGTCCTCCTCCCAGCGCCACCTCCTTCTGTCCAACATGTTCCTTCAGCACATTACACATCTCTGCCCAGGAAAGCGTCTCAGGCCCCGCAAGAGTGACATCCTCCTTCGGCTGCAGAGCCCGGAGCGCAGAAAGAACATCGTCTTCGTGCACAGGCTGGAACTTGGCTCTGCCCTCGTTGGGAAAGGCAGGGGACTTGCTTTCCGAGAGTTGCTGCAGTGCAATGGAAAGTGCATGGTCAGTGCCTTCCCCTCCAAATACCATACTCGTCCTTAGGATGCTTAATTCCGGCATCAGTGTTTTCGCCCTTTCCTCAGCCTCTTTTCTCAGCTTTTCAGGCTCTCCGTCTGCTGGATTGAGCTGGTCGTAGCCCAGGGGGTATACTAGTGTCAGTCGTTTTACCCCTAGTTGCTTCGCCATGAAGGCAGCTTTCTCTACGAAGAAGTTCTTGGAGTGGGCGAGTTTGTAGTAGTCGTGAGTGACTACAATGGCGTGCACTGCGCCTGTGAGCGCCAGTTTGAGGCTAGTGGGGTGGGAAAGTGCGTGTTTAGTGAAAGTTTGGGGGGCTAGGCACTCTTGCAGTCGGTACACAGCAGGGCGGAAGGGATACATGTCCCCGAGGCGGATGTCAGTGTAGTGTCCTGCCGAAGCTCGCAGGATAGAGCGGCCTAGGGGTCCGGCTCCGCCGATGACAGCCAAAGCCATTATGCCTAATGGACGAAAATGCTCCGTGGGACTAGGCTAGGCGCTGGGCTGCTTCGCGGAAGAGGCGCTCTTGGACCACCTGAAGCACCTCGCTTTGATTTTCCGCCTCTGCTTGCAACTTCGCTTTCTTGACACAGCGCTTCTGCTTGCTACAGGCCGCGCACCACCTGTCCTTCCTCACCTTCCGTAAGTCCGCTGGCCAGCTATGCCCCTCCGCACACACATACACCACACCACGGTCCTCTTCCGAGTACTCCAGCGCTCCTCCACACTCCTTAGCATGCGCACTGCCCTGCTTGAATCGCGCCAAACATCTCTCACATCTCTGCGACTTGTCCGGACACAGGCCGAGGACCAGCCGTTGCAAAGCACAAAGGAAGTCTGCACACAGGCCGGGGTGGCCTGCACTAGAATCACTGGCAGCGGTCAGGTCTGAGTAGGCTGAAAGGGACGGCTGCGAGGTCAGCTCGAGTGCTGCAGGACTGGACTGGCCGTCCTGCAGCGGGGGCCCCGGAGACGCTGCGGCCTCCGGTGCAAAGGTGGTGTGAGTTGAGGGGCCTAACAACTCCTGCTGGGACATAGCAGGCCCGAGAAGAAGAAACTTGGAGTCATATTAGTCGAAACGCAACAGCCACTCCCTAAACTAGTAACGGCCGGAGCCTTAGTTTTGATGTGCCTAGCTAGACGGACTGGAAGAAGGACAGCCAGCGGATGAGGTCGAGGCAGGCCGTACGGCTGATCTGGCGGAGCCAAGGAAGGCTCACAATTCGGTCTTTACTACTCCACTCCTGCAACTTTTCAGTCCCGAAGTTATCGATTGTAGGACGACCGTTAGTAGTCCATATCACTCTCTTCAGAAAAGTCACATACAGCTCCATTTCATCTGCCGGGTTTGCATGCATCCAGGCACTTACTACTTCACAGAAAGCCACTTCTCCGGGAGTCCTCTCTGTGAGTTGCTGTAATAGTGAGGCGAACAGTTGGCCACTGTTCAGACCCCGCTCCCCTCCCAATGTCCAGGCTTGCAGGTACACAGCCAAAGGCAGGGTCTGATCCAGTAGAACGATGTGGAGGGTCAAAGCGCTTCGTACCGGCTTTCCTTCATAGTGTACTCTGCAGAGGGAATAGAACAGCACTGCAGGCAGAGACGTGAGAATCGTGACTTTAGCATTGTTTGGGGCGCATGCAGGCTGTCCATCCCTGAACTCCAGCCTCACATCAGTCCACTTTCCGTCGATGTGTTCATCAATGGACAGGTCTGAACTGGGCACAGTGAAGAAAGAAAAGACGCTATCAGGCAAATAGAGAGCCAGTTCCACTCGACACTCTTTCCTTTGCTCACGAGTTGCATCGTTGAAGACATAAGCCTGCGTCAGCACGTTCAAATCAGTAGTGCGTCCGAAATCCCTCAATTGGAAGCCGTCATATACATTCGTGCAGACCTGAACCTCAGCGAGTTTGTGGTGACGCAGCAGGTCGTAGAGTAGAGGAGGCAGTGTAGTCCCTGCCGAGTTTCGAGTGCCTAACACCCTCAGACTCCTTCTGCCCTCGCTTCCTCCTTCTGCTAGACAGGGCACTGAGTCCCACCCCAGTGCTTCGCATTTTTGCCTCGCCATAATGTCTACATTTTGCTTGGCTCTCCTTAGTAGTCTGTTAGTGCTGTCTATCGCCCAACTTGCTAAACTCCCACAGTGGATAGAACCAGCAACTCGGCTGAAAGGACCCAGTCCTTCCTTAGTCAATATGGAAAGGCTGGAAGCGATAGAGGAACTGCTGAAGCGAGTAGAGCGGCAGCAAGAAGAATTCAAGTCCCTCGAGCCTCTGCTCGGAAACGTCGACTCCATCCTTCACTTCGACTCCCTCTTTTCCCAGTACCGCAAAAAGCTGACCGACCTTTCCCACACATCCATACAAGTGGCAGACTTCGCCTCCTCCCTGCGTTCCCAGTCCTCACAAGTCACATCCACTGCAACACTCCAAGCCGGTACCAGACACAGAGAAATTAAGGCTTTGGAGGACAAAACCAGCGCTGTTGAGAAGCTCTGTGAGCAGCTGTTGACAGATTGCAGGGATTGCGGACAGCGAGTCGTGGAGAAAATGCAGACAGAGAAGGAGGGGATGCGGAGACGATTTGAGGAAAAACTGGAATCGGAGGCTGATCAGGTCAAAGTCAGTCTGAATTCTGAGAAATCCACTATGAGAACTGAACTCGAGCAAGCCAAAGCCATACTTCAGGCTTCTAACACCGTCTGGTCGAAAGACCAAGGAAATGCATTTAATACCGTTCTACCTCAACAAGCCGGTGAAGCCGGAACAGCCGCTTTAGTAACCAATTTACAAGCTGAAATCGAGGCCAGAACAAAGAGTGCAGCTGAACAGCTCGAGGAACAGCACTCTTCTATGAGTTCTCACATTCAATATGTCCTGCACGGCGTCTCCTCTCGCCTATGCGCCCTGCAGTCCTCGCTGGTTCTGTCGCCTTCTCTTTCACTCAGAGGGAAGCATCTAATTACCTGCATTCGCATTCGCCTGGACTATCTGTACCCCGGCTTGATGCTGCGAGCACAGGCCTGCTCTCAACTTGCATCACACTTATCAGACCGAATCACTACCATTAAAGCTACTGAAGCAGATTATGCAAGGGAAATAGCCTCAGTGAAGGATATAGCATCCGCCCTTTCCACAGAGTTTGAGAGCTCTACAAAGGAGCTGGAAGGCTGCTTTGACCTCGTGACAGGCCTGGAAACGGCAGTGCAGTGTGCAGTTCCGCAGGAGCGAGTGCAACTGATGACCAGGTTCCGAAGCGAGGTAAAAGCCACACAGTACCGGGCCAAGAAGGAAAAGACACAGAGGGAAGTGGAGCGCGCACTGAGGGAAGGGCAAGCACTCAGCAGAAACGCTTCTGCACTATCTAGCAGTACTTAGCACTGCAGGTATATGGACGCCACCAGCACAGCCAGGGCGTTTTCAGGCGCAATCGCGAACTTGGGAATCGCCTCCGAGCCGACGACGCCGTGGTCAATGAGCCACTGGTACTTGTAGTTGTAGTGCAAGTACTCAATAACGCTTTCCAGCGTGCCTCCGTCGATATCCTCGAATTTGAACTCCTTCGTAGCCGACTCCAGCGACCCGCTAGCCATTGCGTCCTTGATCAACTTCGCTTTCTGCGCTATTCTCAGCTCCACGTAGAACACGCACCCATCCGAACTCACCAGTTTGAGCACATCGTCCCACTCCTGCTCAGCCATTATATACATGCAGGGCTCTCAACTCATCAAGGAACTCGCCTGCATCAACCGCTGGGAGTACATGCCTTTCTGTCCGATCTGTGGGCGGGACTTCGGGTCGCCGACAAACCTGCTGCGACTGACCTGCGGACACTATGTGTGTGGCAAGTGTCTGCGGCATCTCCAGGTGGGAGAGGGGAAGAAGGCCCAGTGTCCGTTTGATGACAGTGTGTCGGAGGCCTTTTGCGACGGACTGGAGTTCCAGCAGGAACTTCGCTTTGTGAAGGGTTGGTTTCAGGAGGCGGAGAATCCAGACCCTGGCCACCGTGAAGACGTGGTTAAGCACTTGATGGACTCTATTGAAACCCTACGTCGCGGCCTCAACATGACCGACGTGCCTTGCCGAGTGATCATCAACGACGGCACCTGCTCTGGCAGAGTGGGCTGTCCCTACGACCACACTCTACGTTTCTATAGAAAGAAAAGCTGCCCGGTACCTGACTGTCCCAACGAGAAGTGCTTGTTTGTCCATGGACAGGAGAGACCTGCGAGGCCCAAGAGTAGTGCAGATGCCAAGACAGCAGTACCGCTGAAAGCACAGGCTAGTCCGAAAGGCAATAGGACGAAATCAATTCAACCAGAGTCAAAGAAAAAGCACGGCTGTTTGCTTCTCTAACACTAACCTTCTCCTACATACACAGTTAGCTGCTCAGTTTGGCAGTTCTTCTTAGTGTGGCGATAGCGCTGCGCAGTTCTGCGATTGACAAGCCTTTTGTAGGCGGCTGGGCGTCTTCGAATAGCACTTCGTCGCCACTGAAGCTGAGGTTGTGCATGTGGCTGGGAGCTTCTAGGAAGCGGGGACTAGAGCGAGCGGAAGTGTGAGTTCTCCACAGCTCCATAGCAGAGGAAAGTAAAGGCTTGCGACTCAACATGCGTCTCACCATTACCATTTTCTCACAAGCATGCTGCAGCCGTATGCGCACAATCGACACCTTCAGTTCCTCTACCTCTCCAGGGCTTTTTTCCCTCTTCTTCCGAGGCGCTAGGACCTTCTCCTCCCTCCCAGCTTTGCTTTTCCTAGGCCGAGGCGAGGGACTTTTGGCCTTGGGAGTGGAGGGACTGGGAGACTTGTGGGGAGAAGGCTTGCGCTTGCTTGGAGTGTGGAACTGGTCGTTGGCTTTGGCCTTGCGCACTGGACTGTGCAAGCCGAGTCCTCGCTTCACTCTTTGCAGGCTTTTCCAGCTCTGCACCAATTGACGGAGTCGAACACTTCTCATAGCATTGTGCAGCTTGTCAAACGCCGAAATCGCGGAAAGGCGCTGCATGCGACTCTGCAGACGGCTAAGGTTCGAGCTGCACTGCTGTCTAAGCCGAGATACAAGGTGAATGCGCTGTGCAGCAGTGCTCCAGCGCTGTAAGGCCCGGCCCTGCAGCCTCGCTTTCACACTCCTATCCAGCCTTTCCAAGTGACTGATCCGGTTGAGATTCGCGGATTTGGTGGTTTGGAAGGCTTGCGAGAGTCGACGACAGTAGAGCTTGGAAAGGGAGTTGAAGAGGTAGGAGCCTAGAAACCAGCCAGACACATTCAGCATACAGTCCCGACTGATGGACATGTCACTAGCTTCTTTCGGTATGCGAGAAGTGCTTAAACTGGCCAGAGCGTTGTAGGAGCGGGATCTGGACTGAGCCACTCCACTCACAGTCAGCACATGCCAAGTGTGAAATCGTCGCTGCAGTGCACTCTTTACCCCGGCTCTCAGAACTCCACGTAGCTGCTTCGCTGCCTTGCGACTACACTCTTTCAGCACTTCCCACTCTGATTTGAGCCTTTCCCAGGCCTGCTCTGCTCGCCAATTGGCAGTCCGCTTCCACACCAAGTCCAGAGTCCGGACAAGGACCTTGGTGCGGACGCCCTCTAGCTTGCTGGACAGCGAGGGTTTGGTACTTCTTCGCTCAGTGAGTACTCGCAGCGACTCCAGCTTTTCACTGAGTTCCACGATGTGAATAGGGTTCTGGAGAGTTTTGGCTGCTTGGTACTTGCGGTAGTCAGCCGCGGAAACCGACACTTTGGATGCGGGTTTCGTGAGAAGTACACGAAAATAGGCGTGTTTGAGGGAAGATTCCAGAGTAAAAAACAGCAATTTCGCATATTGTAGCTTCGTAGTCGACATCTGCCGAGTTTTGGGCGGCAGCGAAGGCCGGACTGGCGCCAGACTGCAAGTCTTAGTGAAGAGCAGGAAGTCCGCGAAGCAGACAAGTAGTGGCTTTGTGTGTTGGGCCTGTGTGCGGAGGAGGAGGAGCACTCGCTTCACTTCCTCAGGGTCGTACATTTCCCCGAAGCGCTGCACGAAGCACTGTGCGAACCTTTGCCAAGGAATTGAATCTTCCCCGGGGAACTGCTGCGGCCAAAACCCAGCTTCGGCTTTGTAGCTGCGCTTCCCACTGAGCGCCTGAATCACGCCTTCGAAGAAGAAAAGCGGGTAAATCCACAGAGTCTGTCGCTTCGCTTCATACCGACTGCTCACATTGACCAGCGCTTCCAGCAGTGGAAGTTCCAGCGAAATCCCGTGCTGCTCCAAGTGGCCTGTGAACACTTCGTGGGACAGCGGCTGAGCGAAGGACAGTCCGTCCTTCAGAGACAGCAGTTTGAACAGCAGAGTCCTTTCTTCCATTTTGAATGTTAACGATAGACCTGGAGTTCCTATATCTAAGGGAAAGACCTAAAACCCTACTTCGTCAGTGGATTGCCTCCCATATAGCCATCCACATCTGATATTGTCCACTGCGTTAACTCCATAAGCTGCTTTTCCAGCCACTGTTGGTAGATCCTAAAGGGCGGCAGCCAGCGCAGTAAGCCAAAGGGCCGATATATCACCTTTTCCAGTCGCAATGTATGGAACTCCTCCACTTCAGAGCTAGAATTGCCATCTAAAAGTTCCCCGGAGGAGTTACTGATCCAAAGCTTGTGTCTGGAGACAATGCCCACGTCCACAGTCGTGATCATCAGCGGAAGTAGCTTTAGTCCAGACTGAATCCGCTTGATTTCCAGCTCCTTCTCCCCGCCCTGTCGCTTATTCAGCTCCTTCAGGTCCAGATCTATCAGTTTCTTCACTCCTTTCACACTTTCAAACTTCTTGATTAAGTACTGGTGGAACTCCGTTTGGCGTATTGTGTGAGGGAAGTGATTGTACTCAGTCACTGGCAGGTTTAAATTGCGGAAAGGCAACAGGGAGCCGCTGATGTAGTGCACGTGCATCGCCACTGCTTCTGTTTTGGCTGCATCGCCTACGAGTTTCGCGTGGAATCCTTCGCTTTTGAGACGGGTTAGCTGGTCCTTTACGCGCTGTGACAGGTTCCACTCTACAAGTGAGTCCAAGTAGTCGGAGGCAGTGGGCTGGGCCATGATAGTGAGGAGAGTGTGGAAAGCAGCAATAGCGCCTGTGAGGAATTCAGAGTTTCCGGAGTAGAAGAATGGAGGCCGAGGGGAGCGGAATTGCAGTGGGAAGTCGGGGAAGTGTTGGGAGCGAGGCTGGTAGTGGTAGGGGTAGGGTGGCAGTATGGAATAGCGACGCAGGACAAGTCTCGCCATTTCTAGTGTTAGGCCCGAACTTACCTGCTTATTTAGACCTGCAGAGTGCACTCCTGACTATTCCTACAAGCTAAGAGTCCACTTTTGTGCATACACAGAGGAATAGGTTTGCAAATGTTAGTGCTTAGTAGGGCGCTACGCCGCAGTCTGATCACCCTGAAGCCCCAAGTGAAGCTCTTCACTCCCGGCCCTCTGAACACCACCAAGACAGTGAAGGAAGCCATGCAGTACGACTTCGGCTCCCGCGACCCTGACTTCGGCCGTATCATCGAAGACATCAAGTTGAAGCTACTGACTACAGCCAACGTCACTCCCAAGGACTACGCCAGTGTGATAGTCCAAGGCAACGGCACCTACGCAGTCGAGGCCGCTTTGGGAAACGCTTTTCCCAGACTGCCAGAGACAGACCGCAGCAAGACAATGCTGGTGGTGGCGAATGGAGCCTACGGTGAGCGGATCGTGAATATCTGCGAAGTACTGAAAATCAGACATATGGTGCTTAGGTATGCCGATGACGAGCCTGCGGATACAGCTGACATTGTGCGCACATTGCGAGAACACCCTAGTGTATCTCATGTGGCAATTGTCCACTCGGAAACTACTACTGGACTGCTGAATCCTGCGGCGGATATAGGCAGAGCCATCCACGCCCATAACCCTGAAATCACGTACCTTGTGGATATGATGAGTTCCTTCGGAGCTATTCACCTCGACCCGGTAGAGAACCACATTCACTACCTCATCAGTTCCTCCAACAAAATGCTGCAGGGAGTCCCCGGATTTGCCTTTGTCCTAGCCAAACTGGCGAAACTACGGCAGACCAAGGGCCATGCGAGAAGTCTCGCTTTGGACTTATACGACCAGTGGGACTACCAGGTGAGCAACCCTGGGCAGTTCCGCTTCACTCCGCCTACACATGTGTTGTCAGCGTTTTACCAGGCAATGCTGGAGTTCGAGGCAGAGGGCGGAGTGGCTGCCCGAGGCCAGCGCTACTTCAACAACCAGCGCGTAGTCTCCGAAATGATGCAAAAGATGGGCTTCAAGCTCTACATCAACCCCAAGCACCAGGGCTGCGTGATCACTACTTTCCTCGAGCCCAGACACCCTCGCTTCAACTTCAAAACCTTATACGACTACCTGGCTTCCAATAACGTCGTTATCTACCCTGGGAAGCTTCCGAAGGTGCCGAGTTTCCGCATTGGGAACATTGGGGATTTGCATGAGGCGGATATGCGGCAGTGCATGTCACTGATTAAGGACGCTTTCAACTATATGGGGATTGAGCTGCCGCTCAGAGGACAGTAGGTAGTAAGCACTATGGGAAAGCTGAATTGGAAGCAAGGCTGTCACCTTCCGCCACTTTGGACTATTATATCCATATGAAGAAGCGTCCCACGACTACTCAGCACTCTTCCATCACTTCCAGTCCCAAGGCCAAGAAGAAGAACGTGCGAGAGGTGCCTAGTCGCTTCCTTCAGACTTCGCAGAAACCCACCCTCCGACCTCCGCCCGCCAAAGACCCTCCTGCAGCCCTCAACCACAGCTTCGAGAGCGCAGAGTCCGCCCCTCTCAACTCCACCCGGCCTCCCTTAAAGCCTGCAATCCGCACTCCCCGCCCCTCTGAAGTCCGTCCTCTCAAATCCGAACTGCGAGATTTGGAACTCCTTCAAAGCCAAGTCCTACAGTGGCACTTCGCAAATGCGCTCGCGGAGTCCAGCTCTCGCGTACTTGCAGCGAAAGCTGAGGAGGATCTATTCGACCGCGGCCAGCAGCTTATCGAGCTGAAAAAGCAGGCAAACGCTCTAGGCACAGACCTACTCGCCCGGCGCCAAACTCGACTCTTAGACGAAGTACTGACACTGGAGTACTCCTCCCTAAAGCCTGTAGAAAGCAGCCTATTGGACATGGCAGAGCCACTGAAGGAACTGGAAAAGGCGGTGTACTACTCCCTCCATAGACTGAGGTTGGGGGAGAAAGTGGCAGTGGAGCCACTGCAACTGATGGACGGACTGAGGAGCAGCAAGGTGAGTTTGGCAGAGATTGTGACGAAAGTGAAGCCGGAAAGTGAGGAAGTGATGCAACTCACTGAGAGAATGAAATGTTTGGCGAAACTCGTAGGTGCAGAGCGAGAAGAAGTGGCTCGAGGAGTGGGGCAACTGGAGGAACTGCGAAAGCTGTGTGGGGAGGAGCGGGGCGAGCTGGCTGCAGGCGCACAGGCCGCTAGAGACCGGGAAATCCAGGAAATGCTGACTGAGCGGCTGATGTAAGTAGGCTTTAGACCATTTGACTAATAGGCGAAGTATAGGCTTTCTAATTCGGTGCGAAGTTTCAGACTATTGCAGTGCAGAAACAGAGGGAAAACTGAGAGTTTTAGAGACATAGTCACTTTTTGTGCAGTCTGTTTTTGTATGAAAATTCTCACAGTACGCAAATTGCAGCAGATTTTCCTGAATTGTCATAGAGATGTGGGAAACTGCAGACTTATAATATGGCCGCACACACTTCAGAACTACCGAAGTTTAGCATGACCTAGACTTGTCCCTATTGCTAATAATGTGTATTTACGACCTCACCGGACCCTGCGACCAACGCTGCGGCCACCTGCCCCCCGCCACTTCCACCCAGCCCAACCCTTCCGACCCCCAGCCCGCAGGCCCCCGGTCCGAAACCCGGAGTCTGGACCAGATCTTCAGCCTCTTCCGAACCTTGCCAGAGATTCCCAACATCACCAACCGCACCGGCTTCGAAGGCGTCTACGGCCGTCTGGAGCAGACCTTGGAGCGGCAATGGCAGGTGCTCAAAGACATCACTGAGAAAATCAAAAGCACTAACGAGATCGTGGGGGACCTGGAGAGGGAAGTCACGGCTATGAAGCGCGCTTTTAAGACGGAGGAAGAGCAAAAGGCGGGGCCTTCGGCTCGGTCGCTCAGTGAGGATGAGGACGTGTTCACGGCCAAGTCACTGCTAGCAACGAAGTACGGAGAAGGGAAGGAGTTCGACTACGCCCTGAAGCTCTTTTCCGACTTCAAACTTCCCCTATTCAAAGGCCAGGAATTCTCACTAGTGCTCAGAGTCACAGACAAGGCTGGAGCTGTGCAAAGGTTCGACTTCCCGCTGTTCTGTTCTGTGCGGGTGTACAAAGCCAGCAAGCCTTTGGAGGACATAACGAGCGAGTCCATAATGCTGGAGGGAACCACGGGGAGAGAGTTCACTGGCTCCAGCGACATCGAATTCCCGAACCTTCAATTCAACGAAATCACTGCGAATATTGGCCAGGGCTGGGTGTTCCTCTACGTCTCTGTGGACAGCATGGATTCCGTGCGTCCTCTCATCCTCGAAAACGTCCGAGTCAAGTCTCGTATGCCTAAGGAGACTTAATAGCAGCAATAGAGGCTAGAACAAGGCTTGGGAGCGGTGCAGAGTGGACAGCTTCTGCTCCAGTGCGTCCATGCGGGCTTCCAGTAGGGATTTGCTGTGGCTGAAAGACTCGGAGGAGGGAAGAGTGTGGTCCAGCGAGGAGTCTGGACTCACAGACAAGCCCGCCTTAGCCCTTCCAAAAGCCCCAGCTCTCTGCCTGACCTCCCCCTCCAGTCCCTCCACCAACTGCCTATTCCGGCTTTCCTGTGTCTCCACAGTCCTTCGCAGCTCCCCAATACCCCGCTCTCGCTCCTCCACAGCCCTTTCCAGCGCCACCACCTTCCCTCGCAGTTGCTCTGCTTTGCTGTGGGCAGTCTCCCTGGCAGCAGTGTTTCGCTGCAAGTTGCTCCTCAGTTGTGTGATTTCTTGCGCTAAAGAGTGGATTTGGAGGCTGGTGGAGTGGCTTTGGAGGAGGGAGTTGCTTTCCAGTTCGCTTTGGCGGCTGTTGAGGGCTTGTAAGGCGGCTTCACCGGCGTTAGAAGTGCGCTCTAGCTGCTTCTGGGTCTCTGCTTTGGCTCTGAGAGTTGCACCTAGCTCCGATTCCAGGCGATTTATGTCGCTTTGGGCGGCTTTTAGCTCCATTTCCAGTCTTTCCTCCTTTCTATAGGCTTCCGACTGTGTAATTTCCGCACTATTCGCAGTGTTTTTCAGCTGAATCTGAGCGGATTTGAGTGCAAATTCAGCTTCTTTGACTTGGATTTCCAGCAAATCAGCCCGCCCCGCCCTCTCAGAAAGGCGCTGCACCTCCAAAAGCGCAGCGTGAGAGCGCCAGGCGAAGTCTCGCTGCTGGCGGACTAAAGCAGTCTGTGCCTCAGAGGCCTGAAACCTCCAGTCCTGCAGTGCCTGCTCCAGTTGTCCTTCCTCAGTCCTAATTTCAGCAGGCAAGGCGGACCTGGTCCTTCCCTCCCTCCTCCTAGCTGCCTCCACCCTCAGCTTCTTCCCACTCGACTCCCCCACAGCTATCGCAAAGCCAAAGCCGCAGGCCAAAAGACGCACAGTGCGGTCCTGCAAAGCCATCACAGGGCAGGGCACCAAGCGAATCGAAGAATCTCCATGCCCCAACTCCCCCCCTGCATTGCTCCCCCAGGTCCAAACATGTCCTAGAGAGTCCAGCACCGCTCCGAAGCCACTGCCCAGGGACACAGTCTGGGCCTCTACTGCGCATTTGAGGCGTTGGGGGGTTAAGTACTCTCCGAATACGCCAGAGCCCCATAGATACAGTCGAGAGTCTCGGGTGACTGCAGCAGACTGGGTGCCTGCGGCTATGTGCACTACTCCGGTTATAGAGGGGATTAGTGTAGGTCTTTTGACGCTTTTGCGGGTGCCAAGGCCCAGTTGCCCACTAGTGTTGCAGCCTGTGCTGTAGACTGAGCCTGCTGTAGTGAGGAACAGAGTGTGGGCCAGGCCTGCGGCCACAGCGCTGCTTTCCCCCTCCACAGTTACTCGTTTGGGCACTAATTCACTGTCTTGGTGGCCAATACCCAACTGTCCATTCTCATTCGCACCACACATATAGACCCACTTGCGACTGGCTTCATTGACCACCATGGCAGTGTGTCTGCCCCCACAGAACACTGCCAACACGCTGCAGCCGGAGGGGAAAGAGACTTGCTGGGGAGTCCAGTGACTCAGCGACCCGCCAGTTCCTAGCGCCCCGGAGCTGCCTTGTCCCCAGGTGTAGAGGTCTCCGGAGGCAGTTACAGCTGCACTGTGCGCCGCTCCACAGGAAATGCATAGGATTGGGGTGGAAACTAGGCCCGAGATAAGGGTGGGGAGGGAGCACAAAGGGAGAGAGCGGTCTCCAAGGCCTAAACGTCCATCTGCATTGCTGCCGAAGGCATATACAGCACTGTCTGGAGTGAGGAGCAGGGCGTGTTGCTCCCCACAAGCCACCTGCAGTACCCGCACTCCATAGGAACACACCTGGGGCAGGGAAAAGGACTGCGCCTGCAGACTGCCCAGGCCTAGCTGGCCCCAGGCATCACTGCCCCATACATACACTTCATCGCTGGTCTCCATATAACTGAGGGAAGTTATTAATTCTAGCCCCGCTTGAGTCGCTTGGTACTGGAGGGCTTGGATTGCGCTCGTTTCCGCTTGACTACTGGGGAGGGGGAGGGAGTGGCCTGGGTGCGCAGGGTTCGCTTCTGGGCCAGGCGGGCGCTACGACGGAGAGGCTTGGCTGAGGCCTGGACTGGAGTGGGTGTGGGGCTTTCGTCTGTTTGGACGGATTTCGACCCTTTCGGCGACTCAGGGACAAGACTAGCAGGGGTTGGAGGCGACTCTGTGATGTCTCTGGCCTCTTCCTCCCGGAACTGTTGCTCCAAGCTGACGCCCACTTCCTCCAGCGGGCCTGCCTCTTCCCTCTGCGCAGGTCTGAGTTCGGAGTTGGCCCTGGAGTTCATCTTCATCTTCACTTCGATCCAGGTCTCTTGGATTTCCTCGCCATTGGGACCGATTTTAACTCTCCGAGCGCTTCTCTGGATCAGGTCGTCGAGGGTTAAGGACTTGTAGTCGACGTTGCGGAAGGGAACTTCCTCAAAAGGCGTCTTTGAAGGAGTCACAGGCACAAAAGTCTGGTCCTCAGTGTCCGCAGCAGCCCGGATTTCCTGTTCTTCGGACTCAGCGGTAGCGGGGGAGGCTTCGAGCTGCTCTGGCGGCGGTGTTAGGACCAGGGCAGTGTGGATTGGAGTGGCGGTATGGGAGGAAGCAGGGGCTTTGGGAGTGGAGTTCCGGCTCAGACTTGGCTTTCTGGACATTTTAAACTCCCCGCCAATCTATCCTTTTGGGACCTATCGGTCAAGTTGGTGTTTTATTGCGTTTCTATACTCAGACAGCCTTTTCTGTCCATATCCCCTTACTATACCCGCCTACTCCATACTAAATCTAGTCTTTTCTTTCTGTGCTTCTTTCGTGCCCCGAATTGCATATGCTTCTATACAGAGTCTGTACACTCTGAACAGCTTTTTCGCCTTCTATGGCCTAAGAAGTGACTAAGATGGAAGCGGAGAGGAAGAACAGGTGGGCAGACCCTGACAGTGACGAGGACGAACAGCCCAGCGAGCACGTCATCACCTCCCTCGAGCCCATAGACCCCTCCCAGGAGCACACAGTGGCAAAGAGAAAGAAGAAAAAGAAGCCCCAGTCCGACTCCGATGAAGAACTCCCCACATACCCCTCTTTGGTCACTAAGATAGTGCAGGCGCCCCCTGCTGCTGCCCCTAAGCACCTCAGAGAGGACGGGTCAGCGGCTAGCAAGCGAGAAATCAAGAAAAAGGAAATTGAGGATTTGGACTCGGTGCTGCAGGAGTTGGGAGTGAGTGAGGAGCGGAAACAGACAGCGGAGGAAAGGAAGCAGGAAGGGAAGGCGGGAGGCAAGGCGAAGGGCGGGAAAGGGTCGAAAAAGGAAATATTCACCAATGTACTGGCTGAGTCCACTGCCAGGGCTGAGAAAGGCAAAAAGGGAAAGAAAAGGGATAAGTACCACGACGCTCCTCGAGACACTTAGTCGATAGTTTAGCATTTTTCCCACTCCCAGCCTAAACTGCACAATTCACTGCCTTCCCCAGACCCACAGACTGCTAATCTAGCTGCCCTAGCTACTATGGTCCCCTTCTTCCTGGATATCATTGGTGCAGAGCACTAGGTCGATGGTGTCCAGACTCAGCGACCGACTGAAGCGCTTCTCGAACTTGGCCAGAACGTCCTGGTCATCCAGTGACCCGTCAATCCGGAATTTGCTCCATACGCAGAATTGGTAAGTTTTGTCCAGTACCAGCGTTTCCTCCTCACTTTTAAAGGCTTTCCAGATTTCGAACTTGGACTTCAACTCAGTGGGGCGGAACAAGTATATGGGGAAACTGGTGCTATGCACAATGTCATGTATATCCGGGTCATAGAGTTCCTCATACCTAGACGTGCTGTCATCCATATTCAGCACCAGTGCACTGCCCCCACATAGTGCAGTCTTCACCAGCGACCTGCACAGCGTTTTGATCTGCTCTTTGCCGCCGGGCTGTTTGCGCAGGACGCTGAGGCTGCGCAAGTCGATTTCGCTGACATCGTGGCAGGCCTTTTTGAGCGCTTCGAAGAGCTCTTGCTTGGTCAGGAAGGACTGTTGAGTGGCGATTAGCATGGGCACGCGGCCCACTTGGTCACATTTCTTGATAGCGGAGGCGAGGTCGGAAAGGTCTTTAACCCGGTAGAGGTGTACAGCCTTAGTGCGAGCAGCTTCCATTCTGGCTCTTTCCACCTTCGCCTGCTTCTGCAGCTCCAAGTCCCGCTCCTGCTCCTCAATTTCCAAAAAAGGGTTGACCAAGTACTCGCCCACACACAGATAGTTGTTCCTAAAGAAGCCCTTCAGCACCTGTCCAGACAGGTAGCGGAAAGTGCCAGTGCCCTCCATCCGGTCTTCCTTCCAGTTCCCTTCGTAGGTGTTTCCGTTACTCCACACGAACTTCCCGAAGCCGGTTCTCAGGTCGTGGTTGAAGGCGCCACTGTAGACTGCGCCGTCTGGGTAGGTGCAAGTGCCTGTGCCGTGCTTGCGGTCCACGGACCACTGTCCTTCGTACTTGCACAGGATGCTGTTGCTGGTGGTGCCGAATAACTGCACTCCGAAGCCATGTCGCACAGCCCTGGCAGTCTGCTGGAACTCGGCCGAGGCCTCCGCCCCACTCAGCAACTGTCCTGTCTGCCCGATATACCCGATTTCTCCATAGTACACGCTCAAGTCAGTCATTTGAAAGCACTTCCAATGCGTCTTGTCCTTCTGCATCCCTATTTACAGCACTCAAACCGCTCACTCAAATCTTCACGAAGAGCGACTAACTGAGACATATTCTATCAATCCTAAAGCCAAACAAGCATTTCGAAGGCGCAATTCCTCCTTTAAACTATAGAAAAACGCTAAAATAGGCTAAATCTCAGACGCTGCTTTATAAAACTCGCCTATTGCCGTCTCCACCTCATTCTGAGCGAGAAGGCTAATCATATCCACCGTCCGCTTGCAAACTTGCGAACATACAAACCCACTCCCAGGCTTCGAAGGCCGATAAACAGGGAAAAAAGCCACTTTTCGCCCCTTTTTCGCACACATGTAATTCCCACACTGCACAAGTTTATAGGCACAGCCGCTTTCATGCGCCTTCATATCCCCCAAAGGCAGAATACAGCCACATCCCAGTTGGCAATTCTTGCACTTTACCTCTAAATTCAGCACTAATCTGCGCAGCAGGCGACTCGGCTCCCTCGTCACAGTGGGTAACCTGCAATTCGGACAGACCTCTTCCCTGCCGCTATAGAGAAAGAACAGACTGGAGGGCGGAGGGGCGGTGCGACTGGTGTTTTCCCAGCAAGAGCCACACATGAGGAGGCCGCAGTGGGTGCATTCTTTGGGCCTTTTGACGACTTGGCTGCAGGCTTTGCAGAGGAATTCGGCCCTTGGTGGAGTGGGGAAGAGGTCGAGGAGGTAGCCGGATTTGGACTTGATTCTGGGTCTTTTGAGGGATTCGGGGTTCATTCTCTTATTTCTATGGAATTTTTGTCCTGCGGACATACGAAATCTGCGAAAATAGAGATGCTCGAAGGATGTATATAAAAAGCTGGGATGAATTAAATGTGACTTATATATGAAAACCCTAAGAATGCAGCAAATAGTTGAAATCTGCAGTGTTTTCTTCAATTCCGGGACAAATCGGCCTAATGCCTGTCTGAATATCTTCGCAGATACCATATTACAATGGAACTTTCCTCGGAAATCAGCTCCAACTATCGGCCTGAGCACGAGAACTCCTCCCCCAGTCAGCGCAGGTCCACTAATCGCTCTCCGCCTCGGATATTTGCGCGTGTCCGTTCCAGCAGCACCGTCTCTCCCCTAATCATCGTTCCTCCCGGGTCCAGCGGAGTGACGAGCAAAACCGCCCAACTAATGACCCTCCCCAGACAACTAGCGACCACTGTGGCCTACAAGGACCTGCAGCCTGTCCAAACCCGGCTCAACAGGTGCGACATCGGCCTGGGAGTGCTCGCAGTCCTATGCATGGTTCTGGCCTGGACTGAGAATGAGGAAGGCTACAGGACTGCAGAGCACCGGATTGGACTGAATGTGCATGCGCTTAGAAGCATCTGTGTGGCTTCTGCAGTACTGAGTGGCTGTCTACTGTATCAAAGGTATAGTATACTCCTGCGACTTTTGAAGCTGAGTCATACAGTGGATATCGACAGTAAGGGGTATGCAGCGTCCTTAATGGCCTGTGAGCTGCTCAGGCACAAGTTCCTATTGGAGCTGCTTCTGCACGCAATAACGCCTGTTCCCGGGGAGGACTGGGCAATCACAGTGACTCAGCTAGGCGGAGAGGCGCAGTACCGACTGGACGACTTCCTGGTCTGTGGCACTCTACTCCGGACTTATCTGCTTTTCAGACTAGTGGCTGCGGGGCTAGTCTGGAAGGGCGCTATGAGTGAACGTCTCTGTCGCTACCACAACTGCCAGGCCAGTGACTCCTTTGTACTGCGCTGCTGCTTCCGCACGCACCCCTACCCTTGTCTATGTGTGCTGCTCCTTACCATTACCCTTCTTTCAGGACTGATTCTGCGTGTATGTGAGCGCGGCTTTGACCAGGTGAGTTTGCATTACCTCTGGAACTGCATATGGCTGACCATCGAAACTATGACAACCAGTAAGAGATAAGTAGTTGGGTATGGGGAAATGCCGCCCAGGACGCACCTAGGCAGAGGCGCCATGGTAGCGGCTTGCTTGGCAGGGGCGATGCTGCTGTCCTTGGTGCTGGTCACTGCCACAGGGGCTGTAGGCTTGGAGGACCGCGAAATGGAGATATTTTCCACTGTGTCGAGCAGGCGAGAGGCACACTTCCGACTTAAAGTCCCAGCTTGTAAGTTGCTCCAACGGCTATTCCGGCTCCACAGCGCCCGTCTCAAAGCCGCCTCCAGCCGCCTACCCCTACTCTTCGCCTTCCACACCCAACTCCACCGCTTCCGTCTCCACCGCTCCAGCATCTCCTCCACTCACGACCTTTCCCTCCACATCCGTCAAGAACTGCGTAGACATGATGATATTTCAACTGCAGTAGTCAATTTGATTGCTCGTAAACTCGACCTGCCTAAAGGCTACAGTGGACATAAGGAACTCGGCATGTGGACTAGTAAGGTCTGTGGAGAGGCGGAAAAGGTGAGAACGGCTACTGTGAAAATGGTGAATTTGGTGTATGCGATGAAGTATGGAAGGGATAAGAGAGTCGTTGGCTTGGAAAATGTGAGTAAAGATAGTGCGCTGAAGAGATTGCTGTCGAGAAGTCCGCTGCAGAAGGGCTTCAGTGTGCCTTTTTAGGACTAATTATGTCGGTAGGACGCATTTTGTATGACGGCGACTGCAACCTTTGTGTCTACTCTATTGCCTTTATCAAGCGTCACTCCCCTCCCGGCCTATACGCCTATACAGAGTACCAAGACCCAGCAGCCACAGCACTGCTGCAGGCCTACCCGGACCTGCCCAGGGATATGTCCTCTGTAGCTCTAATTGAGACGGAAGAGGTGTATTTGCGCTCTACGGCTCTGTGCAGAGTGGCTAGACGCTTCTACGGCCTTTGGAAGGTGGTGGCTGTGGGACAACTCGTACCGGAGTGCGTCAGAGACAAGATCTACAACTGGGTGGGTAGGAACCGATACCACTGGTTTGGAAGAGTCAAATAGTGCTGTAAATACTCAGGATTCCCTGCACATACCTAAAATTAACCTACAGAAGACCAATTACAGCCAATTAGCGCCTGTCCTCCTGCAAGGAAACACGCCCAACAGCGAATAGTCCTGCAGCTCCGTCTGTGGGAAGGAGAGAAGGCTCTTGAGTCGGCCACGGCCCAGCGAAGGCATGGGAAGTCGCTTAGTCCGGTCTTCTAGGAAGACTAAAGGTTGCTCTGCGAAGGAAACCAGGCTGAAAGGGCCTTCTTTGGTCTCTTCAGGGAGGAAAGGGTCGATAGGGACGGGCTGCGTTTCCCTTCTTTCCTTCACTTCTCGTAGGATTTTCGGGAGATGGATAGGCCGTGGATAGGGCTTAGTCGGGACCAACTTGAGCACCGCAATAGGCAGCACAGAGGTACTAGTCGCCTTCCTTTCCCACTCCGACCACTGCGGAATCCTCTCCACTGAGTTAGTCTGCGACTTCCCCCCCTGCACCACTCGCAGTGCCTGCTTCCCCTGGACCGGCAGTCCACTAAGCGCCAGAGGACTGACAGTCCTGACCACTTCTCTTTGAGTTTTCAAGTGGCTGAGGCCTAGGTGCAGGGATTTGCGGGTGTTGATGTCGGCGAGAGAGCGCTTGCGGGCGTGGTATTTGCGCACATTGGCCAGGGCTATCAGCTTTTCCTTCGATATCACTAGTCCGCTAGGTGGCGGAAGCATTATATAGTGGCTAACAGCAGGCGGACTAATAAATGGGCGAGTTGGGAGTAAGTTGGGAATTAGCAGGAAATGCAGCTTGAACAGCTCTAAGACTCAGCAAAACCCTGTTGTAGCTCTAGTCAGCCCTATCTCCAGTAGTACCTTTGGCCAGTACACACCCCTAACGCCCTCTAATTCCTAGCTCAAACCCACCTCTTTTAAGGTTTCGCTATTTGCAGCGTTCCTACAGCCAATAGAGTCGAAATTCCGTTTTCACAAGCCTAATTTCAGGCTTATATGGACTAATTCCAGGTGTTATCCTAAGGTTTTAGACACTAATTGCGATGTTTCCTCGAAAACTGAGGCTAAAAGTGCAAATAGATAAGGAAAATTACAGGTCTCGGGACTAGTGGGAGAAGGCGGAATAGGAACAGGCCAAAAGACCTGCTATTCTACTACTCTCTTGCACCTACTTGGCCTTTGGCTCTTAATTTCCCCCACATTCCTTCCTACTTCCTTATTTCCTCTTGTCTGGCTCAGTGATGACGTCGACAAAAATAATGGTGGACCGACTAGCAGTGCTACAGGCCCATTTGGTTGCCAGCCGCTTCAGCTTCCCTCCTTCTTCCGGCCTCACCGCTTACCGCAAGCGCGGAATTGCCTTCGACCCCCTCACCCTCCAACACTACTTCGATGCTTCCATTACTGATTACTTCAACCACTGCACTCAGTGCGCGATGAAGGACCCGATATTAAGGAACCAGATTTATCAGGATAAGTCCCGAGCAGAGCTGCGAGAGCTCTACGTGCGGCAGATTTTGGCCTACTACAAGGCCAGCGGAGGGCTGTCTATAGAGGAAGACCAGGCCAATTCTCGCAAACTCACCCCCTTCATAGGCGCTTTGTGGGCTGTGAACCAAGGACTCGCCGTCCGTCTCAGCGTGCACATCCTGCTCTACGCAGACACAATCCACGGCCTAGGCACGGACAAGCACCGTCACTACATCGAGCGAGCCTACAAAATGAAAGACTACGGCAGTCTGAGTCTCACAGAGCTGGGCCACGGGTCGAATGCTGCAGAAGTCGAGACAACTGCTACGTATGACCATCACACTCGCACGTTTGTGCTGCATACGCCTACGTCTTTCGCTACGAAGTGGTGGATTGGGGCGGCTGGGAAGACTGCGAATATGACGGTCGTGTTTGCGCAGTTGGTGTTGAATGGGACGAAGCAGGGAGTGCATGTGTTCCTCGTGCCTATCAGAGACTACGAGACTCACAAGCCAGTGCCAGGTGTCGTGTTGGGCGACTGCGGGCCCAAAATGGGCTGCGACGGGATTGACAACGGCTTCATTATCTTCGAGAACTACCGAGTGCCCTACGACTGTCTGCTGGACCACTTCTCCCACATCTCAGAAGACGGGAAGCTGAAGTCCAGTATCAAGAACAAGGAAAAGCGCTTTGCGGCCATGATGGCGGGGATGGTGCGAGGTCGTCTGGGCATCCTTTCAGGCTCAATGCTGAATTTGAGGAAAGCCCTGACTATTGCTGTGCGCTACGCTGCCCAAAGGACTCAATTCGGCCCTCCGAACCAACCTGAAGTCCCAATTTTGGACTACCAAATCACCAGATATCGCCTAATGCCGCACCTTACGAAGCTGTTTGCAGGCTACGCAGGCATCGAATTGCTGCGAAATATGATCGAAACGACCCGCTCCAGTCTCAAATCCAACCCAGAAAGCCCTGAAAGCAACCAACTCCATGCGCTGCTTTCAGTGGTGAAGCCGCTGTGCTCCTGGTACGCGCACAAGGGGATTCAGGAGTGCAGGGAGTTGCTGGCGGGACATGGGTACTCCTCTCTGTCTGGACTGGGGTGGATACTGGCTGATAATGACGTGAATTCCACCTGGGAAGGCGAAAACAACGTGCTCATGCAGCAGACTTCCAAGTTCATCTTCAAAAACGTGCAGCGCATTATCAAGGGCTTGAAGGTGGAGTCGCCCTACCTCAGCTTCCTGTCCATCGACCCCACCTTGACTGACGAAAAGCCAGATTTCGCCTCGAAGTCGCAATTACGAGACAATGTGCAGCTCTTAAGGCTTTTGATGGAGCACAGAGTCAGCCACTTGGTGCGCGGATCCATGCTGCGCATGCAGGAGAACATTTCCAAGTACAGCAGTGCACTGGAGACCTGGAACAACACCCAGATTTACTACCTGCAGCCACTGGCGGTTGCCTTTGGAGAGCTGGTTTTCTCCAATGAACTACTGAAAATAGCGGAAATCGCGAAAGTGCAGCATGCTTCGATAGGGGAGTTGTATAGCCGGATTTCAGAGTTATACGTGTTTACAACCGTTGCGAAGGACTTAGGGACCTTTAGGGAGCTGGACTACTTGTCGAGTGCGCAGGGCATGATTGTGCGGGACTATGAAGTCGACCTGTGCAATGAACTGGCAGAGTCCTCAGTCAGAGTTATGGACGCAGTCACACTGCCGGAGCAACTCGTCGACTCTCCATTTGCGACTCGGAACGGCAACATGTACCAAGAGTACATCGACCTAGTCGAGAAGTCCGAAGGATGCTACGACCCTCCCACCTGGGTACCGCTCCTCAAGGAAGTTCGCAAGGCACTTTAAGCTTAGCACTAAGTCATACTGGGTCTCTTGCGTCTTTCAAACTGCTGCATCGGACTACGGTGAATCCCCGCATGCAGCGCCACAGGCTTCAACCCTTCCTTCGCACTGCTGAGCACATCCTCAGTCCGGACTTCCAACAGACTCAAATCCGCCAAAATGACACTGGGACAACGACGAGACAGGCTGGGCAGGATCCCTGGACGGTTCATGAGGTCGCACTTCCGCTGCCAGCGCTGTCGATTGGACTGGATGAGTGAGTATTGGCTGCGCGTCATACGGGAGATGCGAGCGTCTAAGAGTCGGAAGATGCGTTCTTGGGTGTGTCGGGGCTCTTTGGCTAGGGTGGTGCGCAGGTGGACTGCTCTGTTGAGACTACGGGAGCGGGAGGGCAGCAGAGGCTTGAGCTTTGTAGGACTACGCAACATATGTCCTAAAGAGTACTAACTGTGGCCTCTACGCAGGCGCAGACTCGGGCGATGCCGGCTTCCTTGGCAGAGCAGCTGAAACGGTCTGCCCGGGACACAAAGCAGTCCCCAGCCCTAACCCCCGGGTACGCCAACTGGTTCTCCGCCTCATAACACCCTCCACACTCCGTCATCTTCTCCATCTCCCTGCACAAGTTGCTCGCATTAATGCCCTTCTCCTCACACAGCAATCCCTTCCCTTCACAGAACTCTTCACAGCTTTCCGCCTCCTTCCCCAGGCCAATCTCATACCCAAGTCTCAGAACCTCCAGCAAGTACGGCTCTTTATATGCGATTTTCTCCAGTTTGTCGCATATGCATAGAGGCGCAGATATGAGTTTCAGCCTGCACATGTCCTCGCACAGTCCTGCATATGCGTCTTGTCGCTTTACATACATCACTCTGTACTGTCTGCGGCCGGATTCATACATAGGGATCACGCCGTAGCCCTGTTCTAGGCACCTTGGACGCATGTAGGTGGCTGATATCAGCATTACGCCTTCGAAGCGGGCGAATTTGTGCTCGTTGACGCTGAGGACGAACTTGTAGAAGTGGCGAGAGCGGTCTAAGTACTGCCACTGGACGCTTTCGATGCGGTTTAGGGACAATTTGCGGCAAATATGTCCCATTTCACTATGGAAAGAGGTGTATGAGTCGTCATTTATCTGCTGCAACATGCGGTTTGCGAAGTAATTCACCAATGCGCTGGTGTTTTTATCCTCTTGGGAGCTCGGACTGGTGTATATATCCTTCGGCAGGTCGTAAAACTTCAGACAACTGCAGAAATAGGGAGGGATTTTGATGGAATCACAAGTCCGGAAGTTGGGAATTTTGGAAATAAAGAGACTATTGCCAGTTTCCGTGCTCCAATCCTTACTACTATACCCTCTATAATAGGGCACGTCTCCCAGGTACTTCGCAGTATTGTGCAGGTCTAACTTCGACACCAGTCTCAGAGTGTTATGGTCCAGCGTATCCGCCGAATTCGGGATATCCCGCAATAACGACGTCGAAACGACTGTTAACAGCATCGGAAGTTTATGTTCATGCGAGCCATCCAGTACTTTGAACCACTCCCCGTACCTCATTCCATGGTCGCCCATGATAAACAGCACTAGTTCGTCCTTCGTTTGCAGCAGTTTTTGCAGGAAGTCGGTCAAGTCTGCGTCTAGGGTTTCCACGACGGTGCCGGAGTCTTCGTGGCCTGCGAGACTCATGACGTGCGCCCACTTGTTGAGGCCTGTGTAGGCGTGAACGAAGTCCAGAGTGTAGTTGAGTGAGTACCAATGCGAGTTCTTGTTTCCAATGCAGCGCTGGAACTTGCCCAAGTCACTGTCTATTTCCCTTACTTAAAGCCTGACAGCCTCTCCGCAGCACACCAAAACATCTGCGCTGTATGGTCCACTTTTGGCCTCCTGCCGATAGCCGAGGAAAAGTAGTTATCGCAAAACTCGGCAAGGAACATAGTGGCAAACCCCTTTTCCCGCAATATCGACCAGAGCGCCGTATCCCCAGTTAAATCCACGTCTTGCCTTTTGTTATGGTCTCTCTGGGCGTCATTTAGCTGGTCCAGCGGCTCTCCGGTCCATACAGGGTATACGTTAGGGATGGAGTTGTCGCCCATGACATTGTGCAGCTTGAAGTCGAACACTCGATGTTGGTCTGGGTCGATGGAGTTAAGGAAAGTCGCGGTTTGGTTCAGCTTCCGATAGAAGTGCTTGCGACTTAAGGAGTCCAGGACGACGAATAGGACGGTCAGTGGGCGGGTTTCGTTGGAGCCGAACTGGGCAGCGAATTGCTGCTGATTTCTCTTCATATCGGCTTTGACCCGCTCCCTGACTTCCTCTTTCGGTCGCAACCTGTACGCTGCTCCCTCCAACTTCGTAGTCCTTTCCTTCTCACACGTCCCATACGCCCACTCCCTCCCCTTCAGCCCCACAGGTTTTCCCTGGTACTCATGCACTTCCCCAGTGTACTTGTCCCAGCCCAGCCTTTCCTCCCCAGGCAGCACGCCTAGGTAGTACCAGCCCTTCTCATTTGAGCAGTTCATCGTCAGAGTGTCGGCGGTCAGGTCGATGTTGAGGATGGGGAAGGGAGTGGAAGTCTTGGATTCGCAGGTAGGGTAGCCGACGTGGGGAAACAGCCGATCTGCCTGTTCCCGGCTATATCCAAAGCTTTCCGGTATACAGGTCAAAGGCGGGTCTTGCGGGTCTAATAGACTCTTCAGGTCTTTATCTGCGTCTTCATATAGAGGGAAGGATTGGGGATGCGCAGACAAATAGGCCTCGTTGGGACTGTAGAGAGTCCAGGAGCAGGGGCGAGTTGTGCAGTCCCATTCGGTTTCGGGCTCGGTGAAATTGGCGTCGATGTTCGGCCGTCTGAGGATGAGCTGGGTGGGAATTACGGGTGGGCCGACCACAGGCACTGTGTAGTCTTCGTCCTGTATAAAGACAAACTGCACCACAAAGCCAACCATACAGACCACATAGACCAGCAGCAGACCTACTCCCTGCGACATTTCTATCCCAGGCAGCCATTTAGCACAGGGAAATCAGGAGGAAAGGAAGGGTAAGCGGCCTAGTTGAGCGAAATCAATGAGTCAGGAGGGGATTCGCTTCGGATTTGGCGGGGTAAATTTGCAAATCGCTGGAATATCAGTGAAACCAGCAGTTTCCCTATCAAACCGACTGCTCCTATCTCTCCCTCTAAAGTCTAAGGACGTATATATAAGGACTAGGGACTCAGGGCTGTGGACAGGGCGAAAGGGTTGTGGTAGGCTCGCAGACTCTTCATATCGCGGATAGCGTTGAAGCGGAAGTTGGGCCGGACACGCTTCATATGGAGGGAGCAGTGGACTTCCCAGTCACTGTATATCTCGGACCCGCCTTGAAACGGCCGAGGTTTCTTCTGAATACTCTTCAGAACCGATTTCCCGTCCAATTGGCTGACTGGACTGAGTGCAGGCGACGCTCTCATCGACTGCGGAATAGGCTTCAGCCTCCTCGGTCTGACCTTCAAATAGAGCATCAATTCCCTCTCTACTCCGAGTGGTGGCTTATTGGAGCAGGTAGGAGTGGGGGAAAAGAAGCGGTCAATGCTGGTGTGCTCGCGGCGCTGGAGCTGCTGTAATAAGGCACGGTCCTGTTGCCGCTGGAAGTCGCTGTTTGCGAGGGTGGAAAGGGCGTGGATGACATCGCTGGACTTGGCTCCTTTCATTTGGAAAATGTTAGAGGGAGTGGGGTTCTGCTGGTATAGGGGAAAGTCGCAGATAGGAGGGAAACTGAGAGATTTAGTATAGTTTGGACGCGTGAATGTTAGAAAGGATTATTATGAATTGCGTTTTTCCCAATATTCGGTCGAAATAGCATAGAAAGTGTCACGTCTATGAAGAAAATGAGTGAAAACGTCCACAGTTTTGGTATAAGTTCGCCACTTCTACCAATTTCACAGCGAAAATGGTGCTTTCACGATCTACGCTAATGCCAAAGTACGCTCAAAGTCTACCTCTTAATCCTACCACCACGTGTCCTTATCAATGTTCTGTTTGAGTCTGCGAGTGTACTTGCTCACCAAGGTGCAGGAATGCGCGCAAACCACATAGAGCAGGACATCCGCAGTAGGCAGCAACACATACAGCAGCAAGTCCAGCCCCAGCACTCCACTCCGCTCCTTACAGACTTCATACAAGTTGCTCAGTGTGCAGTCCGTGCTGTGCACTTTCCAGCGGTTTACCAGGTACAGGACCTGCATGAAGACTAGAAAGACCACTATGAGCATGAGGAAGGCTTTGGCGCTGCGACGGTAAAAGCGCAGAGTGGCCGCTGTGACTTCGCTTTCCAGACGAAAGCCGCAGACTGCGACTACAGCTTGGCAGATGGACAGGAAGAACGCCAGCACTAAGGCGATGACGGAGGGGTTGAGGAAGTACACGCAGAGGGACAGGGAGGGACTGAGGAGCAGCAGAGTTAGGTTGAGGGCTTTGATGTTGATGGAAATTTGCTTCATCGTCGCACCCTTGAAGTAGTCAGTCTGGGACGTGCGACTGGAAGCCGTGGGTATCTTCATGAAAGAACTAAGCAGGGGAGTTTCCGCAGGAGCGTCCTGAGACTGAAGGTTCAGAGTCAGCATCTACTACCATATCTGCCACTCAGACCTCCAGTACTGCCCACGAACTTATCTTTAGAGACAAACTCTAATCACTGCATGAAGTTGCTGACCTCATTACTCTACTTGGACAGGGAATTAGGGGTCATATGGAGTAGTCTTAGAGCTTTTTTGGGTGTTGCTCATCGCTTTTTCCAGAAGTTCCCTTGGGCTCGATTGAGTACTTCTGTGTGGAAATCAGCTTTTTGCAGTACCACTATCCCCAAATATGCGAAGCAACAGCTGCACAAATCCATACTACATCCAGTTACTCATATTCCCAATCCCTAAATAGCCCTATTGCCCCTCTGCAACTAGAGGCGAACACTGCTCCGAAGGACTGGGCGGACAGTAATCCGGCACTTGGAACTCTTCCAATAGCCTATTTACCTCTTCCAAGCGGCCTAACTCCCCCTGTGCAGATATACTGGAAATGCAGGCTTCCAGTTGGGCTTTGAGACTAATGTCTGAGGTACTACACAGGACCGGAGCCAGCCAGAGAGATGCATTGGTGGCAGGGAAAATGTCACTTTTGTCGAAATACAGGAGAGAAGTAGAGGATAAAAGGTAAATTTGGCCCATTTGGCCATATCCTTCAGCTATTAGTTGGCTTTCAGGCTCCAACCTGCAACTAGCCCTAAGCTCCATCCTCACCGGCACCGGCACCAACTCCATCACTATCAAGTCACTCCCACTCAGTCCCAAAACAACCACTTTCCCTGTCATTTTCAAGCACGCCACAGCATTAATCGACCCTATTTGACTCCCCACGGATACCCACATTTCCACCAGCGGCAAGCAAACATTGACATCCCACACCGAAATCAGACCTTGGCCTGTATCCCTGTCCTGTGTAGATATAAAAAGGTAATTAAGTCGCTGGAAAAGATGCATTGTTAGCACGGATTTGTGCTTAAAAGGGCGAAGTTGGCGGAAGGATGTGGGCCGGGAAGGGGTGAAATGGTAAAGCTTGGAGGGGCTGGCGAGGAGGAGGGAGTTGGTGAGGAGGGAAAAGGATAGGGAAATGATAGGGAAAGTAGCGGGGAAAGCGGGTAAATCGGTATAAATTTCGAAAGAAAGCCGATTTCTGCCTCTGAATTCAGGCCAAAAGTAGCTTTCTAGTCCAGATATCTCTTTAGAGGGTTCTAGTCGTAGTATGAGGACTCGATTGGCAGCGGGCAGGGCCTGCGCAAGCATCAAAAAGGCCTTTCCCGCCTTTAAATAGCTACAAGCCGCAGTAAACACTCCCTCCCTGGCTCGATACCTCCCCAACACCCTCCCCTCCGCAAATCCATCCAGAAACACCCCTGTTTCATACACCCTGACCAGCATATCTCCCAACACAGCGGCATTTACCAGCCTTTCCGGGGTCTTTTGCAGGTGTGCAAGCACTGAGCACTTGGGGGAAACGTCCTGTTCCCTGGCTGTTTCCTCACTTCTCCTATCCGATACTCCCTCGTTTATCCCTGTCCACCGCTTAAGTCCTGAGCCCATATATTAGCTGGGGATATAAATGGACTCTAGACGAGAAGGTTCCCGGCACTCTTCGGAGAGTCGCCATGAACACCGTAGAGACCGCAGTCACCGCAAACACCATAGCCACAGACAGCACTCGCGTAGACGCTCACAGTCTCCGTCCGACTCAAGGAACCAGCGCAGAGACAGGAGGAGCAGGAGCAGGTCTTCAGGCCACTACCGCTTCGACAGTCCGCCCAAGACTTACATTGAGTACACGAAGAAACTGTGGGACGACGTGAAGTACAATAGTCCAGAAGAATTCATGGCGCGGATCCAGCAAGTTGCCTCGACTATGCCTTCCTCTCAGGCCAACAAGATCGACCGGGAGCTCTACATCGGCAACCTACCAAGCGGCATTACCAACCAGCAGCTAATCGACCTACTCAACACGACGATTCAAAAGATGAACCTGAGTTCGAATGTAATGTGTAGACAGCCTGGCAACCCAGTGATAGCGGCCTGGATCAGCAACGACGGGGACTACGCCTTCATCGAGTTCCGCTCAGTAGACGAGGCCCGCGCAGGCCGAGCTCTCAACAATGTCTGTGTGATGGGACAGCCCTTAAGAGTAGGCAAGCCCAAGGCTTATGCAGGCAGCGAGCCGCCCTCTGTGAGCGGCCTTCACGCCCTCAGCGCTACAGCCGTAGGTCTCCATTCAGTGAGCGACGAGATGGCTAGCAAGATCCTGGGCGGCAGTGGCAGACTTATTGTCAGCGGATTGCCGCATGGACTGCGAGCAGAAGAAATCAGACCTCTCCTAGAGGGTCCTGGCAAGCTACGCTGCTTCGACATGCCTAAAGACATGCTCACCGGCATGACCAAAGGCTATGCGATTTTCGACTACGAAGAGGAAGAGTGTCTGGCCAATGCGCTTGGTCTCACAGGCACAGTGGTCTCGGGCTGTCCCATCAAAGTCAGCAAAGTGGGCAAAGACTCCCTCGCCTCTGCGTTCCTGCCGCCCATGCCGAACTTTGACAATCGGACCAAGTTCACATCTCGTATCCTCGTCCTTCGCAACATGGTCAAAATCACGGACCTGGAAAACGACGAAGACTACCAAGACATCCACGAAGACACCTTAGAAGAGTGCAAGAAATACGGACGGGTAATTTCCATCATCGTGCCCAGACCAGCAGAGCACACCAGCGGAATCGGCAAAATCTTCGTGGAGTTCTCAAGTGTGGAAGAAGCCATTAGAGCGAAAAGTGGACTGACAGGGCTGAAGTTCAATGACAAGAAGGTGGAGTGCAGTTATCACCCGGAGGAGCTGTACTTCCAAGGCAACTTCGCAGGGGACGGCTAGTAATCTTACGGCCAATTCGCGTTTCTTATATCGCTCTGCTGTAGGCTCCAATACGCTTCCGCACTAAAGTGCGGCGCCAGCGGGTACAGCGCTATGAGCAAAGTCTTGAGGCCGTTTCCACAGGGCGCAGTCTTTAGCTGGGTTGTTAGTTCCATGCAGCGAGCCACCGCGACGTGCAATTTTCGCTTTTCCATGCAATTCGTAACTCCTTTCACCCACTTCGCATAGGACGCATCAGTGGGCAGAGGCCTCTCTTCGACCAACTCCCACACAGACCTGAGGAACCTCTCCATAGTTCTGAGCAAATTGGGTTCCCACTGGATCTGACTATCACTCGGAGCTGCGAACAGAAGCGCCAGTCGTAGTACATCTGCACCTACTTCCGCTATCAAGTCAGTGGGAGACACTCCGTTCCCCTTCGACTTCGACATTTTCTCGTAGCTGATTTCGACGTCTGTTAAGTCTGTAGCCTCTGCAGCGGAGATATACCGTCCTTTGTGCTTGTACGTCTTCCCTAGTACTAGTCCCTGTGTAAAAAGCTGTTTAAAGGGTTCCCCGCATTCCACCATCCCCTCATCTCGCACAAACTTAGTGATAAACCGAGAGTACAGCAGGTGCAAAATCGCATGCTCAATGCCTCCGATGTAGAGATTAACAGGCAGCCACTGCTTTGCCTTTTCCCTGCTGAACATCTCAGTTCGGTTGCCTGTGTCTGGGTAGCGCAGGAAATACCACGAGGAGTCCACGAAAGTGTCCAAAGTGTCGGTTTCTCGGAGTGCGGCAGTACCACATTTGGGACATTTGGTGTGCAGCCAGGCTGATTTGTGTTGGATTTGAGGCAGTAACAGGGGTAAATTGGGCTCAGGCACAGGGCCGCAGGAGGGACAGTGGATAATGGGGATTGGGACGCCCCAATAGCGCTGGCGAGAGACTAGCCAGTCCCGTAATCGAAAAGAATGTGCAGAAATCGCAATTTTTTTACTTTCACAATGTTGCAAAATCGCAAATTTCGCAGCGTTGCTTTTCAAGCCTGAAAAAGTCCCACTATTAATCAGTTTCCCTTCCTTATTATAGACCTTAATAGTTTCCAATTTCAGCGTTTCTGCGACTTTTTTGTCTCTTTCGTCTTGGTCCGGAACGCCCATTACACACCCAGTTCCATAGTTCTGGAGGACGTATTCCGCCGCTATAACCGGCATTTCCTGTCCAGTGAGTGGGTGAATCGCCCTAATCCCCGGCAAAATGAGACTCGATTGGCCCATTTTGCGGTGAGTTTCAGCCTTCGTAGTGATGGCTTGCAGCTGGGATCGGATGTCTGCAGGCAGTGGGAACTTGGATATGAGGGGGTGTTCAGGGGCTAAAGCGAGGAAAGTGACTCCGTAGAGCGTGTCAATACGCGTTGTGAAGACTTCTACAGTCTCTTCTCGGTCTTTGAGGCGAAACTGGACCCTAGCACCCTGGCTTTTGCCGATCCAACCTGCCTGCATGTCCTTGACGGCCTCAGGCCACTGCAGGTCCTTCAGACTGCTCAGTAGTTCCTCGGCATATTGAGTGATTTTGAAGTACCATTGCTTCATCAAGCGCCTTTCCACCACAGCTCCAGACCTCCAGGACCTGCCCTGCTCATCCACCTGCTCATTCGCCAGTACAGTCTGATCCACAGGGTCCCAGTTCAGATACCCCTGCTGCTGGTACGCCAACCCCTGCCTATACAGGCGCAAAAACAGGTCCTGTGTCCAGCGATAGTAGTCCGGCTGGCAGGTGGAGAGCTCCTTGTCCCAGTGGAAGTCGAAGCCCATAGCCTGCATTTGCTGCTTCATGGTGGAGATATTGGCAGTGGTCCATTGGTCTGGAGCGACGCCTCGGTCTCTGGCGGCGTTTTCAGCGGGCAGGCCGAAGCTGTCCCACCCCATAGGGTGCAGCACTCGCTTGCCTCGCACACTTTCGTACCTCGCGATAGCGTCGCTGATAGAGTAGACTCGAGTATGCCCCAGGTGCAGGTTGCCAGAGGGATACGGGAACATGGAAAGGCAGTAGAAGGCAGGTCCTGACCTTTCTACCGGCTGCGAAGTCTTCCACAGAGCCTGCCACTTCCCCTCGACTTCCCTGAAGTGGTACCAGCGACAAAGCCGCATCTATCTACTAGCCACATATACTTACGCTCTAAAGGCATGGGAAAATGTCGAAATCGCTCGCTCTGCGCGGGTTTGCTTGGCAGTACTGTGTGCTAGCTTGGAAATCGCTTCTTTCCGCCGCTTGGAACAGGCTGAGCGGTTGGAGTTTTGGGAGCCGTGCAGACTGATGGTCGTTCTAATGACCATTTGCGCTAAATATAGACACGGCACAATCATATCGCTTTGCAGCGGTCCCGGCGGGTACCGAATCAGCACCAATTTCACCCTTACAAGTCCATTCCCCAGCGGAGTCACAATAATAAGGTTTTTCTTCTTTTTCAGTATCGAGTTTTCCATCAACTGCGGCTGTTTTTCACTAAAAGGGTCAGAACTTCGCTCGTTCCAAAGCAAAACTACGTCACAAGTCTGTGTAAGTCGCTGGTACGACCAGCCCTTCAGCCTCTCCGCAGTCATCAAAGCAGGCGAAATAGTGACGAATTCGAAGGAAAAGTCGGAGAAATAGAGAAAAGAGCCCAAGTTTTCCGCTAGGTCTCCTAAATGTTCGTATGCAGCTGGAAGGCCGTTTGCAGCGGACACCTTGACTCCTAGGTCCCTTAGCAAGTCCTGAAAGCCCTGGGAGTACTGCGTATTGCTGACAGTGGACTCAGTCATTTCCGGGAAAGGCAGGTATATGGCCACCAGGTGGTAGGAGTCCCGCTCAGGCTTACTGTCAAGGGTCCGCAGGGTACTTTGCAACTCCGGGCCTTCCACTGGCAAAAGACTGTCCGCGCTATGCAGAGAAAGCAGTCCCAGGCAGTTTAGCAGCTCTCTGTGCGACTTTACCAGAGAAGCAGACTGCTGAAGCGGCTCAAACGAGGGCTTATAGGGCTGAAAAGTCTGCATATAGTCACAATTCAGGTCTCTTTGCCGTCTAATCAGGTCTGAAAACTGCGAAAAAGACTCTTGTTCGCCCTCATCCAGCCGCCCAATTAATACTGCTTCCGTCTGCGGCTGCGCTTCTTCCAGTACCAGCGAATCTCTCCTGGATTCTCTCAGTTTGAAGAGGAAGTTCCTGTTGCTTTGCTGGGCGGTGGGGAGTCTGTACTGGGTCTGGGTCTTCCAGGCGTATCTGCCGATGGAGTCTCTGAGGACTATTAGGACTTCGTCGTAGTCGGGGTTGGAGGCTGAGCTGTCATACAGCGATACCAGCGTATCCTCACCCACAATATAGTGCTTTCCCGGCAAAGAAATAGGCTGCGGCTGAAGTTTGGCCGAAGACAGAGAGAAAACCAGTGACTGATGCGCAGAAAAGGGAATCGCAGGCAAATGCAGCTGCAGGCGATTCAGTAAATAAGCCTGGAAATAGACCGCAAAGTCCTTTTCCGACTTTATGCCTTTCGAAGCCACGTCCAAACAGCGTCTTCTGATATCCTCCTCGAGAAATAAACTGGGGAAACTCACTAACCAGCCTAAAAGGCAGGAAAACAGGGCGGAAAGCATTACATCGTAGCCAGCTTTGGCCATTTTCCCCATTACGAAGTCGCAGAGTTTGAGGATTAAGGGCTTAACGACGGCTCTGTAATCGCCCCACTCTTTGGAGCGCAGGAAGTAGGCCAGGCAAATGAGGACTTCAATAAGGTCGATGCTGAGTTGCCACTCGGTCGTCTGCTCCAGCAGTTCCATCACCCCCAGCACAAACCTTCCATATATATCCCTCTGCTCAGCCGGCAGAACCGCCGGCGTAGTAGCTAGAAAGACCGTTATCAGCCAAGTCATCGTCCGAACACTATCCGAATCTCGTTCATTTTTGAGCGTGACAGTGAGGACTTCACACACATTTTGAGCCAAAGCTTCATAGTGACTGCGGAAATAGGGGTCAGTTTGAGTGGACTGGGAGAGGTAGTAGTAGGGTAGGGCTACGTAGGAGCACAGCACGGAGTAGCAGGCTTTTCTGAGGAAAAGGTCACTGTTCGGGTCAGAGAGGTAGAGTTCAACTGTCTTGGGGATCCCGGTTTCCATCAGTAACTGGCGAATTCCGGTGTGACTGAGGGAAAATAGCGTTTGGGAGTTTTTGATGACTTCTTTGGCGGCCAGGCCGCTGCCCCCCACACACCTCAGCACTACGCTGTAGAAGCGGGCCAAGTAGTCCTCTCTTACAGGGCCTGCGGCTTTGCACAGGATTCTGCAGAGGGCGCCTACGGCCTGGGCGCGGCCTTTTTCGTACATGTGACTGCGGGAGGCGTGGGCGAAGAGCCAGGAACCCAGTAGGTCCAGAAGGCCGGTGGCTGAGGGAAGTGGCAGTCGAGCCATTCGCGTAAAGTACTGATAATGCTGCTTTTCAAACTCCTTGGAAAGTGAGGAAAGCGAAGCCGGCAAGTTGGGGACTTTGGGGAAAGTGGGCGACTCCAAAGCCTTCGAATCATTCCTTTCCTCACAAATACTCAGGAAATAGTCCGCAATTTGGGCCACTTTGCGGACCAATTCGCAGTCCGTGTCCGGATCCACCGGCATTTGCTCCTTCGTGCAGTTGAGCATCATACTGAGGAGCTGGTACCCGAAATACACCACTTGCTCCAGCGGCAGTTCCAAGTCCACAGTGTCCATCCTAACGCTTTCCCCGCGCATAACAGAGGACGGGGAACTGCTAGGGTCCGGCCGTCCGCTTGTATACGCGAATTCAAAGGAAACCTGCGTGTTTCCGTATGCATATAGCATAAAGGCAATTCGCTTGGTTAGGCCCAAAACCACACTGCTCCAGTGCTCAATAAGCCACTGGTGGTGAGTCCACTTCCCTATGCAGTCCCTCAGTTCTGCCCACAAGTCCACCTCTCGGGTGTTCGACCGGACCCACATTTCGAACAAGGTCCGGAACAGCAGCGGACACAGCTGGTTTGTGAGGTCTGGGACTCTCGGCTGGGTAGGGGAAAGCAGCTGTTTGGACACTAACAGCAGCATTTTCAGCATGGAATTCCACGTGTCTTTGCTCAGGTCGCTTTCCTGCCCTAACGTCCTTAGCGCTGCAAGGACGGACTTGCATAACTCTGCGTGTTTGTGCTGGCCGTGGGCAGGGTAGGCCGCTCGTTCCTGGAACAAAAGCGAGAAGTGACTGATGATTTCCCGCTGGTAAAACCCCTCCTCTGCAGCAATACAGTCCGGCCTGCTTTCCGGCTGATTCAGCCACACGGAATACACATGAACTGCCTTTTGAATGACTTCGAACTGCTCCAGCGGCAGGGAAAACGCATAGCCCAAACACTCCATCGCCCACTTGGCGTGGAAGTCAGTCCTTACTCTGCAGTCCTTTGTATCCAGTGCAGTCACTATGTGCTTTGTGATTTCCTGCTTCGCTTGCAAGTCTGCACACAGGGCGTTCAGCACGTTGGTGGACAGTCGAGGCTGCAGGAAAGGACTGGACGGCAAGCGGTCGAAGTCTTCATTCAAGAAGTGTCCAAGATGCATTATTGCTGATTAGAAGCGACTCATCCACTGCAAAGTCTAAGCCCAATTTCACCCAATATACAAAAAAGACTCCAAATCGCCTGATAAATGGCTGATGTCTTCATTCTAGACAGGAATCGACAAGGGCTAAAAGCCGTTTTCAGGCAGCATTGCGACTCTGAAGGGCGTTTAAGCTACTCAGAAGCACTCAAATTTGCTCAATCTCTGCGCATTTACCCGGTACTGCTTATACAGGACTTACTCAACTCTTTGGAACTGAAAAGACTCTTCTTTAAAGCGGCAGACAGATTTACGGTGGAGGAGCACAGGGTGGAACTCAGCTACTTGCAGTTTGAGCGGCTGTTGAAGCTCATTAGTGCTCACTGCTTCTCAGACGACTTGCCCTCAGCCCAGCAAGTCCAGCTGCTTCTAGCGCACATCCACACCCCTTGTCTCCTGCAGTACAAGGTGACTTTAGTGAGTGAGCAGCTACGGCGAGGCGACAGCTTCGACTCCGCTGAAGCTACGAGGGCGGTATTACGGAAAAACATGAGTTTGGCGGGGTTGACTCCCAGTCATAGAAAATCACTGGGGAAGCCGAGTGTGTCGCTTACTAGGATACTAGTGAAAAGCGGCACTACGGACTCGCTGGCGACGGAAAGACCGTCGAAGGCGCAAGCGCTGAAGCAAAAGGTGCAGCAGCTCTACCAAATCATTTCTCCTAAGGAGATAAAGCAGCAGGTCAGAGGGAAGCTGTCCGGCACTTTAACAGTGAAGGGACGCAAACTGGACCTAGCAGCCGACCCTTCCCCCCTCACCTCAGTCCGCTCTCGCATCACTTCAGTGCCCCAGTCCACCCGCCAGCTCTCCGAAACACTCAGTCACTACCTGTCCTTTGACAGGAAACAGTCTGAAACTTCCATCAAACTGGCTAGCCAGGACAGCGGCTTAATAGTGAAGATTAAACGAGCAGTGAGGAATTTGGAGGCAAAGACGGATCTTGCACTTCAGAGGACGAAATTGCAGGGAAGGCGGAAACGGGCACTAAGCGAGTTGGTGGGGATGTTCCAAGATTCACAAGAGAAGGTAAGGTCCAGACAGCGTATGAGAATGCAAGTGTGCTTTCTGAGGTGGAAAGTGCGGTCTCGAGCGTACTAGTCCCTATCTTTACTCATCATAATAGCAAAATGACGGAAGAAGTGGGCTTTCTGGCGCTTGTGTCAGTGGTCAAAAAGGGTAAATTGAGTCCAGCGATCCTTTCACTCACTACAGAAACGCTCAAATTCGACTATCTCAGTTGCCAAAAGTCCACTCAGTCTTACCCTTTTTTCCACGTCATTGGAGCCTGCAGTGAGGTCAGTTCCCCTCTTCGTTTTTCCTTATGTCTCTATGCGGAAACGCGATTGCTGCAAATGGTGGTTGAGAGTTCGTCGCCGGGGGAGTGCGATGCTTGGGTGCAGCGCATTATGCAGGCTGCCTATCCAGAGCAACCAATTGGGAGAAGAATTGCAGTGCTTGTGAATCCGATTAGTGGGAAAAAGAAGGGTGTTAAGACGTTCCGAAAGTGCCTCTTGCCCATGCTCGAATACACCTCAATTTCCTGTGCCTATTTCGAAACCGATACCAGCGACTTCGTCCCTCAGTGGTGTCGAAACACAGACTTAAGCCTCTTTTCCGAAATCGTGCTATTCGGGGGAGACGGCCTCTTGAACCAACTACTGAACGGACTAGCAGCGAAGGGCAGACTGGACATCCCTATAGGAGTAATTCCCTGTGGCTCCCAAAACGCCCTAGCCTGCTCAATAGGCTGCAAAAACCCCTTCAAAGCCTGTCTCCACACTATCAAATGCACCAAAGTAGAAGCGGATTTACTGAAATTAAGTCTGGACGGCACTATTCTTCTGGCTTCCAGTGCGACTGCGTGGGGAATTGTGAGCGATATAGTGGTGGAGGCGCAGTCCATGCGGCAGTACGGCACAGCTGTGAGTCCTAAGCAGCGCTATGCTCTGTGTGGCATCAAGAAAATGGTGTCGAAGTGGAAGGAGTACCGGGCGAAAGTCAAGTTCATACCGGCGGATTCGTACCATATGGAGACTTTGGGGGAGATAGGAGAGACAGAGGATGAGTGGAGGACTATTGAAGGTCCCTTTCAGCTGCTTGCAGTGCTGAACCACTCCTGTGCCAGTTCCCTGTCCTCCGACATAATGTCTCCCAACGGTCACCTCAACGACGGACTGATGGACCTCCTGGCAGTCCACAGCGGTAGTCGCATGAAAATGGTCAAATTGCTCGTAGGAATCCGTCGAAACGGGGACCACATCACCCAGTCCAACCTAATATACGTGAAAGTCAGGGCAGTTTGCATAGAGCCGGAAACTACGCATTGGTTCAATGTGGACGGGGAGCCGTATCAGTGTGATAGACTGGTCGTAGAGACTATGCCAAGGAGAATTACGTACTTGGGAGAAATTCAGTAGATATTAATTTGCGTTGTTTTCGATGTTTTTAGGCTGTTTGGACGGAAAACGCTGAAAATGTTCAATTTTATATATGAAAATCTCATTAAACACAAAGCTGGAATGCGGCTTTTACGGCGACCCTGTTTTTGACATGTAGAACTCCTAGTCATTAGGAAATTGAAATGAGCGACACTCAACCGGATCCCAGCGAAGCTGAAGCGACCCTCTGCTCTCTCTTTGGCCACTCGCCCTGCCTTTCCCCAGCGCCCCTGTCTTCCTGCGCTCCACTCACTGTTAAGTACTTATCCATCAGCCGACTTCCAGAAAGCGTCTTCTCAGTGAGCGCTGGTGAAAGCCACTTCGCTCTGATCACCGACTCCCAACACCTCTACGTCTGCGGAGGCAACTCCTTCGGCCAGCTCGGTCTGGGCCACACCCGAAGCGTCCCCAGTCCAATTCGAGTGTCTGTGAGCTGTAGGCAGAGTCTGGGGGAAAACAGGGTGGAAATGGCAGTTTGTGGGGCGGAACATGTGATGGTACTGACAGCTGAGAGGGAGGTGTATGCATGGGGGTTGAATGTGAAGGGACAGTTAGGAACTGGGGACTGTGAAAATCGAGTAAGTCCGACTTTAATTGAGGGAATTAGAGGGAAAAGGGGGAAAAGCTCGGGGGACCAGGCAGCTTCGATAAGCTGCGGAGCGCTGCACTCGATGATAAGCACAGGTAATTCAGAAATAGACAAAAATCGAGTGTTTACTTGCGGCTTCGGGGGTGGATTTGCACTGGGACACAGCAATGGGCGCGACTCAGCAGTGCTGCAGCCTGTAATTGAGCTGGACAACTTAGGGAAAGTGGATAAAGTGTCCGCGGGAATGTCCTCCTCAGGCGTAATTATCCAAGGAAACCTCTACATTTGGGGCACTGTGAGCGGCGCACAATACAACTCCCCGATTTCCATGCAGATTCCCCCAGACCTCCGCAGTAAAAGCACCCCGAACTCTCCTTTACGGTCCAGCACCCCCCGCAACGGCACAGTCCAAGACGTCTGCTTCTCCTCCGAAGCCTGTGTAGTGCTTTCCAAAGGGGAAGTCTGGGCCTGGGGCTCAGGACCCGGCCTAGACTTCACAGAGCCGACCCGAGTTCAGTTACCTCGGACAGTGGTTAGCATAGCTGCAGGCCTGGGACACGCTGCGGCAGTCACAGAGGACTATCAGATGTATGTATGGGGGAGTTGTGGCTCGGGGCAGATCTGTGCATGTGAGAGTTGTGATTCGAAGGTTGCAGCGCAGGTGAGGAGCTACGAGGGCTGCAGTCCCTTTCAGGTGACTTGTGGGAGTTATGCTACCTTTTGTTTGTCCTACAGACAGCCTGCAAGGCTACAATGTGTGAAAGCGGACAGTCCGCAGAGACGGAGTTGCACAAGCACCGCGGACCCAGACTGTCAGCACATAGAGGAAAACAGCAGGCTAAAGAAGGAAGTAGAGGACTTGAGACGGCAACTCCTGGTGCAAGAAGAAGTCAAGGAAGAGCAGTCGAAACGTCGTTCCCGCAGTCACGCCTACTTCGACCTGAACCTATCCAAAGCCAACCCCAAGCCTGCCAAACAGCTCAGTCGTAAGGACTATTCAGCCTGCTTCGAAATTCCCTACGAAGAATTGGAGTTTCTCGGAGATCAGATCGGAAAAGGAGGCTATGGAACTGTGTACCGGACTAAATGGAGAGGGACTGTAGTCGCTGTGAAGAAGCTTAGAATTGAGATGCCTGTTGCAGCGGATAAATACGCGGAATTCCTCAGTAATTGGCAATTAGATGAATGCCAGGCGATGGCCTCGTTGCGACATCCGAATATAGTAATGTTCTTGGGAGCGTGCACGAAGCCTCCGAATTTGTGCATTATTCTGGAGTATTGCTCGAGAGGGTCACTGTGGGAAGTGCTGCGTGACCAGAATACCCCACTGCCTTGGTACCTCCGCTGCAAAATCGCTCTCGACACCGCCCGAGGCATGAACTACCTGCACCAATTCCCAGTCCCCATCCTGCACAGAGACCTCAAGAGTCTCAACCTGCTGCTGGACGAAGCTCTCAACACCAAAATCGCAGACTTCGGCTGGACTCGCTTCAAAGCCGACATAATGACCAACAAAATTGGTACTTACCAGTGGATGGCCCCCGAGGTGATTAGTGGAGAGCAGTACTCAGAGCAGGCTGATGTGTTCAGCTTCGGGATAATTCTGTGGGAATTAGCTACTCGCAAGCCGCCGTATCGAGAAAAGACAGGACAGCAGGTCGCACAGGAAGTCGTCAAAAGCGGCCTACGCCCTCCACTGCCGAAGAAGTGCCCTGAGCAGTTTTTGTCCCTAATGCAGCGCTGTTGGGACCAAAGTCCAGATGCAAGGCCGACGTTCAACCGCATAATCGAGGAGTTGGAGAAGTACTTGGAGTACCTGGAAAGCGTAGGGCTGTAGAGTTAATGCTAATTCTCATCACTGGTCAGGGCTTGGAAGACTGGTAGACGCCGTTTGATAGGCTGGGGAGAGGGACTGATAGCAGGGAGGTGCAGCTTGGGACGGATGTCGGAAGCACCGTGGGCGAATGTGCACTTTACGCCAAAGGTGCAGTGGCCATTAAGCCAGTTTCGACACAATTCCGTCTTGTACTTGGCCTGGGAGTCCAGTTTGGAGGGGGCCTTTGTGAGCTGGTCTGCAGGCTGGTTCTGGTGCTTGGCTAGCATTGTTAGGGTGTTAGGGCAGGTCTAGAGGTCTTGCCGCTTCTCTCCCTATTGGAAAAGCAACGCGGCATCCCTAAACTAGAAGCATCCATTAGCCTACACTTTGAGTATCTCCGCCGTCTGATTGTACGCTACAGCGATCCACTCAATTTGCGTCTGCGACCACTGCAAAGCCGCCAGCTCTCCCCGGGCTACATAGGACAGGATCGGCTCCAGGGCTATTGCCCCCTGCGCATTCCGTTGCAAGTTCCAGATCAGTGCTTGGCTGTCTTCCCCTGCTGTGCACAGGTGGCAGTTGGAGTGAGGCGCCCAGGCGAATGCGTTGATGTTCCCTCGGTGTCCTCTTAACTCCGCTATGGGTACCATTGGCGCTCTGATGTCGAGTATCGTGACTTCGTTGCAGTCAGCACTCATGAAGGCTAGGTAGGACTCGTCTTGCTTGTTCCAGTCAACTCGCAGGAGTGGAGTGGAGCTCGGACTTTCGTAAGCCACTACAGAGTGCTGCAAGTCTCTCAGGTCAAATAAGCGGACAGACCCGTCCGCACTCGCAGTAGCGAACTGATGAGTTCCTTTGTTAAAGGCAAAGTCGAATACTTCCTTGTCATGCGCAATCAGTTGAGTTCGGACTGACTCCTTTACAACGTCCCATATCGTGCAAGTTGTGTCAATGCTGGCTGTGCCGAGCAGTGTAGGGTCCTCCTTGTTCCAGTCGAAGGAAGTGAGCGGGGCTGTGTACATGGTATTGCGGGTGTTCAAGAGGCGAGATTTCAGGCGGACATTGTCACCGATTTGCCAAATTCGTATGCACTCACCTGAAGTGGCCAATAGATCGGGCTGACTGCCTGCGAAGTCGGGAAACCACATGGCTTTGCTAGGGGCGTAAGGGTGCTCAAAGGCAGCACGACGTTCGAACTGCTTGGCTTCCCAGTTTAGCTGCACTACCTCCACCCAGTTATTCTTCGCCTCAACATACGACCCTATCGCCAGGCGATATGGAAACCGCGGGTTGGGGCAGAAACTCATAGCATATATACTCCAGGGAGCTGTGTAGGTGAAGACTTCCGTGCTTTCCGGCCTCGCAGGTCTTCCAGAGCGTTCGACATTGTTGCTGTCCGGTACCTGGGAGTCGACCATCTCGTGATAATATGGCGAGCTCAGCTGAGGCAGGACTGGAGACCGAAGTGAGTGCGTCTTTGCAGGGAGTTGCGAGGGGGAACTTGCTATTCACCCTACCAGCCTCGTTGTCTGCTTCAGGCTTCTTTGCACCGTCGCTCGCTACTGTGCTTCCGCACTTCCTAGAGGGGAACTATTGCTCCTGGATACTACCCGACACAAACCAAAATATCTTCCCAGCACTTCAATTAGTGAATAAGGAAGCACCTGCAGAAGTGCTTAAGAAGCCTTGCAGTCCACTACTAGAAGGAGTGCCAGGCAAAAAGAAGCGTGGGAGGAAGCCGCTGCGCCCTCAAGACCCTGTGCGCAAGAAGACCGAGCATAAAGACAAGTACTGGCTGCGCACCTTTCGCGCCTATATGCGCCAGCACTACTCTCTTTTGCGTCCTGCTATGCCTCTCCAGGACAGGCTCTTTTGGGAAAAGCACTTCAGTCTCCATGGCCGGCCTTGCAAAGGCGGACAGTTCGCTTCCTACAGCAAGGAATACAAGAACTCTCTATTCGGAAATGCGACTTTTAGGGAGCATTTCGAGCGTTGGTTCGGAAGCCACGGAGCAGCAGTCCTGTGTGGGAAGTACCCTCGAGACAGTGCTCTGTGGTTCGTGTTCTACGACTATGCAGCCTCTGAACTGGCGAAGCACAAGTCTCTAAGTGCTTAAATATGGCAGGGGGCGGAGGCTGGTGGGTTTTGCTAAGGAACCTACACACAGTCTCTGAACCTCCGCTTGTCCGTCTGTGCAGAACTGTGACGGACTCAGCTCTGCAGGCTGCTCTCACGGCTACGACCCAGACGAAGGGCTGGCAGCGGACTGGTGCGCATCTCGGCACTGAGATCTGGAACTTGAAGGACGCTTCGGACTACCATAAGTTCAAACGCACGGGGCACATTAGGGCGCCTCCAAAGCGCATTTTGGAGTTTCTGCAGGACCCAGCCAATGCGAGACGCTGGAATGAAACTCTTGTGGAGTCTCGTCTCGTCCGCATGGTCGGCCGCTGGCAAGTCCTATACCAACGCACCGAGCTTCCCTGGCCTCTAAAGCCTCGGGATTTCCTACTAGTGGCCTCAGGCACTGAAATAAACGGAGGAGTGGCCTACGTCATGTCCAGCATCGAACTTCCCGAAGCCCCTCTCAGGACTCAGGCAGTTCGAGGCCACATCGACTACTCCGTCGTCATTGCCCTAGACGACCACAAAGGCGGCTCCAACGTCACCTACGTCTCTAGTGTCAAACTCAACGAAGAACTGCCCCACAGAGTCGTTTACCGCCTCATTCAGACCCGCAATTCCGCCATTGAGAGAATTAGAGAGATGATGGACGTATGGTAATACACAGACTAGATTAGTTCTTGGGAGCGGGTGAAGGGCAGGCGACTGCGGTGCTGGAGGACAGGTGTGAGGAGCCAGCTTTTCATTCTGACAGGTGCTGCGCGAGAGGGAGGAGATTTCATGCTTTTCGTAGTTTGCGATTTCACCAGTTTCTTCCCCTTTTTCGCAGGTTTTGCAGGGACAGGTGTAAAATAGGGCAGTTTGAGATGGTCAGAGTTGGTGGGTATCGGAGGAATCGAGAAATCGGACTGGTCACTCGAATAGGATCCAGATGAATCAATGCCTATGGGCTGCACATCTTCCAGTCGAAACGGTGTAAGCTTAAACTTGCCGTGACTCGATGCAGGCTGCAGCAAATTCCCCTCAGATTCGCTTTGAGGAATGGAAGATTCCAAACAGCGAAATAAGAACTCTTTTTCTCCAGTCAGTACAGGACTGAATTTGCTCTTTTTCGCAAAATGCAGCTGCAGCAATTCTTGGAAGTTGGAGTTTTGGTACTTCACCGACTTGACTTTCGAGGAAGCGACCTTTTCCTCACTGCTCTGGTCCACAGGCTGCGGCTCAGGCGACGAGTCTGGCGATATAATCCGAAGCGGAGAGTTCAAGTTACTGACCTGGTTCCTCAACTGTCCCTTCCTGAACACGAACTTCCCCTCTGCAAGGACTGGCTTGGGGACAGTGGCTTGTCTGGACTTGCGGTCACTCCCTGCCTCAGTAGACCTGGTAGAAGCCAGGTCTGTGCATAGGTTGGGAGCAGCCACTCTGCACTTCGAACAGCCCATTAGCCAGAAAAGGCCTTCCTCGTCTTGCAGATACTCCAGCTCCAACTCCACGACTCTCTTGGTCTTCACCCGCTCGATAGCCGTCAAAATGACAGTTTGCACGTCTCTAAGCTTGTGTCTGGCTCGAGAGTTGGCAAGTTTCTCACTAACTCCCTGCGCCAACTGCCCCAGTGACGACACATACCCCAGTCCCGGGGTATACTTGGTGCAGTAGATGAAGAGTCGGTGGCCTCTGGGCTCCTTGAACTCCTGGATGTAGGCACATCTCAGGGCGGAACTGTCTCTCCGGGTCAGGAACTCTTCGGCCTGGGCGGAGTCCAGCACGGATCTGGCGCCTTTCCAGACGGTGTAGCAGAGCGGCACTGCTCCTGAGCTCTTTCCTTGCAGGCGAAGCCGGGTAAGGAAGTAGGAAAGCGCCTCTGCGTAGGAAGAAACGTCCTCTTCCTCTCCTGCGTTTTTCCTCTTTATACAGCCTGCGAAATCCGTATGAACCCAAAAGTCAATAGCCGCACTGCGGAAAAACACAGTTTCCAGCACCTTGACCCGACTTCTAGCAGTCGCAAGAACTCGAGACAGCCACAAAAAGCCCTTCTCCTCCATTATATTTCCTGGACTGTCAGGAGGACTGGCTAAACTGCTTTATGTGAGAGAAATCGGCCTAATTTGGCTATCAGAGAGCGAGGAAAGAGCAGAAGGGTATATCAAATCGAGATGACGCATAAATTTGTGACTTTAATAGACAATTACAGGGAATAGTAGCTGAAAGCAGTATTTCAAGGCAAAATAAAGCCCTGATTTCTCAGAACCCAGCGATTTCCTTGTAATCTAGGCTGTTTAGAGGTTTAGCGGGCTAAGAGATGCACCAGTCTCCTCTGTCTCTTCTTGTATAGGATGCGGTATCCGCAGTGTTGGCACTGAATGGGGCCCTGACTTGGCAAGTCGTTGGTCTGGCCGCAGCTGCCGCAGAGGTACTTCTGAGTCTCTGTCTCCTGCTTCGCCCCATTGCTCGCCTGCATAAAATGTCTATTGCCAGCTGTCCCCTCAGCCCCGCAGTTCAGATAATTAAATGGCCGAGTGCAGCTTCGACTCGCACACCACTCCCCCCTCCACCCCTTCCCTCTCCCTGTACTGCAGCGAAGACAACCTCACAGAAGACGTCCGCAAGCGAAAGACCAACTCTCTCTACACTGAAGCAGACCTGAGGCAATTGCATCAGCAGTACACTGACCAAATCGACTCCCTGGAGGCTGTGATCCAGGAGAAAGAAGTGCAACTGCACAGGTATCAGCTCACTGCTGCGGACCAGGCCTGCGAAATCGCCAGTTTGAATGAGGAGCTGGCGTACTTCAAGTCCAGGGAAGTGGGGAATGCAGACCCAGCCAGTCGAGCAGCCCTCGTAGAGGCTTTATGTGCGCTCAAAATCGACCGACTATACAGGAAAATCAGACCTTCAATCGTCAAAATCAACCTGGAAATCGGCCGTTTGGCGAGCAACTGCACCCGTCTCTCGGAAGACACAGCCAAAGCAGAGGACTTCTGCAGTCTGCCGTCCCCCTTTCTCTTCCTTTCCGACCCTCCCCAGTCTCCAGAGCCCTACAGCCGCACTACGCTTATAATGGCTCCAGACTTCCAGGAAGAAGCCTTCGAAAGGTGCAAGAAAGAGCTGGAAATGAGGCCTGTGGCCCAGCCCTGTGGAGATCTGCCGCTCAGTCCTAGCCTTTGCCCAATGTGTTCTGCCTTTAATCGACAGGCGGAAAAGCTGCAGGGGGAAATTCGGAAGCATAAGAAGTTCATAGGAGAGCTCAAGGCGTCAATTGAGACTTTGGTAGGGAGTAAAGGCTTGTAGAGTTGTAAATTTGTCTGGAAATTGGACTATGTGTATATACATTAAGGAAATTTTGCACTAATACATATGAATTTCCCTCTTAGAGCAAATATCGGAACTCTACACAGACCCTACACTTAGCTCTTTAGCACAGCGTGGAAGTCCTCGAAGGACAGGTAGGCACTTGGTGTGCCCCTGGTTTCGTCAGCCTTGGTGAAGGCCTTGTCCACCACCATGTCCAGACTTTCACTGTTCACTTTCTTGTTGGACCTCAAGGCCATCGCAGACACCGTTTTGACCTCAAATCTCGACAAAGCGTTTTTCTGACAACTGTCCAGTAACTTGAAAAAGACTGAATTGGTCCTTACAGAGCAGTTTCTGCCGGATCAGGTTGTTCCTCGTAGTCGCCAACTCTTCCTTATTGAAGAAGGCGTGATCGTAACTGACCTGCTGCACGTTTTCCACTGCAGAGGCGAATAAATGCGCATCCACCCAGTGTCCCGCCCTAAAAGGACTGCAAAGCGCACTCAGGAAAGTGAGACTGTTCACATAGCACTCCAAAAAGTACTGCTTCACGTTGCTTTGATGCACTTCCTTCTCTCCAATTCCCGTAATTCTGACTCCGTCTGTGTCCTGAAGTCGCTGGAACAGACGATTGAAGGCCGTGTCGATGATTTCGTACTCATAGGGAGAGTCTGAGTAGGCAGTACACAGCTGTTTAGTCCTCCTGTCCGCCCTCGTGGCAGACCGGGTGAGGTGAAATTCGTCTGGAGACAGGACTTCTCCAGCACTGACACTGAGCTTCGGAGTGGAGAAACGCAAAGAGTTGGGACTTTGCGCCCAGCTGAAATCAGGCTCCGGGGATTGAGATCGAATTGAGGGATATCGAGAAATCGCTCTTTGCTCTGAAACACGCATTTGGCTGGGGATGGGCGATTTCCGGAGTCTGCGGGCTAGGAGACATTTGGCCATCCACTGTCTTTCCTGGGCGGAAAGGCGGTCGTCTTGCCCCATCATAGCAAGCGTTTCTCTGAGCATTGTAACAATGGAAGAGCTGAGTTGTGCACTGTGTCTGCGGCTGTTCTATGAACCGGTATCCACTGCGTGCGGACACACGTTCTGCCGAGTCTGTCTGATGAGAGCACTGCAGAGTCAAAGACGCTGTCCTGTGTGTCGTATTCCCTGTCTCCTCTCCTTGACAAACCCTCCAATCAACATAGTGATCCAAAGCATGCTGCAGCGGCAGTTTCCTAGGGAATACGAGGAGCGGCAAAGCGAAATGCAAGCCGAGCTGGAAGAGCTGCAGGCCAGCAGAGTGATGCAGGAAGTCCCAGTGCTAGTGCTGGTGGATGCTCTCTATGCGCCAGGAATGATGCTGCGCCTGCGTCTTTTCGAGCCCAGATACATCGAAATGGCAAGAATCGCGATTCAATCCGACCGCAGCTTCGCAATTTTATCAGTGAAACAAGGCGACGCCTACGGAGTCTTAGGGGAAATTCGGGATATCGGCACTGAACCCCACTCTCACCACACTCTCCTCACTCTCTTGCTCCAGAAGCGTTTCCTCTGCACTTCTCTGCACCTCGAAGGCGGCGCAGCGCTTCCCATCGCCCACATCGACGACAGAGTGTTCAAAGGACAGGGACTGTTCTACTGCTTGCCAGAGATAGTGGTGGATATACCAGACGACGAAGAACTGGGCGAGCAAATGCTCGAGTGCAAGGCCTTCCTCAGAGACTCCCTAAAGCGCCTGTCTCATGTCACCCAACGAGAGCTAAGAGACACGTTCACTCACGAGATGGACGACTCCATGAGTCAAATCGTGCAACTGGCGATTCCCTTCGCACAGGCGTTCAAAGCCATACAGTCTGTGCACAGAGCGGAAAGAGTGAGGCTAGTGTATGGCTGGATGCAGGGACGCAAGCCCGGTCCTCAGGCGCTCCGCAGCTTTGCTGAGCACTTTACGCTTAGCAATGTCCAGAGCTCAGTCCTATTTATCCTGGCGCTGTTCGCTTGTCTGCTAGGCGCCTGGGTCTACCGCAGAGCGTAGTAGTTAAGAGGGTTGTGGGAAGCGACATATCGGACAGGTTGGGTTGACTCGGAGCCAGCCCACGATGCAGTCTGTGTGAAAGAAGTGGCGTTCATCACAGGGCATTTGACTGACCACTTCCCCAGTAGAGAAAGTGGCTGCACAGATTGGGCAGTCGTGGTCTTCCTCAGCTCTTAAAGGCCTGTCGACTAGCTCGTTCACTTGCTTCTCGGTGGCTGCTGTGCGCAGGTGGTGACTCCACTTGGAAATGCCGTAGAACACAACGGGAAGGCAGAGACAGAAAAGACAGCAAGCCCAGCAGGGAAAGGTGTAGTAAAGGTAGCCTAGTAGGAGCAGCCAGAAGGCAATTTGGTACATATCCGGAGCAATTCCCTCACAGTTTTCACTCGTATAGTACCAAAAGTTCCCTATGACCATCCACACTAGGTAGCCTTGCGACACCAAAGAACTGATTTGATTGCCACATGTGAAAGGACTGATGTCTCCTTGTATCGCTCTAGCTAGCGAAGTCACCAACAGCGCCAAATACACGAAATCCAGCCCTACATTCCCAATCAACCAAGACTTCAGCGGCTTGTCACAAACTTGATCCGAGTACACAATCAGGTAATACTCCGTCAACGCCAACTTGCATAGGCGAAAGACCAGGAAAAGTGCGAGGACTACGGAGGAAGTAGAGGTGAGTTGGCCTAGAGTACTGCTGACGTTGGCTCTGACCTGCTCTCTGCGAGACTGCGGCCCGCTTCTATCCATTTACACAGAGAACGGACTAGTGGCGGTGTCGGGCAAGCGAAGGCAGCGTCTTTTCGAACTTCGTGTAGAGGAGATAGCACAGGTAGCAGACTTGCACAGTGTCAATTCCCCAACTGGTCTTAGCCCAGTCTCCGGGACTTTCTCCCTTGAGGATCTTTCCCGCTCTGGAGAGAGAGGCTGTGTCCGCCCTTTCGTCCAATATCACTTTCCGTAAGATCTTGTAAAAATGGTCTTCCCACAGCATGGATTGAGCAGGGTCCCGGTCACTTAGGTAGATTGAAGCGTTGGTGAAGCCTTTGCGGAGGAGCATTTGCGCGAATTGGGATTGCTGCTCAGGGGTGAAAGTTGAAACGAGACGACAAAAGTCGCCGGCGCATTTATTGAAGACTACCTTTGGCCGCAGAAGGTCTTTGGGACGGCGAATTTGGGCTGTTTCCAGTTTTTGTATGTCCAGAAGATACCACTTGCCTGTAATTTCCTGCATGAAGTCCGCTACGATGGAAGTCACTTTCCGTTCCTCTAATTCACTATCGATGCAGGTCCTCAGATCTCGCAACAGTCCCATTGGCTCGGGGTATAGTGATAAATTAGCCACTGGATATACTGTACATTTCGGCCCTCCGAGCGACTCCTCCACTAGTCTCTTCGAAACAGTTCCCTGCACGTGCCCTTTCCCCCTCAACCCCCTGACATTGTCCATCCACTGCCTCAGTCCCGCCAATTTCATCCGAAGATGTCTCATCATCACCAGCGTTTTCCCCTGATTTAACTGTGGCAACCCCGCTTCTTTCGCAAAGCTAAGCACTGTCAACACGAACTCCATGACTTCAACCTTCGCATTCATAGTTTCGACGAAGTTGCGCTGTTCACTGGCTGGGAAGTTGACAATGGGCTGGTGGTGCGGCAGTCCTATGAAGTCCCGGATACCGTAGGTCGTTGCAGTCTGGTTGAACACAGAGTCTGGCAGGAAGTTCATGAGACTCCGCTGTGGGTTGAAAGAGCGCCCGGCCTCTGAATTGCTCCTTGGAGCGATGATGAAGCCTTGCTCTTTGGTCGGAAGGAGGCAAATCCGGAGACGGTTAAATTGGCCTTTCCGCGGCGAGACCACTTTTTGTATACACATGGAAGTTCTGCGAGCAGGGTCGAGGACTCGCTGCAGGAGACGGTCATCATGAAGGGTCATCACTTGCGCAGTTTCTGTCACTGAGTAGGTGCCTGGGGCGATTTCTGCGATGATTTGCTCGCGGACATAGGCGAAGTCGCTCTCGTCTTCCAGTAGTTTCCACACGGCTTCGTGCACTGCGGCCACTGTTGTAACTTGCACTTTTTCTATGAAATTCAAGCGAATGCTTGGATTGGCCCCGAAGCCCAATAAAATAGTAGGTGGAATTGGCACTCGAACAGTGTTTTTCTGGGCGAGTTTACTCAGCCACAGGAAGAAGTAGCAGCCGGATGCAATGGGCTGTTTCTGCCCCGGCGGCTCATTACTATTTCCCGAAAACGTAAAATCTCTTTCGTCCACAAACTGCAGCGAATCACACACCGGGTCACTTTTTTCCCTCAGCTTTGTATAGGATGCATTCAGAGACAATTTCGGTTTGGCCTTCTTCAGGTCGTCCATTACGTCGTAGGCAAGGACTAGATACAGGGTTGAATGCAGGCCTAGTAAGGGCTGAGAACTCACTTTGCCCGCGGCCACTATACTGTTTAGCAGTGCTTCGCCTCCGAGTTGTCTTATAATTGTCGCTTTGGTGTCGGATGGAATTGTGCAGTCTGGGAAAGGATCACACCTCATCATATTGTCCTACTATTACGATGCTAGTTATCAGGGAGCCCAGCACGACATATAGGGCAACTGGCTTTGAGGCGGAGCCAGGGCACTAGACACTCCTTGTGGAAGAGATGCCTGGGTGAAGATCACCGTTCATCACAGGGCATTTGGACGTGAACTTGATCAGGCGCGAAACCCTCTGCACAGATCGGGCATTCCCCGTCTTCCGAGTAGGCTCTCCGCTCCACCAGACGCTGAAGTTGTAACTAAGGGGGAAATACCTCGGTCGCTCCTTCAGACAAGACAATTGTGAAACGCCGCATAAGGACGTAAAAGACAGGAATACAGAGTATGAATCCACAGCAGAGTATGCATGGAGACAGGAAGAAAAAGTAGCCCAGAACTAGCAGCCAAAACACCAGGGTACATAGGTGCGGGGCGCTCTTTTGGCAGTCCTCGCTGTAGTACCAGTAGTTCCCGAGGATCTGCCAAAACATGTAAAAGCTGCGTAGGACTTACATGCGACTCCAGCAGTCCGTTTGTTGCACGAATGGGCTCATTTCTTGGTTCGCCCGTTCCCGCGCTCTGCGAGTTCTAATGAATGTTTCCACTAATAGCAGCAGCGAAACCCAGTCCAGCACCATCTGTCCAAAGGACCAAAAGCGTAGCGGCTCTTCACAAGTTTCAGCGTAACTTACGAGGACATAAGCAATTAGGAGGATTTTGGACAAAGTGAAAGCAGCCAAGGCCACATGTCCAAGGAGGGAGCCCGTGACCACAAGTCCCAGACTTTGCCGTAGGTTGATCTGCACCTGTCTTCTGACTGTCTAATTGTCCTTCACAGCTCGTGACTCTGTTTCCATTATGCAGGTGACACAAAGCGACCAATTCGACGTTCAGCGCCTTTCACTGCCTGTCTTCGTGCCGCCGCGAGTTAAACCCAAGCGCAGCAAGTCCCTAGCGCAGGAACGCAACTGCGACTTTGGAGAAGTTCTGCGGAGTCTCCAGACCCAGCCCCCCACCCACTTGCCCGGGGTCTTTCCAGAGGACGAAGACATTGACGAGGAGGACTACGAAGAAAGGCCTATCAGCCAGACCTTTGCCTGCCATGTTGTCACTGTTGTTTTCCCTTCAGGAACCCAAACTAGTGTAATCGTGGGGGAGGAGGATCAGACCTTGAGACAGGTGCGGAGGGAGTTGGAGAAGGAAAGGCCGACTACCGGTCTTGTGTTTTGCTACAAAGTGGGTCCGCAAGAGGTTGCTATCTCCCCAGAGCATGAAAACACTCTGTTCAAGGTCTTGCTAATGACTACCAATTTAAGAGCGAGTGTGCGGGACGAAAGTCTCTGTCTGTTCCTAGCAATGCCCAAACTCGAGGAAAGCAGGAGTGTAGAAAAGGCTGACAACGAGCTAATGAGGGAGTATGTCCACATGTGGACCCTGTCAGAAGGCGAAGTCAAGGACCGGATACTACTCTTCCACCAAGGCAGAGTGGACCTCTACGAGTCAGAGCTAGTCTTTTTATCGATGGACGGTGCTCTGGAATGCCGTCTGCGGCTTAACGACATTCGCAACCTGCAGTTTCTCGAAGGCGAGCAGAACACGATAGTGCTGGTCTGCAGTCCGAATACCCAGGTCTCAGACACAGCGGTTAAGTTCCTATCAGACAACGGCAGTTCCCAATTCGTCAAACACGCTTTGCCCTATATTTACGCAATGGCGGGGAGTGGACAAGTGCTGGAAACGAGAGCCGCTGAGAGCAGAGCTACTGAAAGCCGCCACTATTTCGTCCGCAAAATAAACCACTACGGCTTCAAGCAGAAAAGACTGGTCTGGCTGGAACTCCTCAACTTCAAGTTGCATATTTCCGACTTGTCCATGAAAAACCACAAAATTTACGAAATGCGCAAATTGGCCCACTTCGTGCGCAGAGGCGACCAAGAGAAAAAGCTGTCCATACTGTTCAAAGAAGGGTCCAATCAGAAGGACTTACACCTGGTTTTCAGTTCCTTAGAGGAACTCAATGAGTTCTTTGCGATCGCAGAAGAGTCGCTGATGCTGAAACTGGACGGCAAGCTGCAGATTAAAAAGACGCTTTTCTTCACTCAGCAGCTTAGCAATGTGCGCAAGCCAGGGAGACTGCAGCGGAAGTATTCGTGGTTGTCGCAAGAGTCGACGGATATTGTGACGCGTATGAGTGATTCTGAGTATTTGTTCAATGTGGTTATTGACAGTTTTATGGGACATGATAGACGCATTGTAGCGCTTAACCCCAGCGAAAGAACACTTACAGTCCTTTCCAGTGAGGGGAAATCAATCAAAAATGTACCTTTTTCGACCATACTGAGTCTTTGCAATGACATGGAGGACCTGAGAAGGTTGACATTGACGGATGAACAGATAGGCAAATTGGTCTTCATTTTCTCAAGTGTGTACCTAAAAACCTTGTTCTGCAATGTGATTTACACGGTGAATCGACCGGAATTAGTAGTCCCGGAAAGACAAGAAACTGTACATAAGCAGGATTTGAGGGTGTTTGTGGGGACGTGGAATTTAGGCCACTGCTGTCCTGACAAATCTAGTCTGCAGGAGTGGATCAAGAATCCAGAGTTGCAGGATGTGGCTGCCTTAGGGTTTCAGGAGTCTGCGAAGTCGAAGAGGGCCAAATGGCTGCAAACTCTAACAGTCTATATGGAGGCAAACGGACTGAAATTGCTCTCTTTTATCCCAATGTGGGAAATGTTCCTAGTGATTTTCACTCGCAAGGGATTGAACATCAGCAACCTTTCAGTGACTGCAAAGCCCACAGGCATTGCTAACATGATTGGAAACAAAGGAGGGGTCATAGCGACCTTCAAAGTGCAAGAAACCTCCTTTTGCTTTCTTTCTTGTCACTTAGCTGCCCGGCCTCAGAACGTGTTGACAAGAAATCAAAACGCAAAGGACCTGTTTTCCATCAAATTCGAGCATTTGGATTTGGACTTTACGACTGAATTCGACTACTTGTTCTGGTTCGGAGATTTGAACTACCGACTAGACAAGGAGTACAACACCACGGTGGAAATGCTGGCTAGCGGCGCCTACAGGGAGCTGAGGGACTGCGACCAACTGCTAAAGGAGCAAATCGCAAACCGATCCTTCGTGAACTTCCAAGAAGGACAACTCAACTTCCCCCCGACATATCGCTATATCCGTCTCAAAAACGAATGGTCCAACAAGCGGAATCAAACCCCGAGTTGGACAGACCGCATTCTCTACCGTTCCTTCCGCGAAGTCTGCCTTCTCAACTACGAAGCCGCACTCAACTGTATGGCCAGTGACCACCGGCCAGTCTCTGCAGAGTTCTCTGTGGAGGTGAATCCTTGGTTTGTGCCCGCTGTCCTCCCGAGACCTGGGGAAGACCCACTGTTTGCAGTGGTTGAGTTCACGGAGTTGGAGGTTGCTTGTGAGGACTTGGCTGGGGCGACTCATGGACAAGTGGTGTTCTTTGCACCGTTCCTGCAGTCGACTCCCTCCACACCTCAGTTCGGAGTGACGGGGCCGGAAATCCAGCATTCCTTGCAGGAAAAGGAGATACCAATACTTACGAGCGCTGTAGCTGATTTCCGGTACTTGCGTGAACAACGAGTGATAGTAGCGCTATACCTCAGTACAAAGGACAGAACTGATGTAGCCGGCCTGGCTTCTCTCCCCCTCTTCCCCCTATTCTCCTCTTCAATCCAAACCACCGCTCAAATCGACCCCAGGTCGACCTTCATATCCGACGAGTTCCCAGAGTTCGAAGCTGTGCTCGAATCCGCAGGCCGCAGAGTCGGAAGTGTACAGGGAAGGTGGAACTTTAGTCTCTGTCACAAAAGCCAGCAGGACCACTAGGTAATAAAAATGATGACCCCGAAGACTGTCAATCGCTTGGGAAGTCAGCCCAAGTTCGCAGGCAGTTCTATAGGCTCCGAGGCGTCGGACTTGCCAATGAGTCCCAGCAGTCTGGCCTCTAGTTTTGGCGCCTCTCCGAGAGGCGAAGGGAAAGAATGCCACATATGTGGAGAGAAATTCGGGAAAGTCTCCAACAAAAGGAAGGACTGTGCGCGCTGTCGCAGGGCTGTGTGTAAAACCCACTCCCTCAAGAAGCGGGAGTTGGGCGAAAGTCAGAAACTCCAGCGGGTCTGCGACTCCTGTGACGAGGAAATGATAAAGGACGAAATCAGGCAGGAAATGGAGGCACAGATTAGTGACCTGGAGGCGGAAATCAAAAAGGCGAGTGAGGAAAATGACCGCAGGGCGAGGGAAAACCGCGATAAAACTGCAGTTCTGAACAACTTGGAACATGAAATCGCCAAAGCCGAAAAAATGCACAAGCAGAAGGAACAGACGCTACTGGAGAGACTGACCGAAGAACAGCAGAAAAGCGAAAAGGCGCGCTCTGCTATTGAGAAGCTGCAGCGAGACTTAGAGGACAGCCACAAGTCCGAAACAGCCATGGCTGAAAAGTGCAAGGAAGTGGACAAGGACATCGAAAGCCTGAATGCAGAGGCACAGACACTGAGGGAGCGGAAGGAAGAACTGACTCAGCACCTGCAGGAGTTGGAAGCGAAGATCAAGTCCTCTGTGCCGCTTTCCCAGCTCAAGTCGGTGGCCTGCGCTAACTGTCGGATGCGGCTGGACACGATGTACAAGCCGAGGAAGTCTGCGCAGGGCCAAGCTCCAGACCTGGAAACCTCCGTTTCCTTCGCTGCGCCGTCCCCATCCAAGCCCTCAGCCACGACCAGTCGAAGCTGCAAGTCCGACTGCCAGTTGATGTAGCTTAGGAACAGTCTTAGTATCGAGGGTAATCAAATTAAATGGCTGCAGTGGAAGAGCGATGGGTCGCAGATGCTCTGGACATAGAAGAAGAGGCCTGCAGTGCGAAGGGCCAAGATGACTGGCGGCTGTACTTCCGCCGCTGCGAGTCGGACAGTTCGGAGCTGACACAGTTGTCGACTGAGGAGAGCAGTCCTAGCAAGCAGTGCTACCAGTGTCTCAGTGTGGAGGAAGGGGTGAAGGCGGGGGACTGGGTGTTAGCGCTCAGGGAAGTGGAGGTCACTTTGGAGGAGGAAATAGACGCCTTTTCACTGAAAGAAAGCCGGTGCAGACGGAGAGTGTGCAACTTGATCACTCCCAATGACTCGCCTCTAATGCGACGGAGAGCGGTTTGTAGTATACCTTTGGTTTAAACTTAATCCGCAAGTCATAGAAAGGACTCAGAAAGGGAAATCTGACGCTTACTGGGCCGATTTCTCTCATTCACTCTAGATAGTCAAAATCCCCATGTGAGACAGTGGTTTCTAGGGGTTAGTTTTAGAATTTAGGCACAAATTGGCTAATTTCAGAGACTAAAGTGCTGCTTAATGCAGGAAATCGGTATTTTTACGTGATTTACCGTTAATTTGTGTCTTTTCTTAGATTTAAACAGTGGGAAATTAATTGTATGTTAGACTTTCTTTGGATAGTAGGCGAAACCAAGCAAATAGAGTGATAAATTGACTCTATTTGGAGAGATTTGAAGGCTGTACTCACCTCAGATAGCAACTGCCTTTCAAGACACATAAAAAGTCCATCCCAGCACGATTTGTCGGAACTACACTGTAAGCATCTGTTCACACAGTCCCTGGCAATACACAAGTCCGCCCGCCCCCAAACAGTGCTCCTATTCGACTTCCAGCATATACAGCTAGTCCCTCCATCAGACCTAATCAGTGCTAATAGTGGTTCACTGACTAATGAGTCTGAACAAGTCGCTGAAACTGCAGATGAGCCAGGATATACGGAAAGTCTCTGCTCCGCCTACGACCCTCGCAGCTCTTTTCGGCCTGATTAGGGGACTGTTTGGACCGGGCAACTACAGGGTCAAGTATCAGGATGAGGAGAAGGACTGGGTGACTGTGGCTTCTGACCGAGACTTGCTGTTTGCCTATCAGTCGGTGCCTGGACCTTCGCTGAAGCTGGAAATTGCGAAAGAGCCTGCACAGCAGTCGATTAGTCAGGTCTCAGGGAAGCCAGGCCATAGGAAAGAAGGGAAGTTCCTAGGCTTTATGCACCAAGTGATTCGCTTGGAGGTCTGTTCTGCCTTAGGAATGGCTGAGACTGTGCTGCACCCTGGTGTAACATGTGGTGGGTGCGAAGCTCACCCTTTACCAGGAGTCCGATACCAATGCACCATTTGTGGCAACTTAGACCTATGTGAAGTTTGCGAAGCCACGACTGACCACCCCCACCCTTTCCTCAAAATCACCAGTCCTGGGCAGTCTATCCCAAGTGTGAAAGTCACTTTGGAAGCTGTCAATTCCCATAAGACTTTCAAAAACTTCAGTCGACTAGTCAAAACTCCCAAGCCGAAAATGGCCTTTCTGAGACATGAAAGTTTCCCTGATGAAGCGGAAGTGGCTCCAGGCGCAAATGTGACCAAAGTCTGGCTAGTCCGAAATCCTGGTCCTCTCGCCTGGCCTATAGGCGTGGGCATCAAATCCACTAAAGGAGACTTGCATTCGGAAGTATGCAGTGTGAGTTCGCTGCAGGCGGGAGAGGAAGGGTTGGTCGGCTGCACTGTGAGTGTGCCGAGGAAAAAGGGAGTTGTCAGAGGCACGTTTAGACTGGTGCTTCCGGATGGCAGGAAATTCGGGGACAAGCTGCAGATGAAGGTGACAACTGCTGCGGCTTATCAGTACCAACTTGGCCAGCTACTTTCCATGGGCTTCCCCGACTCTGAATCCCTCCGCGCCCTTCTCGACACCCACGAAGGTGACATCGACCAGGTCCTCGCCCACTTCGAACCCCTACCTAAGTCATAGCCTTAGCCTCTCCATACACTATTCAGTTCTTCGCACTGTGAATAACTCTGCCCTCGCCAGGTTTCATACATTTCCACGAACTTCTCTCGAGATATTCGAAAACTGCGGGCAGAGATGATGTACCGTTTGAGCAATTTGACGACTTGTTCGGAGTCTTCTGAGGGTAGGAGAGAGGTCAGGGACCTGAGGGCGTTTAGGTCCAACTCTCCTTCTCTGCCGATGTCCATTAGTTGGAAAAGAAGCAGGGACTTGGGAGGAGGCAGGGGCTTGGAGGATGGAAGGGGACGAGAGGTAGAGGAACGATGAGGACGGTTTGGAGTGAGAGTGCGGAGACAGCGATCTGTCATATGATTTATGACAATTGGAACATGGGACATGTATGAGAAAAGACCAATTTCCTCTACTGGTATCGAGTATAGTTGGGGAAACTGTTAGAGTGAAGCTGTTTGCTTAGGCTTTGGGCACTAGTAGAGAAGCGGCAGTGAGCAGTGACTTGGTGGGAAGCCCTTGTTTCTGCAGCCACTTGAGTCCCTTCTTAGCAATCATCTTCCACTCTTCCTTACTATCACTTCTGCTCGCTTCCAGCCAGGCCAGCACCAGCGCAGTCGCCCAAACTGCCTCAGCAGTGTCTCTGCCTGCCACGTCCCCAGGCACAGGCGGGAAGCCTCCCAGGCCTAGGAGTCCTGTGAGAGCAGGAGATGCGACCCAGAAGCCCTTTACATCTTGCAAAGCCACCACTTCGCTGTAACTCGCTCCCGCCTTCTTCTCCAGACGCAGTCTGGCCTTGTCCCCAATACCACATTCAGTCATTTTCTTAGCGTTAGTCAGAAGCGTGGGTCCGAAGTAGAGATTCTGCAAGTCCGGTTTCGCCTTCGTCAAAGCATCAAGTTTGATTTTCAAGTTTCCCACTGTCACATTCTTATTCTCAACATCCAAATTATAATCTCTACCGTCAAAAGTCACAATAACCGTGAAGTTATCCCTAGTTTGCGGCTCTACAGGTCCTCCCCCTCCTCTGAGTCTGAGCACCAAATGCATAGTTGCTTCCTTTTGAATGTTGTAATCTCCCACAGTCCTGCCGTCCTCTAGTTGCATGCCTGCGAATATCATTCTTTGCTGGTCTGGGGGAATTCCTTCGGAGTCCAGTACCTTTGTTTTGAAGCTCGCGATAGTCTCATTTGGTCCAGTGTCGATTTCAAAAGTTTTCCCTGTGAGTGTCTTTATGAAAACCTTCATACCGGAGTCGCTAATAAGGGGAGCTGAACTCACAGACGAAGAAAACAAGGACTGAACTGACTTCGGCAGAGTTTTCTTATGTAGTTGGGAGTCATTGGTGAGGACAATTGGCACTTTGCGATGGACCATTGCACCCTCAATAGGCACTTCGCGGGCTTCGACTGCCACAAAGGCGGTAAATTCGCATGGAAGTTGGTACTTCACAGCCAAGGGGACTATAACGGAAGATGGTGCATGCTTCTGTTGCATCAGACTGTCGATTTTCGCCTTCGCCCATAACTTCAAGACGGACTGAGACTCCACCAGATTGGCCTGCGTGACTTCCAAAGGGTACTCCTTTGCTGCTCCAGTCGAGGACTCCACTCCTCTAAGACTGATTCTATCAGGCAATTTCCCCTCGAATTTAGCATACATGTAAAATGCCTCTTCCGCATATAGTCTCTGCTTAACGCTGCGGTCGGGGAAAGTCTCCAGCATGCCTCTGGAACTCCACACAGACCAGTCCTGCAAGCAGGGGGCTACACAGGCTGCCAGAGCGGATATGACTTTTGACTTGATATTGTCTCCGTCTGAAATGAAGTAACTGATACCATTGCCTGCTTTGGCGGAGTTGACGATGAGGTTAGTTGATACTCCTGAGCCCACACCAAAAGAATGCACTGAGCAATTTCCCGCGTTCCGTTGAATTAGGCCGATTACATCTTCAGGTCTGCTCACTTCGCCGTCAGTGAGTAGGAAAATGCACCTGTGATATCCTTCAGGAGGATTGATGGAGTAAACCACTTGCAAGGGCTCTGCTAGTTCAGTTCCACCCATATCAGCTTTGAAAGTAGCGATAGTTTCCAGAGCTAGTTGTACAGTCGCTTCGCTGTAAACTGCCGATTCTTCAGGGAACATTCGAGCATATTCAGACCCGAAACTGACTACATCAAAGCGGGAATCCACAGGGAGAGACTTGAGGAAGAGGGAGAGGGCTGCTTTGGACATTTCGATCCTGGAGCCTCCCATTGATCCACTGCGGTCTAGAAGAAAGATGTACTCTATGAGTGGGTCATTCTCGAGCTCATCGAGAACTGGTCTGAATGCCATCATTAGAGCTGATTCGGACAGACTTTCAGATATACAAAAGGCTGCTTTGGGCTGAGCCACACTGGAGGTTTGGTAAACTACTATCAGGTCTGAGTCAGGTACATACCTTTCCCCAGGCTGTAGTCTTAACTCTGCGTGCTTGCG
>Ga0247837_1000642_pt1 | contig 74886 bp, 60 predicted proteins | sample LaCtaG_2_FD_187115 | JGI IMG/M metagenome (GOLD analysis project Ga0247837, IMG submission 187115) | Freshwater microbial communities from meromictic Lake La Cruz, Castile-La Mancha, Spain - LaCruzMarch2015_14.5m | ecosystem: Environmental > Aquatic > Freshwater > Lake | place: Spain: Castile-La... | reverse complement strand
GCTCTTTGCAGGGACGATGCGGGAGAATGTCACTTTGGGACTGGAGAAATCGGATGAAGAGGTGCGGGGGGCCCTGCGGAAAGCTGCGATTCCCCGCTTTGCTGAGGCCTTGGATAGGCAGGTTGGCGCTGCGGGAGAGTTGCTGAGCAAGGGACAACAGCAGCGGGTGGCACTCGCTCGAGCTTTCCTCCGGTCTCCCGCTATTTTCCTACTCGACGAAGCCACTTCCGCACTTGATCCGCATACAGAGAAACAGGTCCTGAACACACTCGAAGAACTAAAGCAAGGGAAAACCGTCCTTCTAGTCTCCCGCAACCCTTCAGTCCTCGCGAAATGCGATGAAATTCTGACCCTGGACTCCTGCAGCCTCACTAACTCCTAGCTTGTAGCACTGTCGCATTGCACTCCATCAGCATGTGGAATTCATCAGGCCGCAGGGCGATTCCCTTCTTCGAAGGCATCCAGCGGTCTCCGTCTCGGTAGTACTCGCGGACGTTCACGTATTTCGACCCTTTGAATTTGGTGACTTCCACGAAGCGCCGGGGGCCGATTTCGAAGCGGTCCTCGCCACTGCTGGAACTCTCTTCCCGGGCGCGCTTGCCTCGGTTCATGAAGATGTACTCGCCCGTGCCTTTCGCGTCTTCGGTCATTATAGGGGCAACGCGCCAGGGGTAGACCTCTAGGGACTGTGGAAACTCCTATGGTACCATATTGTAGTAGATAGACTTGTCAATTCTCCATTGGATGGAATGCGTTTCACTGTGAAGGCGCACGACTTGATGGTAAAGAAATTAGCACTAGTCGAGCCATTTAACTCTCTTGCCGTCCCTCCACTCCCCCCTGCGCTTCACTCCTGTATTGTCCGTATACTCCCCCTTTCCATCCTGCTTGCCCTTCAGCCAGGCGCCCTCATACCTCCTCCCATCCGGCCAGCAAAAAGTGCCCTGTCCCTCTTTCCTGTCGTCTACATACTGCCCTTCGTATTTCCGTCCATCCGCCCAGCGCAGGGTGCCAGAGCCGTGCATCTTGTTCCGCATCCAGTCTCCTTGGTACTGCCGTCCATCAGTCCAGATATACACTCCCTGGCCGTGGATTTCATTATTGGCGAAGTCGCCTGCATAGCGCGAGCCGTCCGCAAACAGCAATTCTCCCTTTCCTTGCTTGAGTCCTGCACTGTATTGGCCCTGGTAGCAGGGGCCGTTGGGCCATTTTTCCTGTCCTTGGCCATGCTGTTTGTCCTCCAGCCAGTTGCCTATGTACTGCGCGCCGTTGGAGTGGGTGTAGATGCCGAATCCACTGGCTTTGCCGGCTTTCCAATGACCTTCGTAGAAGTCGCCGTCGTGGTGGCGGAGGATACCCAAGCCGCTAGTCATGTCGTTGGCCCATAAGCCTTCGTACTCACTGCCGTCCTCCCAGCGCTGGAAGCCAAAGCCGTGTCGAATTCCCGCCTTAGTCTGCCCCGTGTACACCGCCTTCTCCTCTTCCGTCTTCAGACCGGATGTCCACTTCAGCTCCGAGTCACTGACCAGCATAACCACATTCGAGAGTACCATCAGCGGCTTTCTCCCTGTAGCTTGATAGGCACTGTTCATCTGCTTAAGCAGTTTTCTCGATCGGTACACTGGCACCCACTCAATCTTTTCCAGTGCACAGGGTGGAATGGCCTGCTGTGCCTGTGATGGGGAAGTAATCGGAATCTTGATCTCGTCATAGTACTGCCCTCTGTCACTGCCTTCACGAGGCTCGACTACGACCCCTGCTGTGGACTCGGCGCGGTGGTGCTTGTCACAGTTGAAGAGGAAGGCAGTGCAGTTGCCCATCTTGAAGCTACTAGGCAATGTTTAACTGTGGGTTCTGAGGGCACTACTCAGTGTGTGCAGAGTTAAGGAGGTTGTAGTGTGGGACTTGCCTGGCAGTTGCTAATATAAATGTTGGGACAGGACGTGTACAGCCACGCTCCAATGCTAGGCCGCAGTAACCGCTAGTCAGAGGACCTGATGTACCTGAGCAGCATTACTCAGGCCGACTTCCCACCCAAGCAGAAGCACATCGTGCGTGCAGAGTGCCTGAGTCTCAAGACCGGCGACATCGAAGGGGCACAGCCCCAACTCCGCGGCTACCGCTACATCAACAAGCCTGAGTTCTACAACCGAACCTGGGACATTGAAAGAGCACAGCCCGCCCTACTGCCAGTTTCGCAGAAAACCAGAGACTTGAGTCTGACGACTGAGGACATCCCTCGAGCCCAGCCGATGAAGAATGAGTTCAAAACCAAAAGACTGGGACACAACCCTTTGGAGCCTGTGTACAAACTGCCCACCTTCGAGACCAGACCCATCACTCCGCCGCGCTTTGTAAGGGACTCACATACTACCAAGGATATCGACGGGGCACGGCCTGAAGTCTACTTCAAGTGGAAAACTCGCGACATCCTCACGACTGACGACATCGAAGGCAGTCGGCCGAAGCCTGAAACGATCTACAAGAAGCCCAACTTTATGGACCCTAGGGATATCAACCAGGTGGCTGAATTCAGCAGCAAGCGGTCCGTCAACCCGCTGGCGCCTGAATACATTGTCAGAGATGAGGCTGGCAGCCTCACCACTGTAGGCTTTGTGGACGGCAGCAAGCCGAGGGAACTGGTCAGGACCACTTCCGCGGCCCACAATCGACACATCACTACTGAGGATATAGAGGGAGCTAAGGCCAGTACGAAGGGACTGGGGCCGTTCGCTTACAAGCCCAGGGAACACTTTAGGAACTCTATTGATGTGGCGGATATTGAGGGTGCGCAGATGAGTAGTTTGAAAAAAGCGCCTGTGACGAAGCGCTGCACCAACCCTGTGACTCCTGATTACCAGTATCCAGGCCATAGTGAGGACCCGGCACCTGAAGCGGTCAAGCCTCCGCCCACAGCCCAGGAGCCTTCCAACCCTGCCTATGACAAGAGCAAGGCGCGTTTCTACGGCCTCACCCCTCCTCAATCTGCCCCCGCTCCCGAAGTCAAGAAGGAGCCCACTCCCAACCTCCACGCAGAGCTGAGCCAAGCCAGGTTCTACGCAGACGAAGCCAAGCTCAATTCTCCCAGCATGAAAGAAGACCAGTTCAAGCGAGACGCTGCTCAGTTCTACTCCAACACCCCGCCTGTGGGTCAAAGTCGGACTTTCGAGGAAACGCTGAAGACTGGTACTATTCACAGGAAGAAGCCGGAGGGAGTGGCCACTGCTGAACTGGTCCTTGGGGACGGGTTTTCCTCAGCTGCTGTGAAGTTTTACGGTACTGGCAGTTCAGTCGCAGGGTCACGCAGAGACTCGAGACTGTCAGCTGCGTCTGAAACTGGTCCAGCCAAGGCAGCAGACTCAGGCCTGCCTCCAAAGCCGCCTTCTGCAGACAAGTCCAAGGCGCCAGACGCCCCAAAGCCTGCTGAAGTGCCTGAATCTAGGGCCCGCTCTGCCAGCAGTTCCGCTTCTCAGCGGCCTCCGTCTACAGGCTACAAGTTCACTCTAGCTCGAGCGGAGTTGAAGCCACCTAGTGCTGCAGGCAGCAGATCTAGCCTCAAGTCTAGTGGACAGCAGGTGATAAACGCGTAGCCTAACCTCACTTAGCCTTTGACACTGGACTTGTATGAGGCAGTTCCTCGCTTATAGTGGCCGTGTAACTACTTCCCAGTACACCTATAATGCAAATCGTAGATGAGATCTCCAACTCCTCCTTTCCGAGTCCAGGTATAAACACTTCTCTGTGAATGTTTATGGCGTATTGAACTTTCAGTCGATACTATCTGCTTCTATTCAAGTCCCAGTCCAAACACAGCGAAACTGCCCACCAATCTAGAGTAGGAGGAGCTTAACTCAATTTAAACCTCTTGGCTCTAACTCTCCAGCTAAGATCGCTGTGCACTGCTTGCTTGAGGTTGTAGTAAACCTGGGCGTATTCCTCAGGACTGACTATGAGTCTCCAGGCGATTTGATCTGCGAAGATGTGCTCCATGAGGTTGATGGATTGAAGGGAGTAGACAGGGTTGGCTCGGCTGAAGTCCACATTTTGAGAACTGGCGTCCTCCCAAATCTTCGAAGCTACTAGCATAGCCGCCAGCAGAATTGGCTTCCAATTCCACAGCCTGAGTTCCGTCCCTCCAGTGACCAGCCTTTCCAGGTAGACTACCACCATCACCGCCAACTCGTTGGGCAAGCGAAACTCCTTAAACGCGCACACCAAGAACTTCTGCACCTCCGTAGTCCGGGGCCGCACATACTCCATTACCATCCTTCGCACTTCGAACTGCAGCATAGGCACCAGCGTCGCACCGGGATACACACTAAAGCCCCACTTGGCTTTGCGGAAGCGATCTTCATGGAAGCTCGCCGAGTAGTCAGAAACCGGGTGCACTTCACTCAGCTTCATGGAGTGCACGAGAGACTTACTGATGACGAAGAGAAGTTGGTGGAACTCGGACTTGGGCTCGAGTTGCTGGGAGAAGGGCTGTAGTTCTTGTTGGGCGGGGTCAGGACTGGCTGAAGCGCCTGCCTAGTCATCACTCGCTCCCATTGCTTTACACTATGAAGCACTGGGAACTGCTGGACTGGGCTTGGAAGGGGGCTTGCCGCTGTGGAACTGGAATTCGCATTTACTTGATATCGCTGAGGAAGCCACTAGTTGCCAACGAAATGCCTTTAGCCTATTTGGGAAATCAGAGGTCCTTGGTAAAGGGGTATATATAAACTTATCGGCTTTCTACTGAGTGCTTTGTGAGCTTTACGCTGCTTATTAATTTGTCCGTGCGTCAATTGTCTTCGAAATTAAGCAAGAGCGAACAATTGCTGTATAACCGGTTGCGCACATCCAATATCCTAGCCTAGCATTAGCGTGGTTTTATATATAGACTCACTGCTATGTTCAACCAATTCTGTAATCGCCGAATAGAATCGCAATTCAGAGTGGCTATATTACCGAAATTTCGCTCTGATGTCTGCCTCAGCCTGCCATTTCCCCAACTCCCACTCCTATATTGAGCAAAAGATACTTCCCCGCTTCTTAGTTTTACGAGTATACCTCTTCAACTTCACGCCAACTCTGTTCTTCAAGGGTATAATGGAAAGAAACCGGTATCCGGATAACTGCCCAGTACAAGTCCTCTCTCCCCCGCCCTTCCTTGTCCCGCCTATATCCCTTATTTCCCTGTCTCCCTCCCTTTTTAACTCGCACCCTTCGACCTGCAGCGATTTCTAACGGCTACTAATAAAGATATTCCAGGGATGACTGACCAAGACGAAGGCGACAGTGCCCTAGACAGTGCTCTTTTGAAGCTGCCGGACGAGCCTGTGGGTGAGGACTGGGACTCTGTCCCACCCTGCAACTACCGAGACTTGTTCAAGTACACTGACTGGACGCTCAGAGTGTACTACATCATTGGGATTGTGCATACAGTGGGGAACGGACTGTGCTTTATGTTCTTCATATATACGGTGCAGCAGGTGTTTGATGAGGGGACGGATGAGGAGGAGGATGACTACGATATGTACCATGAGATACGCAAAATCGCATTTATCATGTATCTCATTGGGCTGATAATCATCTATACAGGCTGCGTCTCCTCATACTGCTTCACTCGTGTGAGTCAAGCAGTGGGCATATCAGTGAGAAAGGCCTACTTCCACGCTGTCCTGCACAAGGACCTGTCCTACTTCGACAGGATCAACGCTGCGGAAATGCCCCCCAGACTGGGCAGAGACTGCGAGCTGATAGAGGGCGGAACAGGGGAGAAGTTCATGAGCTTCATAGAAGTGGCCGCTTTCTGCGTAGCAAATATCACTACAGGCATGCTGGTCAGTGCCCAGTGCTTCCTGGTTGGATTCGCTACAGTTCCTTTGGGGGTATTGGGCAATGGACTTTACGGCTTTGCTGTCATGATTGGCGCCCTAATGAAGGAAAAAGCCTACGTGAAGGCCGGCACCATCACCGAAGAGTCCCTCGGCGAAATCAAGACAGTCTCCGCCTTCAACGCCCAAGACTACATGTCCCAGAAGTACAACGTAGAGCTGGAAAAGCCCATCAGTGTGATGTCCACGATGAGTACTCTGAAAGGAATAGGCTGGGGACTCAGTTGGGCTGGGTGGATGGTCACTGGAGCGGTAATATTTTGGGGGTGTGCCAAGTGGGTAAGTGATGAGCGGACTAACTGGATAAAGCAGGACGAAATCGAAGGTCCGGATGTAGTGGTGAACTACTGGTTCTGCGCCTGGCTGTGCATCTACATCGGACAGTTGGCTCCTGGAGTGCAGGCCTTCATAGAATCCAGAAATGCGGGTGGGAGAGCCTTCAAGTTCATCGATGCGCGAGTGGAGTTTGTGAACGGAACCCAGAAAGTGGACATTACTGGGGAAATCGCTTTGAAAGATGTGCACTTCGCCTACCCTATAAGGCCGGACCGACCTATCTTGAACGGAATGACGTTTATATGCCAAAGAGGGGAAAAGTCAGCTATCGTAGGGGAGTCGGGAGCTGGGAAGAGCACAATTATCCAGCTAATGGAGCGTTTCTACGAGCCAAACGCAGGTGAAGTCCAGTACGACGGCATTCCAGTAAAAAGCCTGGATATGGGCTATTTGCGGAAACAAATCGGGTATGTGAGTCAGGAGCCCATTCTCTTCAACATGACCATTTCGGAGAACATCCTTATAGGCTACCCTGAAGGCACTCAGGCGGAGGTGGAAGCTGCGGCCAAGGAAGCCAATGCCTACAACTTCGTTTTAACCCTACAAGACGGCTTCAAAACGGATGTGGGCCAAAAGGGGTCCAAGTTGTCAGGGGGACAAAAACAGCGAATTGCCATCGCGAGAGCCATTATTAAGAAGCCCAAAATCCTGTTTTTGGATGAGGCCACATCTGCTCTGGACAACGAAAGCGAAGCCCTGGTCCTTAAAGCCCTGAATTCAATCCACGAACACCAAGGCCTCACAATGATTTCAGTGGCTCAGAAACTCAGCACAGTTCGCAACTGCCACAAAATCATTGTACTGCGCGAAGGCAAAGTCGAGGAAGAAGGCTCTCACGCGGAGTTAATGGCCAAGCAAGGCCTTTACTCCCAAATGTGTGCTGCCCAGGGAGGCTTTATCGAAGATGTCCATTTAGACAGTCACGCGGAGTCAGTGGCTCAAAGCGCACCCGAGGCAGTGAGCGTTGAAAGGACCACTACAGTGGCGGCTTCAGACATGGAAATCATCAAGCAGTTCCCAGTGCTGCGGATAATCAGGTCAATGATGGCCTACTGTCCCTTGCTGACTCTCGGTATCATTGCAGCAATGGTGAGCGGCTGTATGTTCCCAGCAATGGGCTTCTTCGTGAGTAAACTGAGTGAGTTCATATGTGGTCCTACAGGCGACTGGATGGAGTACGAGGTGCGGAAATACTCAGTTTGGCTGATGGGATTTTCAGCGGTCACTCTGGTGTCTTTCAGTATTACGGGGTGGACTTTCGGAGTGATAAACTCGAGGTTGGTGCGCAGTCTACGCCAGCGCAGTTTCCTAGCGATGCTGCATTTAGATGCGCAGTTCTTTGATGAGCCTGAGCACAATGCAGGCCTGTTGGCTTACAACCTCAACTCAGACGCTGAGAAAACCAACGACTCTGGCGGTCCTTTGCTCTCCACCGTCATTATGGTGCTAAGTGCCTACGTCGCCACCATTGCCCTAGGCCTTTGCTACCAATGGAAACTGACTCTGCTGAACGCAGTCCTGCTGCCCTTCGAGTCGATCTGCGTGCTCCGTTCCTGGCTAGTGCGGATTTCCGGCTTGACTCATCCTCAGCATCAGAAGGCCGCTGCTCTCTCTCACGACGCTATAATGAACATCAAGACTCTGACAGCCTGTCAGGCCCAGGACCAGATCGAAGAGAAGTACCAAATTTACCTCAACCAAGCCTTCGCTGATACTAATAAGGAAGGGCAAATGAGTGGGCTGTTTTATGGGTTGGGAGTTGCTGCGGTCTTTTGCAGTCTTGGAACTTCGCTGTGGTATGGCGCGTATTTGCAGAAATTCGAAGAAACGACAGATATTGATTCCAATATTGTGGGCTTCGCAGCGTTTATGACGGCCTTGGGAATGGCAACTTCGTCCTTATTCGCTCCAGGATTAGCGGAAGGCGCTAGAGCTGCGGGGAGGATTTTCAAGATAATCGACTACCAACCCATTATCAACTCAGCAGCGACTGAGGGCGCCACTACTCCCATAGAGGGCCGAGTTGCCTTCCAAAATGTGAACTTCAAGTACTTCGGAAGGGACAACTTAGTACTCAAAAACATCTACTTCGAGGTCGAGCCTGGGAAGCATTTCGCCATCACAGGAGCATCTGGCTCCGGGAAAACGACCCTAACACAGCTATTACTGCGCTTCTACGACCCTCTGGAAGGCCAAGTACTCATAGACGGAGTGGACATTCGCCAGTACAACATCAAACACCTGCGGTCCAACATAGCCCTGGTGAGTCAGGAGCCTGTGCTCTTCTCCGGGTCAATCCGCTCCAATGTGGACTTCGGCCTGGGCAAGTCCGATGAGGAAATAAAAGACGCACTGCAGCACGCTGCAATTCCGAAGTTCGCAGACGAGTTGGATAGAGACGTGGGCACTAGGGGTGGGTCTGTGAGTGGCGGACAGAAGCAGCGCATTGCTATAGCCAGAGCCATACTCCGCAACCCTCGCATTTTGCTACTGGACGAAGCCACTTCTGCCCTTGACAGCAGGACTGAAAGGAAGATACTGGGTGCGCTGGAGGAGGCAGGGAAGGGCAGGACGGTGATAGTGATCGCCCACCGTCTCAGCACAATCGAGAAAAGCGACCAGATCCTGGTGATGGACCTGGGCGAAATCAAGGAAAGAGGCACTCACAGTGAACTGAGTGCCAAAGAAGGCAGTGTTTACCAGAAACTGCTCAGCGCATCCAAGGCTTCCGAAGCTCTTCACTCTTAAATAATCCCTCAAATTCAATCTTCCTAGGCCGCTGTAGCCAGGGATCGGGACTATACATACCCCGGAAGTCGAAGTTTCTATCAAAATGGGTTAAATTGCTCTGGTGCTGATATAAACTGGCAGGCCGGAAGTCCCCTATCCACCTGGACATAGGCTGTCCTTCCTACCCCGCCGCTGCCTTCCTCAAAGCTGCCCTTCAGGAAGTGCCAACCCTGCCTGATCCTCCCTGCAGAGTGGAAGGCTATGTGCCGCTGGTCTATGAGATCGCAAGACATTGGAATAGCCATTCCCGCACTCAGATTAACCCTTTGAGGGAAGTAGTGGTCACCTTTGGAGCGTCGGAAGCGTTGACTCTGGCTTTCCGGTGCTTGTTGCAGTCTGAGGAAAGCGTGATTCTCTTCAATCCTTGCTATTTCCCCTATTATCACCTAGCGGAACTAGTGCATGCTCGAGTTCTGTCAGTGCCCCTACACCCTCCAAACAGCTCTGAATCCTCCTGGACTATCGACTGGACTGTCTTGGAAAGCTGCCTTGCAGACCCCTCCGCCCGACTCTTAGTCCTCAACACTCCTCACAACCCTACAGGCAAGGTCTTCACCTCCCAGGAACTCTCTCACATGGCAGCGCTCCTAGCCACTAAGCCGCACATTGTAGTGGTCTGCGACTTGGCCTACCGGCATGTGGTGTTTGCTGGAGAAGCGGAAACTATCGCGAACTGTCCAAATATGTGGGAACGCACTGTGAATGTAGGCTCGGGAGGGAAGCTGTTTTCGGTCACAGGGTGGCTGACAGGCTGGGCTATTGGTCCTAGTCCTTTAATAGCGGCTTTAACTCGCCTAAAGGCAATTACGACCGGGCAGACCGGAGTCCCTTGCCAGCATGCCCTGTTCCGAGGCTTCGAAGCAGCTCAAAGTCCCTATGCTGGGAGTAGTTCTTATTGGGCCTGGGTACTTGCTTGGTATCAGACCCGCAGAGAAGAGGTTCGGGACATGCTATCGACTGCTACGGTCATTAGTCTCCGGCCGATACTTCCTGAGGGCGGCTTTTACATGGTTGCCAAGGTGCTTGTCCTACCAGATATCACCCTATCCCCTTCCCAGCCCCTGGACAAAGCCGTTTCCAAATGGCTGAAACATCACCACGGAGTCAACTGCTTCCCTCTGTCCCTATTCGACAGCCAGAACTGCAGTAGTGCAGACCACTGCTACCTCCGCTTCGTCCTCTGCCGCACTCCTGAAGAGTACCAAGAAGCGAGGCTTAGACTAGGCTGTCCCGCGCAGTAATATGGAGGTGCTCAGATGTGTATGTGCGGGCAGCAAGTTGGATTCGGAGTATATTCAGTGCAGAACGTGCAGTTCCTTCCAGCACAGGAACTGTATGAAGAGTTGCAGCGGGATGGAGAACTACGACTGTGCACAGTGTCAGCTGGTGCTGAGAAACTGGTGTTCAGAGGTCTGCGGGTACTTAATCCCTCCGAGAGAGTGGGGAGAGGGGCAGGGAGTGCTGCCGGGCATGCAGGATATGGCCTGTTTGCGAGCAGTCATATGGTCTCTGAAGTTGACATCCGAAGGCTACTGCCTGGAATGGCCGGCGCAAGTGTCCCTCTCTATAGGCCTCTACCAGCCTGTGTCTGTATCAGCAGCTGTAGATCTCACGCCCGTCCTCACTCCCTCCTCCACCCCTTTCTCCCTCTCTTGCCCTGTTGATACTGCAGATTATATCTGGGCTGTCGCTTTAGTCCGGAGACGAAGTTTGGAAGACATAAAGAGAATTGTTTCTTGTAAGGCTGAAAAGCGGGAAACGAGTATGAATTTCCTGTTTTCCAGTCAATATCAAGCCCAAATCCACCTTTTGCCAGCCTCTTCGCCGACTCCCGTTCGCGGCTCTCTCTGTACTCATTTCGCTTGCTTCGACCTATTCCCCTACCTCCAGCATCTCAGCCAACAGCCAATTCCCGACTGCAAATGTCCCAAATGCTCCAAACCCTGTCTGGAATTCCGCCTTGACGAGCTATTTAACCAACTGCAAACTCAATATGGGCCTGACACTGTCCTGACAGTAACCCCTTCCAATCTCCCCTCAGAGCCTCAGCCTGTGAAGCGAGCTAAGCACACTACAGAGCCTTCCTTCACATTTCTCGACTTTCTGAACAGTATTTCCTACTTAGAACGAGTGACTGACACCGTGCTGTATGCCTGTCCTGCCTACACAGGGATTGAGTCACTATGGACGCAGTTGACGACTGGTAGTTCCCAAGGCAAGGACGGGTCTAGCTCAGTGCAGCCCGGGGTTACTGTACTGCGTATTGACACGCTTGTGAATGTGGACTCAGAGTAATTATTTAGACATTAGGAGGGATGCAAGTAGGAGAGGAAAGCGGACTTGGACAATGGGCAGAACGGAGGTGAGCCAGGCAAGCAGTTCAGACTGGCCTGTGAGTAGGACTGCGCTTTGGCAGGGATGCAGACAGTAGTAAGGTTCTCCAGTCACAGGGTGTTCCAGCGGAGACGCCAGACCCCATCTCAGCTCTCCGTCAGTCTCTATTGCTGCAGCAGACAGTACTTGTTCCAGGGCTAGTGGAGAGCCGGATAGGTCACAGGCACGGAAGTACAGCACTGGCAGGGTGTAGGCTGGACTGTAGCAGACACTCAGAGAAAGCTGGATGGGGGATAGCTGGGACATACGGGTAGTGTGAAGGGAGAGGTAGCCGCAAGGACTGGCTGCCTCATGCCACTGCCAGTGGAAGCAGGGAAAGGCAGCGGAGACATGGGAGAGGGATTTGGCTTGAGAGGCGAAGTCTTCCCAGTCCATTATAAAGGCAATTTCCTAGATAGCAGGACTGCCTCGGCACTCTCCGCCATTACTAAAATATGAACCTGTCCGGTCTTGCCTACCCTAACGAGCTCGAACCCTTCCTTCCTGATACTTTCGCCTGCGACTTCTGCACTCGCTCCTACTCCTCTCCAGGCCTTCTCGTCCGCCACGCCACTACCCACTGCGCCCCTTCCTCCCTCTCCTGCCCTGCCTGCAGCCGTCCTTTCCACCGCAAAGAAGCTCTTTTCGTGCATATGCGGAAAGCACACGCGAACGAAGCTCTATTATTGCCGGAAGTGGAAGTGGCAATAGGCAGTTTCCCCTGCACTATCTGTGGACGGAAGTTCCAGTCCCGCCCTGCAGTCAGTGCACATGTGCAGTCCTACCACATCAATCCGCACTCTGCGAAAACCTCCACTCCGCTGTTTTCCAAGTCCTTCACACTCGAGGTTCCCTTTGGAGTGTCTATTGGCAGGGAAGAGTATAGGGTGGAACTGGCACTGCCGCCTGCCCCTGTGGAGCAGCCGGAAGACCGCTACGATTGCGGCATGTGCGCAGGTCACTTTAAAAGCGCAGACATGCTGAAAGTGCATAGTCAAGTCCTGCACGGCACAGCAGGTGTGATGGAGTACGACTTCGTCTAGGTCAATAAGCCTATATTCCTGCTCAATTAGTATAAGGAAGTCTACTTACCCGCCATGCTTGATCGCATGAAGCATATTATCCACTTTCCGGTAATAGTTACTGCGCGCTTGTTTGATTTCCCTGCGAAACCGCATCTCAGCCTGTCTCTCCGTCAGCCTCAGCGCCAGTTTCTCCCGCATGTACTGTATGCTCGCCTTCGAAGTCAACTCAGGCATGCCCGCTCCTATCATAAGTTGGAAGAGGTAAATGAAGCGTTTGCCCACTCTTCTGATGAGGTTGTAGGCCTGGCCGCAGTACTGCTTGTAGGACTTGAAGTCCTTTTTGTCGTCGGATTTCTTCATGACGTAGGTCATTTCTTCGGTTAGCACAAATGCAGACCTTTCCCTATTAATCCCCGCCACCGACTTGAAATTCCCCAAAAAGTGTCCATAGTCAATGTGAAAGAGCTGTCCTTTTTTGGTGAGCATGATATTGTCATTGTGTCTGTCTCCAATGCCAAGGATGTAGGTAGCCACGGAGTAGCCTGCGCAGCTGCGGATGAAGTTGTCCACAGCGTGGATATAGGCGGAACCGTCACTGCCTGCGTGCTTGCGCAGGTATTCGTCTATGGTTTTCTTCCCAAGTGTTCCCAGCGCTCCTCTGCCCTCATCCATGCTGACCTGCTTAGTGGTGCTGGAGTCGGGTACGAACTCCACCATTCCCACCTGGTCATGTGTGGCTGCCACTCGATATGTCAGCATTCTCAGGTCCAGTCCGTTCTCCAGCCAAATGCTGTCCATCACCCGAATTAGCTGGATTGTCAGCACGTCCTGTCTCATGTCGTCGCCCACTTTGAAGATGATGCGCAGGTCTGGCTGGCCGGGCTCAGCATTCAGGAAGGTCAGCAGAATGGGCTTTTTGGCGGAACTCATGACACTGCCTGTAGGCTTCACGCCTTCACATTGAAGACGAGAGTCGAAGCAAAGAGTCCAGGGAAACGCGAAATCCCCACCCTCTTCCGCCAGTCTCTCACAAAGGTAATTATTCTTCGCCTCCTTTCCTTCCGGCTTCTTCACTCCCTCCCCCAAAGCCTTCAGCCAGGCAATCATCCGTACCTCCACCAGCAACTCCTCTCGATACCCTCCACACAGCAGCACAAACTGCTCCAAAAGCACTCCAAATCGTTCTCCTGCAGGCTTAAAATGGAGCTGGGAACGCAGGGCCCAGAACAGCTCGTGGCCCACTACGAAAGGGTTGCGCAGAGCTCGCTCGAGCAGGAACTCGGATAAGTGGCTCAGGTGGTGGCTTTCGCTTTGGAGGGCTTGGACTAGCTGGGGCATGAATAGAGAAAGTTGGTCGTCGGAGAGCGAAGAGAGCTGGCGAATGCTGTAGAAGCGAACAGCTTCATCAGGGAACTCTGCATCTAATAAGCACAAGGCGTCCTCAGCACTCATCGGCGTCCACACCCTCAGCATCCGCAGCGCCTCCTTCACCATTTCCGGCTCCATCCAGTCCACCGCTCTGAGGAACAGAGGCAAAGCCAGCGGCAGCGTCTTGATGTGGTCTCGACAGCACAGCAACAGTGCCTTTTCCTCTGCTTCCAACTCGTCCAGTGAGTCCTTTTCCACCAGTTCCTCTAGACTTGCGATCTGAGCAATAGTGGGCTTCGCAGTGAAAGGACTGGGAGGAACTGAGGTCTGGGAAGGAGGCTTGGTAGATAGAAGCGGCTGGCGATTTGTACCGTATAAAGGGGAATTAACCGCGGATTCCGTGGCTTTCTGTATAGGCGTCTCTATGTACTCTTTCCAAGTCTGCATATAGTCTCCGTCCCTCAAACTCCACTCATTCCTATCAGTCAAGTACTCCTCCAGCTCCACCACTACCTGTGCATACCCCTTCTCCAAGCATCCTTCCTCGAGCTCCCCAGGTGCATACTGCTTGGGCACGATATACCCAGTAGCCCCGGAATAGCTATTCATGCAGCTGAACCTGGGCTCCACTCTATAGAAAGGCCAGAAGTTGAGACACTGTGGGCCGGTGCGGAGTTGGCCGAACTCGTCGTAGAGAGTTGTGGCTGCGCTGCCTATTATGAAGGCTTCTTGGGGCGTGATAGCGTGCAAGTTGATGCAGAGACGGACTTCTTTCGGGAGGTGGGATAGGGGAATGGAGAAGTTTATCCACTCTTCCATCCTTGCATTAAAGGCGAAATTCACCTTTTCACTTTTCCGCACACAGTCCCGTTCCCTATATCTGACCACCTTGTCCCCATACACCAGCATCACCTCGAACTGCAGGAACTTCATAGGTCCCGGCAGCTTGAACAGCCCTGCGAACTCCGCAGCTCCACTCACACTCAAGTTGCTTAGGTTGCTGAACAGCTTCGCTCTGCGAGAAAACCCGCCTTCCCTGGACCTTTCGGAGAGCTGACTTACCACTGACTCGTTACTGTTGGTGGGAGTCACCTTATCAGCTGATTCCTGCAGTTTCTCCTTCTTCGCGTTGGGCACTACTAGGCAGGCAGGGGGACAGATGCCTGCGTGGGTGGCTTTGCCCCAGATCCCTTCGAGAAACAGCTTATTGAGACGCTCGCACCCCTTCAAACACACACGTAAAGGAGAGTCGCACTCCCCAGTCACTAACTCCGCAAGTTCCACGCTTTCTCCGGTCAGCAGATTTCCGAAGGGCTTCACTTGCCTTGCTCTCGTCAGTTCGTGAAGTCGGGGTAGATTTAGTCGTTTCCCTGTAGCTTTTCCCCTGCGTTTGCCTTCATCCTGCAGCCTTTCAGGAGCGTGCCAGAAGAAGGAATGTTGGAAACTGTCAGGGATGGGCCTGTTGTCCTCTATCATGGGCGGGAACAGGTCGTGGTTTTCTTGAGGTATTTCCATGAGTTTGAGCGGGACTTGGTCAGTTTCTCGAAGGGATTTTCGAATGCCTTCGAACGCCAAAATAGGGACATTTCCCCTCACAAACTCCCTCTTCCCATAGACTTTCAGTGCGAATTCATTCTCCTGATAGTGTGTTTTCCCCTCTGCTCCCAAACTAAGCAGAGAGTCCACTGTTTCCTGAAGTACCTCCACAGCACTAGTCAAGGGACTGATACGCAGCTCGAGCCTCCAAGGATTCGAGAGAAGCCGCAAGGAATCTGGGCAGGGCAGGAGCAGGCCGGACTGGAAGTAGGCGGAAATATCGACCAAAAGTGCAATTTCCACCTTGTCAGATAGGGCAGAGCTGAGTTGCTTGGGAGTGGTGAACACAGGGAACTTCGAAGCACTTTTCACCAAAAGCGCAGGCCGCAGCCTCCTCCGCCGGTACTTCTCACACGCTTCAGAGGCGAATTCCCATTCACATAGCTCAAAAGCTCTTAAAGTCTCTACAGTGATCAGGTCTTCTGCTATTTTAGCGATTGTGGAATGGGAGGAGTGCTCGAGTAGGTATTCATCTGTGGTTAGGTTGTAGCGGTAAAGCAGCTTGGAGTCGGGGTCGATGCAAAGGACACTTTTTCCGGTTTCCATGATAGATTAACGAGTATAGACATGCAACAATTAGCACTGCTGGCAGTAGGCGGGGTAAGAAGGGCGATTTAGCTACTGAAGGGTGCATTGGACGGCGTGATATTGGCTCTATGGTGTGTTGACTATCTCCACCTGTCTCTAGCCCTAAATTCGTCCTTATAGCATTGTAGACTACCATCGCTAATAATTGTTGAACAGCATTTTAAGTAGGAAAGAGACAGAGCTGGGCCTGAAGGGAAGCGGCTGACCTATCGGGAATGCATATACGAGGTGTGGATAAACTCGTGAGTGAATGTCCTAACGACCCTAGTCTAGACAGCTAGAATAGCGAAGTCTCAGGCCACTGCTGCTTAGGGCTGAGATAGCCATTCGTAATGGCTGAGCATCAAAAACCCCTGCCTCCGTTTGACAATCTCAGCGATATTGCCTGGGAATTGGAAAATGGGTGGAACTAGTGTCACCCGATTACTCGAAGCTATGTCTCTGACTCGAGGAAGAGAGTGTGGATTGGAGATTTGTCATCAAGAACAATCCTAAGTCTAGTTCTGCCTCTAGCAACCACCAGGCTTCTCGGCATCATTGACGGTTCGAGCAATGGTGAGTTTCGCCCCTGAATAGCTATTCATGTGGGCTCCACCCTAAGAAAAGCCCTATATTGCGACACTGAGGACCTGTGTTCGTTGTAGAGAGTGGTGGCTGCACTGTCAATCTTAAGGCTTTTAAGGCACAACGATATGGGCACATGACCTTACATAAGTGCTCAAGTGTGTATTCCTCGGAGGTTAAATTATAACGATATAGCAACTTGGACTCGGATCGATACAAAGGTCACTTTTCCCTGCTTCCATCCTAAACAAGTAAGTACATACACACTACATAGAGAGACTTAGACGGGCTGCTGTAATGGTGCATTGGGACGGCGTGACGTTGGCTGCTATGGTATGCTTCCTATGAAGGGCCTGGGGATTACTCTTTCTGGGCAGGTGGGTGGTGCTGGAGTGGGCACTGAGGCCCTGGTTTGAAGACTCTGCAGGCTTTTTCGGCTTTTCTCACTTCGGCGCCTACATGTACCTTCTCTTCCAGTTCAGTTTCTGGATGGCGCTAGCCTGCCACCTGCGCGCTATGCTGAGTGACGCAGGGAAGACCCCTGCTATGTCCGCACCCGACAGTAGTAAGTACGAGTCGAAACACTGTGAGAAGTGCGGACAGTGGAAGCCACACCGCTCCCACCACTGTTCGATATGCAAGGAGTGTGTGCACCATATGGACCACCACTGCTTCTGGATTAACAACTGTGTGGGCTACCGCAACCAGAAGCACTTCACTCTGTTCCTTTTCTATGTAGTTTGCTGCGCAGGACTGGGGATGGCCTCACTGTTTGCCTGCTGTGTTGAATATCTCCGCATGTCTAAGCCGAAAGGGCCCACAAACCACGGCTCTCTCCTAATCTGCACCTTCTCAGGAATGGGCATTCTCATCTTCCTCTTCTACGCCCTGGAGATGCTACGTGAGCAGTTAGTGTGCATCGAAGCCAACCAGTCCCAAATCGACTATGACCAGGGCAAGTTCGGGTCCCCCGTAAGTGCCACCCAGCGCAGCCTAATGGAAGGCCTAAGAGAGAGTTTCGGCCGACACTGGTGGCTGTGGTGGGCGCCCACTTCCCCAGGGCTCAAGCCCAACTACCGGGAAGAAGTCTTCACAGTGCATGACCGCATCGAACTGCAGCGCATATATGAAGAGAAGCATAGGGACTCGGAGGACTGTCCCTGCGTAGTAGCTGTGGGGCTGCTTGTAGCGCTCACTACCCTGTGGCTCAGCCTTAGGTCCATTTAAGCCACAGACAGTTCTCTCTAAGCAGACCTTAAGTTTAGTTCCGGGAAAAGACTGACCTAGTGAAGGACTTGTAGTCTATTGGTTCGCTGCTGACTCCCAGTTCCCGGAAGATTTCGTCGATTTCCCACTCTCGCAGAGGCTCGCCCTGACTGGCTAGGGCTCTTTTTAGGTCTGCGGGCTGGATGAGGCCTGTCCCACTAGGATCGAAGGTGCTGAGAGCTGTTATCAACTTGTCTTGGGTCAGAAGTTGAGACTGCAGGCGGGCATAGAGGGAGCAGAAATCTGGGAAGGTGAGGACGCCGTTGGTACTGCGGTCGGTCTCAAGAACGAGGGTGCGGATTTGCTCTTCTGAGATGGACAGGCTCAGCGCCCGCAACGCCACTCCCAAGTCCTTGGAGCCAATGCGGCCCTCTCCCGTGGTGTCAAAGGTGGAAAACACGCGGCGGCACTCCTCTACCTGTGGCTCTGCCAGGCGCTCCATTCCACTATTACAGCCATAGCTTATGCCCAGCTTTTCTAGCAGCACACTGCAGAGGAACAATAGAAATGTCAGTCGCTGGACTGGGGTATGGGGCTGCAGTGGGGGTTGAGAAGTGGAAGGCCTGAAAGCCGTTTTTATTAGGTGCAGTCTGACAGTATGCGAGATTGAGCGGGAACTATAGCTTAACATTACTTTGGCCAATTAAAGCACTGAGTTTGTGTGGAAAGAAGCAGACTAAAGCGGAATTCGGCAGGTTTTCGGGCTTTAGGACTAAATAGGCTATATTAATGTGCATATTTGTCCTAGATACCCAGCAGTCCGACTCCCAACAGTCCCTACGACCTACACCCCTTCTCAGTCCTTTCGAGCATCCCAAGCCATCATTTCATATAATGGCAATTCAAGAGTGCCAGCAGTGGCTTTACCCTTATTTGGTACTGGAGTCAAGGAAAATTCCCCAGTCTATACTTGCAGCAGAGTGGAACTCAACTTGCCTCCATATACTTCCCATACATCAGTACTGCGTGTATATGCACGTCCTTTAGTCTATGCGAAATGCATGAGACATGACAGCAAACAGCCTATTTCCCACTATCTAATCAGCACATCTGAACTGATTTCAGCACCAACTCCTCCTTTTCCTCCTTCTTCTGCCCTCTATTTCCTTCCTTGTCCTCACCCCTGTGTCCTCCTTCCTTCGAAACTCTCCATTCTTCGCATAGAACTCCTCTAGCTTCTGTCTTGTGTGCTCCATTATGCCGGTTACATAGTCGTTTACCTTCATGCGCAGGTCTGCATTGTCCATTAGTACATCCCAGACGCGATTCATATGCTGCTGCAGCGGGTTCTCCTCCGGCTTCCTCCTTTGCTTAATCTGCGTCTTTATCGTCATCAACAGCTGAGTAGACAGGTCAATAACTGCCGTAAGACTTGAGCAGTCCTTCGTCTGACTGATAGTTTCAACAGAAGTCTCCTGTAGGGCTTCGTGCATTACTGCCAGGTCAATTAAGTCCTGCTCTACACTCTCGGTGGACCTTTCCACCATCATGGCGGAGAGGTCTTTTCTTCTTATGTATATCATTTGGTCGTAGATTTGGCCCTGCTTCCGGGTTTCTTCGGCCTGGCGGTCGACTTCGCCTTTCGCTATTTCTAAATCCATCTTTTCAGTCTCTCTGGAGGAAAGCAGTGCAGCCATTTCCGCTTTGCTTTGGCTTAAAGCGCGCGTTTGGGCCTGTAAATCGTCTCGCAGCTTCTTCTGCTGCTTGACAGAGTCGAGGGGGGAGTGGGTTTCTCGTTGCAGCTTTAGAAGGTCGTTTTCGAGGTGTTCCAATTCGTCCCAGTGGTCGGATTCCTTCTCTTCCAAGCTTCTTATATTATCATTTAAATGCTTGATGTCCGCATTTAGCATCTCAATTTGATTATTCGTAACATTCAGCTTAGACTCCAGGGATCTTAGCAGGTTTTGGGCAGATTTCCGCAAACGCTCCATATCATCTAACAGTGCGTCTCCCTTCCAAATGGGGTTCTTATTGGTATAGTGCCCAGACAGTTCCTCCTCCAGAAAGGCCACTCTTTCGCCCAGTCTTTGCACCTGGGTCCTGAGAGTGGTGTTTTCCTGCTCCAGTTTCCTTAGTTCCGCCTTGCCCACGCCTGTTTCCTTCTTCCCGCTGTCTGCTTCGACCCTGTAGAAGTAGGCTTTGCCCTGCTTGTCGTGGCGGATTTGGATGTCAGTGCCTTTGTCCCACGGCACATAGTAGACTTCCTGCGGCTCCACGAACTCCTTCCTCCTCGTTCCCGCTCGGTCCACCATTTGGCCGAGCTGTCCATTCCGATTGTCTCCCCATACGTAGAGGTTGCCCTGGGCGCTGACTGCATAGGAACTATTGGGTCCTGCGTATACCCGAGCACAGCTTTGCAGAGAGGACACAGGCTGGGGAGTACTGCGGTCTTCTTTGTGGCCGAGGCCTAGCTGTCCTGACTTGTTGAGTCCCCAGGAGTACAGGGTAGAAGACAGGGAAAGCGCCAGTACATGACTATCCCCACAGGCCAGAGCTACAATTGCCTCTGTCAATAGCTCAACCTTCATCGGCACAGCCGCCTCTTCCCTCTTACTCAGCAGTCTCCCCAGCGCATTCGTCGTTTCTCCCCACGAATACACCTCTCCCGCACTACTGAGTACAAACGTATTGCTCCTCGTGCAGTCCATCAGGTAGATCTTCACAGTATCTGGGAGTTGGGAGTAGAAGACTAGGGCTGGGTTGACGGACTTGTCACTGTGACTGCCGCCTGCCACCCAGATTTGCCGTTCTTTCAGACAGGCTTCGCGAGAAAGGCCGCAGACTTCGCAGAGGCCGTTGGGACCTGCTAGGAATAGGTGAGAATCCATAGGGATTTCTGCTATTTGACTCAGAGCGACTCCGTAGTCCCGTCCTAGCCTGAATAGAGGGAAAAGCAGCAATCCAGACTCACGCAGTCCCAGCGAAGTGCCTACGCTAACTATGCCGAGCGGAATAGATGGACAGCAGAATGAAAGCCTTCGGCCTGCACGTGATAACTCCCTCCAGCAGAAGTCTCAGTCCCGCGGAAAGACCTGTGTACCCCTTCTGGACCCCGCAGCAGGTGCGCTCTACACCTGTTTCCTACACTCCCAAGCCGGTGCAGGCGCCTTTGCCGGCTTTGCCCAGTCTGAGGACTCCCGTGAAGCGCAGGTCGCAGGAGATTTTCCTGCTGCAGAGGGAGTTGAAGGACTTGGAGGCGGAAACTGAGGCGAGTAGGAGACTTAGAGACAACAAACGCTTAGTCAGTCAAATCAATACTGTTTCCAGCCTTCTGACTCCCGCAAAGCCCGCGGTTATCCCTTCTTCGCAGAGTCCCCAAGTGCAGCAGCTCCTACAGCATCTACAGAGTCAGCAAGACGCCTTTTTCATCCTACTTCGCGACACCACTAGTCCAGCCTTCTCCCCCTCTCGTCCCAGTCCTCTAAACACTCCCAGTCCCTTGCCTCGCACTCCTCCCCCCAAGCCTCCCGCCTTACACCCAATCGAAGAGCAATACCTCCGAGTGCGCGACCGACCCAAGGAATTCAAGCGTCTCTGGAATGAAGTGGGCTTAGGACTCGATGCCAGTCTCAAGCCGGACGATGGCCCTTTCTTGACACAGGAGGATAAGCGCAGGATACTTGCACGGATGAAGGTGAAACTGTATGAGCGGTTCAAGCATGTGAGGACTAAAATTGGGAAATTGAGGGTGGTGGGCTGGGCGGTGCTCTTTCCTATTTTTGCCTATAGCAGTGCCTTGCGGCGCAAGCAAAAAGAGAAGCTGAGCAACCTAAAGACCATGGAAGAGTCCATCCACATATTCACCGAAGTCGCAAAGCAGTGGGTCCTACGAGCCATCCGCGTCCCACTGTACTCCATAGTGTCTGACCCAGACTTAGACCTGAACATCCTGGGCCGAGCCTTGGCTCCAAAGGGAGCAGGCATTGAGGAAATCAGACCCACTGCGAAAGTGATGAAACTGCAGGTCAGAGTCAAGGGAATGCTGCAGGGCCTCAGGGATATGACTACTATTGAAGAAATGCCTGTGCCTTTGCGCAGTTTTCTGGACCAATTGATATCGGAAGGAGCCTTTGTTCCGCCTTCCTACCTGTTAGGCTTCGAATCCACTCGCCTGGATAAAGACGGATTCGGCTCGTTGCGGGATCAAACTCCGCTCAAGCAGGAAATGCTCATTTCCTTCTTTTTTATCACAAGAATACTAGTAAAGGACATCTTGCTGTCTGCAGACGGCGGCGGCGCATATCAAAACCCCTCTCCGAAGACAGTTCTGTGAGTGCTAAGCAGAAATATGAAGTTGGTGGCCTCTGTGCTGCAGATCCCAGTCCTCCTCACATTCACACGAATTGCAAGGACTCCCAGAGAAACGGAATTGGAACTAAAGGCTATCAAGACCAGAAAGAAGGGAGAGCCACTCAACCAGCAAAACAAGGACTCCGTCTCAGAACACCTTTTCACCTTCCCAGAACTCAGCTACGTGTTCAAAGTGCTGCCCAGACTGATGGAAGAGTTGGAAGAACTGCTGCTGCAGTGGAGTGACCAGACTGTCAAAGTCGTCCTCAGTACAGAGGGCAAGCCCAGACTCAGACGTCGCTAACATAAGCCAATCGCGCCTATTATACTAGTAAGTCATGGAACTGCGTACACAGGATTTCCATGAACAACCTATTGGTAATGAACTCAATATGCGCTTTTCTTCCTATTTGCCCAAATCCACTCTCAGACTTGGGGAAATCCACCAATATTCTGTGCAGTTTGAAGGGCGGGAAAGGGGTTAAAAGGCGGCTGAGCATGTCGAGGAATACAAAGCCTCTATCGGAGCCGTCCTGAGCTCTTTCGCAGAGTTCCATGCGGGCGGATTCCAGAGGGACCATTTTGTCTTGATGGGAACTGAAGAGGAGGACGAATTTGAATTGGCTGAAACACTCATCGCCGCTTAAATCGTATAGAGCTGTGGCTCTTAGGTCCGGCTGGTCCTTCATTTTCAGCTGCTTAATGCACACAGACCGCTTAAACGACTCAATCACCCAAGTCCCGGCCTTCACCCACTTCGACTTCCCATACATCAATCCCAAATGAGGACACGACAAACTGACAAAAACCCCCAACTTCCCTCGAAACTCCCTCAGCCACCTCAAAGCCGCCCTCACAATCAGTCCTCCTAGGGAATGGCCAATGAAGGAAATCCGTCGAATCGAGCCCTTGCAGTATATGGAAATGTGGGTTTGGACTTCGGTGGCCAGGGCTTGGCCCAGGGTCAGGAGGTCGGAGTCGGTATGGCCGTCGTTGCACGTGGAGACTAGGTACTGGGAGTTGGAGTGGAAGTACCAGGCGAAGACGTTCTTCACTGGACGGAGGTCGGCGTTGGTGCTGCCGTAGCCTGGCACGAAGACGTAGAGGTGAATGCCTGTACTTGCTGCAGAGTCACTGCTAGACGCTTGATTGGGCGAGGAAAAGGACTCATGATAAAGCAGCGGACCCAGGGAACTGGGGTTGGCAAGGACAGGACACAGGGAGGGCAGAGGGACAGCGGGCTGGGAGCGGTGGGAGAGGAAAATAGGCTTCAGTCCCTTAGGCGAAAGGTCCAGAGTGGTGGCTAAAGGCACAGAATCCACTAGCTGTGGGGAGGATATGACTGCGGAACTGTGCGAAATCAGCGTTTTCTGTTCATATTTCTCTCGGTAAAACTCCGTTTCCTCTTCCCCCATCCCTGCCCTGACCCCGTCCATTACCTCCCTCAGTCGTTGGCCTGCTTTCTGCATTTCCTCTAGTATGACTGTGGCAATCAACTCGGCTTCTCCCTGGCCGAAGATCTCTCTGAACTCATCACAGGTATAGCCTTTGTCCTGGGCCTGAAGTGGGACAAGGCCTGGAGACTCAGGCCGCAGGAGGGAAGATAACAGGGTGGATTTGGACAGCAGAGGGGTGAGATAGTCTGTGTAGACTTCTGCAATGTGTGCTTCAGTTGGGTACCGGGAAGCGAAGCCAGGGAATAGGAACTCACCCAGAGGAGTAGGGACATCCTCTCCACCAGCTTCAGCCTTCCATTCCGGCTGATACTCCCAATTCACACACTCTGCATGCACTACCAGTCCCACAGCCGCCCTGCCATTGTCCTCTATCCCCACCTCCACATACTCATGCACTCCCTTACAGGGCTCCCTGATTTCCACTCTGCCTTTCCCGACTTCCACATATTCCGCGGCTGCAGCTGCCATAGCGGCGCTTTGGTCTTTATTCCCGCCTTCACAGTAGGCCAAAATCACCTCTAAAGTGGCAGAATTTGACTTTATATTCGCTGTGGTCTCTATGTCGATTTCGAAATCCACGATGTCGCCTATGGGAATGACCTCGTCTGAGTAGGAGATTTGAAAAGGAGCGGAGATGTAGGCGTTTGCAGTTATATTAGAAGGCAGGAAGCTGCGGAAGAAGGAACTTTTGGTAAGATTGGATGCTGAGGCTTTTATAAGGTCTCTGCTCCTCTGGTCCTCACTCGTAACCCCAATTTCCACCCTATACACCCCCGCAGTGCACACATCAATGTTCCTGAAGGCCACCACCTGCACCACCGCTCTCCAACTCGTCCTGATCCCCATTATCTCTCTACATTTAACCAAAGGGGAAGCATATGCTAGAAGAAGGTTAGGCAGGAACAAAGGAGAGGGATAGCACTGGCCCAGTAGAAGGCGGTGTAGATGCTTTGGACGCACGGGTCGTTGTTTTGGAGCAGGGGGAAGTGGGTGAAAAAAAGCTGTTGGTGAGTGAGTAGAACTGCAAGTGTGGAATTGAGCAAGTGGTAACAGGGAACTGTCAGTCTGCGTGCAGTATGACAAGCAGCCGCGGCGCTTCCCATGATCTCTCTCAGTGTGTTTCTGACCGCAAGTCCTGGCCAATCCCCCGCAAATGCATCACAATAGGCTGTTCCCTGGGCGTTTTGTCCACATCTGCAGTGGCCTGGGTAGCGCCAGGGCTTGCTCAGGCCTACACAGTCTGCGTCGACCTTGCAAATTGCGGTTTCTCGCTCTAGTGCAGGTGCTTCTATGCAGAAGTAGAGAGGATAGGGCGAGGCAGTTTCAGGCTGGCAGTAGGTAGAGTAGCACAAATTTGATCTCCCAGCTGCACAATCCGTCACCTGTGCTCCTGCAAGCTCTGAAAAATACTTCATGCAAAGCCCGAAAAAGCGTCCTTTCAGGAAATTACAGCCACTTTGGACCTCACAGTCCAAATCCGCCATACATCCCCATTCCCCTTCCTTCATTAATTCCCTGCATTGGCCTTGGTGACAGCGTAGGCCTGCATCGCAGGAATTGCTGTTTAGACACTTTGTGCCTGAGGGTTGTCCTGTACATCGCGCGTTGAGACAGTCGCCTTGGACGCATGGGAGAGAGGCTCGGCAGGGCTCGCCGATGTAGGAAGGAGAGGGAGTGGGAGAGGCAGGAGGGGGCTGGCAGTTTGAAATAGGCCCGGAGAAGTCGGTGGGACAGTAGGAGTAGTGACTAGGACAGGGATAGAGAGCGAAATTCTCTCCACGGTTAACTATGCAGGTGCCGTTAGTAAAGGGCACCAGTGAACAGCTATAGGCTGGGCAAGTGGTGCCTGCAGCCGTGCACCGCCCTACCTGTGTCCAGCCTACCAGAAGGAGAGGAACAAGTAGCATCGGATGCTGTTGAAGTATATATATTCAAAGACATAGGAAAATAAGAGCGAAAACGCGTTATGAAAGCAGAGAAAATCCTATTTCCACAGCAAATCAGCTGTATTTTCTCTATATTTCTTCCGAAATCTTCTGTTTTGCACTCAATTCCATCGCATTTGTATATGGAGGGCAGCGATATACAAGTCACCAGACTTCACATCCATCCTATAACCTCCCCTCTCGATAACGAAGTGCAGATTCAGCTGGAGTTTGATACTCCAAGGCCCCTTTCCGACTGTGAGTGGAAAGTGCAAGTAGTGCCTAGCTAGTACGTCGTGGACACCATCAAGAGTCGCAAGGAAGTGCCGCTATGTGTGCTGCGAGAGGCGGTGTATGCTCCTGGCAGGAATCAGTTGCGGATTTCAGTCCCTCGCATCGACCTTTCCGGTCTGAAGCTTAAGAAGTCTCACATCCTGACCACAGGCCTGCTCACCCGTAATTGACGAATAGCAGTGGAGATGCAGGACTCGCAGGGCCCGCAACTCGCTATCCACATGATGACGCAGGTGAGGGAAGAAGCCGGCGCTTTCGTCAAGACAATTATCAATCCGTTAGGACAGGAAGACTAAGATAGAGAGGGAAAGGATGGGTCTATCCTGTCAATAGACTAGACTGGTCTATATGCCAAAGTGACTAATTGGGATGTGCAGAACTGTTGCTATGTCAATAGTGTCTGTGGCAAACTTGGATGGGAAATAGTTCCATGAAATTAGTGATAACAGCAATAGATCTCCCAGTTTATCCAGGGAATGTATGCATGAATGCAGACTGCAAGAAATACCACATAGCGAATGACTACAAGTTATTAGGCAGCAGAAAGCTACTGCAGATCCAGAGCAATCAGCCGAATTCGAGAGAAATGCACATAAGTAGCCAAGTTTCCCTATAAAATGCTGCTGTTGCTGATGCTCGTGGGTGCCTTTTCGCTGCAGATTTCGCCAAGTCTGGGGCCTGCGGCTGGAGGCACACCAGTCCAAGTCACAGGGGAGGACTTCCTTCCGCAGCCCACACTAGCCTGCTTCATCGGCCAATCCCCACTCACTGCCCTCTTCCTCATGCGTGCAAAAACGCTTTCCGGCGTCACTTCCCCCGGCTCCGGCCTGCTCTCTGTCACCTGCACCAACGACGGCCAGACCTACCCCTTCCCAGCCTCCTCCTTCCTGTACCCTCTCACACAGGTACTACTCCCCACTCCTAGCTACGAGTCTACACCCCGACACAGGCAGCAAACTGGACTTCCACATAGTGAGTATACAGCTGCAGGAGCCCTTGCCTGTGCAGGCTAAAGCCTACTGCAGAGTAGCGGGGGTGTATGTAGTCGCTGCTGAGAAGGAACAGGGAGGGGTGGTGTGTGAAGTGCCGCCTCAGTCTACGTTGCAGACGTTGAAAGCCACTGTAGGACTAGTGGTAGGCGTGGAAATCAGTCTGAACGGAGTAGACTACCAAGACATTGAGTTGGTGTATACCTACCTGGACTTGCAGGAAACCGCTCTCAACCATTTCACGATTTCTCCCTATGAAGGTTCTACTGCAGGGAATACACTTATTACGGTTTCATACCCGTCTAGTTCTACTCCCCTTACTCCGATTTGCCGATTTGGACCCATTAAAGTCCCAGGCTCCGATCCAACTGCCACAAGTTTCCTATGCCTTAGTCCCGCAGGCACGGAGTCGACAGTGCCAGTGACCATATCTTTCAATGGAGTGGACTTCAGCGGGTCCTCTTTCCTTTATTCCTATGAAATCTTCGCTTCTTTCTATTCAATCCAGCCCAGTCAAGGCCATGCGGAAGGTGGCACGAAGGTACTAGTGCTGGGAAAAGGATTCAGAAGGTACCCAGGTCTGGGGTGTGTATTGGGAGGAAAGCAGGGCATGCTGACATACAGGGATCAGTTCCAATTAGAGTGTTTGAGTCCTCCAGCACTTCCCGGGCTCTACCCGCTGCTAATTACCTTGAACAGTCTGGACTACTACCCAGCCGGCACCTACCAATATCGACCTGTGGAGTCTGTTGTTAGCCTTACACCCAGCACTGGGCCCAAAAACGGTGGCACTCTGATAGAAGTCTCTCTGGCCTATTACTTCGGGGGACACGTCGGAGTCTGCAGGTTCGGGAGTGCCTATTTGACTGACGTAATAAAGCAAGGAAATCGCCTGATCTGCCTGAGTCCTCCCTATGCCCAACTCAATAAATCCCCAGTTCTCCTGACTGTTAGTTCCAATGGAGTGGACTTCCAGCCCGGCCTTCCTTTCACTTACTATGAGGAAATCGCTATTAGCACGCTGCAGCCTGCACGGGTAACAGACGCTGTGGTGGACCGAGCCTTCACGCTCACAGTTTCCAGCTCTGCAGATATCATAGCAGCGAAAGTTGCACAGGGCAGTATATCAGTTGTCATAGCAGTCGCTAAGCCGGATGCCGTTACTGTGCTGCTGGTTCTTCCGAGGACTAATGCTTTGCTGCCTGGGAGAGCGGGGATTGCTGTGACTGGGAACTTGGTGGATTTCTCTTTGGAGTATCCGATAGCAGTCTTCACTGCGCCTGTAATTGTCAGTCTCTCGCCTGCTTTTACGTTTTCTGAAGGCGGGTCCGTCATCCAAGTCACAGGCCTCAACTTTCCCCCCTATTCCGCCTTCTGCCGTTTCGGCAGCGCCACCACTCCCGCTCGAGTCCTCACCTCCAGCCTAGTGGAATGTCTAAGTCCCGCAGGCCAGGGCTCAGTTCCGCTCAGCATATCCCTCAACGAAAAAGTGGATTTCTCCAACGGACTCCCCTTTGAGTATTGGGCGAAACCGACAGTGAATACACTGAGTCCTGCACTAGGCAGGAACAGGGAACATGTCAGAATCACATTGGAAACTACTGATGACCGCACACTCAAATCCGTCCATTTTCTCAAGGCTACGGTTTCTCTGGCGTCTTGGCACTTCCCTGATTATCAGTTCCCGGCTCCTGCGCACCCTACGGGAGTAAGTACAGTCCTGTTGACTTGGAACTATGTGGATGTGCTGGCAGCAGGGGTGTACACATTCAGTGGAGAGTGCATTCAAGGAGCCTATTGCGACATAGAGGGAGACTCTGCACTGGTTGATTGCCCAGCTGGTTCCTTCTGTCCGTATGCAGACACGACCCTGCCGTATCGCTGTTTGCCTGGCAGTTCCACTGATACAGCCAAATCTGTACTCTGCAAGCCTTGTCCCCAGTCCTTCTTTTGCCCATATTTCGGCCTAATTTCCCCCTTTTCCTGTCCTTTCAGCTCTCTTTGTCCTGTCTCCAGCCTCTCCTTTTTATCGTTTTTAATCCGCTGTCCTGCTGGATTCGCCTGCAGCCACAGTCTCCAAACTCCCTGCAAAGCCGGGTCCTGGTGCGGTCCTGCCAGCAGCGACCCTGTAGTAACAGTATTCAGAGACTACCGCACTCCACAGTCCTGCGGCGCAGGGAGCGAATGCATCACTGGTCTGTCCACGTCTCAAGCAGGGTCTAATCTGTGTCCGCTGGGGTACTTCTGTGAAGCCGGGAGGAAGAGACAGTGCCCTGCAGGGACGTATTGTCCAGTGGAAGGACTGGACCAGCCACTCAGTTGCAGACCTGGGTACTATATGCCTAATGAAGGTCAGGTGAACTGCATTCCCTGTGAGCCTGGCTACATCGCCCCTGGCAGCGGCAACATCTCTCAGCGCATTTGTCCTGCTGGGTATGTGTGCGCTACGATGGCGCGTCCCAGTCCCTTTGCTGTGTGTCCTGCAGGGGCGTACTGTCTGGAAGGCAGGCGGATCCTCACTCCTGACCTGCCCTACGGACCTGTGCTGTGTGGGGCAGGGACTTATTGCTTGATGGGAACTGCTTTTGCTGTTGTGAAGGACGGAGACGTGTCTCACCCTCAAACCTGTATTCTCGGGACTTACTGTGAAAAGGGGTCGGACAATCCCGCTGCCAAGCCTTGTCCTACAGGCAATTACTGTCCTTCCGGGTCTTCCACGCCCACACCTGTGAGTCCGGGGTACTTCGCAGACACAACAGGCAGCGGGATCGAGCAGGCCTGCGGTCCTGGGACCTTCTCCAACGTCACAGGAGCGATTTCCTGCAAGACCTGCCCAGGCGGGTATTACTGCGAAACAGAAGCGACGACTGTGCCAGTTCTCTGTCCAGCAGGGAGCTATAGAGGCGCGGACCCGGCTTTAGTGTATTGCCAACTGTGTCCAGAAGGGACGTGGTCTGGTACTCCGGGACTAGAGACTGTGCTGCAGTGCTCCGCTTGCAAGCCCAGCATCGTCTGTTCCGGCCAAGGCATGACCAGTCTCTCAGACGCAGACCCTTGTCCTGAAGGCTATGTGTGCGGGCCAATGACTACTGCCTTTACAGTGCTAACGACGCAGTGTCCGGGCGGCTATTGGTGCGGTGTCGGCACTGCCAACATATCAGACTATGGAGTGTGTGAGGCGGGGTTTTATTGTCCTTCTGGGACTGCGAGCAGCACTAGGTACCAACATCCCTGCAACCCAGGCTACTACTGTCCGTATGGCACCAACGCGACGGTCGATTTGGACGGGAACTTCATCTATATAGAGCGAGTGGATGTCGGGGAAGTGCTCTTCGCCAAAGAACTGGCCAACAACATCACCTGCGCACACGTGATTTCGCAGAACTACACAAGTGCCGAGGAGCGAGAAGCCGCAATGGAGAAGTGCAGAGTGCACCACATCCCCACTTTCCCTGACTGTAAGCAAGACCTCGGTCTGCCTTCTTTCCTTGTAAACCAGTATACAAGGCTCAAGTGTCCGGATGGGACTACGAGTCCGCAGGGGAGTGAGTGTGTGGGACAGTGTGTGTCGATTGGGGATACGATCACTGTGGGGCACTATAATCCGTATGCAGCGGGGAGAAGACTAGCTGAGTACCAAACTATTGAACTCCTCCCCCTCTCCATCGCAATCCTCTCCTTCTCCTTCCACACTCTGGACGCCAACTTCAAATACGGCCTGCAATACTCCATCTTCCTCTCCTCGAACTACACCGAACACGTAACCATGCCCAGCTACTTCTCCTCAGGACTCCTAGACTCCGACAAGCAGTGCAACCTGGTTGTACTCAACTTCGACCAGGGAGTGCAGGTGTTGGATGTGAGCATTGCACTGCATAATGCGCTGTTTTTACCCTTTGCGAGTCAGTTTGCGAGGACTATGGATATGACGATTTTGAGCCCGAGCAGAGCGAATTATGGGACGAAGGAGCTGTTTGTGATTATTTTGTGGGGAAGTACGTTTAATAGCATATCTATGCCGTTTAACCTGATTCAGCTGTCGAAAAATGATGGAGAGCATAGAGATCCCCTACTGCTGGACACTGGCACGACTAATAGTTGGAGCGGTACGCAGGACAGTCTGACTCCGTTCGATTCAAGCTTTTGGACGATATATGGAGCTTCGACCCTGGCCATCACTTGGCTGCCGTTTTTCCAGAATTGCGCAGAGTTCGGAGACTATATTCACCTCTTTTCTCTAATCGAAAACTCTCATTTCTGCGAGTTGCACGACCCGGGGAACATCACCGTGGCCAGCTCTATCCCTAGTTCCGGCTTTACCACAGTCGCAGACTCCTGCAGCGCCCATCTCCAGTGCTATTATGCTGAAGATGTGCAGGCGGAAGGAAACTACTGGTTCAATATTAAGACGGAGCAGACGCTTTTTCGGATTACACAGGACCCACATCCAGTGGAGCATGTGTTGCCCATGAATTCGGACTCCTTTGACTCGATATTCACCTCGCAAGTAGTGGGCCTCAGTGATAATATCATTCCTGTGAAGTTCATTCCGCAAATCGGCGCATCAGGCGTCCCCACCAATGTTACACTCACTATCAGGTACTACCAAATGGACGAGTACACCAAAAACCTAGTAAGTGTGTCTGTCACCTTGGACGGCTATAACGAAACTGCATCAGCAAGACCGAGCTACATCCTGACCATCGACTACCAGGCCTTGAACTGGTTCGACCTTCTGAATAACTTCCAATTCGCTATTCCGGCCTATATTTTCCTATTCGTATTGCTGGGAGTGGGACTGATTGGCCTACTTTGCGCGGTTTATTGGCTGCACAGACTTGGATTTCGGATAACAGAAGGACCGAAAGTGCATTTTCGCATGTATTGGAAGACGACTGCAATTCCGCCTACTTTGGGCACTGTAATTGGAGCAATTCCAGTGATTCTTTCAGCGCTCATTATCCAGTTTATCCGCGATAACAACCCGCTCATCAACATTTCTGGCAACTGGAGTGAGCCAGTGATCCCGGACCAAGAGACCAGTGCAGTATATCAGCGGGGGAGAGTGGCTCTGTGCTTGCTGTACACTGGTACCTATTTGGTGTACATGGGCGTGGGCCTGATGGTGCCGCTGCCCGAGGCTCCAGAGTCCGATGACGGGAGTGAAAGCAGTCTGCATGAAAGCACCATTGTAGACGATAAGCCCACCGAAGCCAAGCGCTCCCGCAGCCTAGACTCTGACAACACCGCCTTTTCCTCCCAGCCCACAGGCACCCAGGCCGAGTCTCCCAAGGAGTTCTACAACTCCCAAGTCTTCAAAAGACGCTTCTTCCTGATTACCTCATTTTTCCTGTCGCTGTTCACTACGTTCAAGTTGGAGCTGTCGTATACTGTGGTGATGGGGCAGAATTTGTATAGCTTTTTGCTGATGTTTTTCCTGCTGGATATAATAATATACCAACTTTTCGCTCGACTAGTGCTAGAAGAAGCCTTATTAGTGGCTCCGTTTTTCGCAGCTTTGACGCTAAATGAGATAATGGTGACCATGGCGGCCGACAACTTTATCAGCTTCATACTGGCGTACGTGTTTGTAATCGCGATGATTCTGTTCATGCGGATGTACTTCAACCCTGTGATGCAGAAGATCGAGGACAAGTGTATGTTGCTGGCTATTCAGTTGATAGCCAAATATCACTGGGCGGAAGTGCTGCTCAAGCGCATTGTCATGAGACAGCTGAAAATGCACAATAGCCTGGCCTCTGCTTTGAGTAGGGACTCGGGCACTAATATGGAGGGACTGCTTGATACTATGACGTACTACTCAGCCCAGGTGCAGGCGCTTCTAATGGCCCCCTTCGTATTTCTCCTCATCTACATGTTCGGAGACGAGACCCAAATGCCCCAAATGTACGGCATCCGCAAAAGCGACGTAGTGTTTTACATCCTATTCAGTGCAGTTCTGCTCCTTCCCCAGATGATAATCGACATATACGCCTTCCACCTGCTAGAAACGCTTTACGACTACAAGTTTTTTGACTACTTTACCTACTGCTCCTACCGATTTAAAATGCGGACAAGTCGCTGGCTGCAAGGTGCAGAGACCAAGTTCGACAGGTCGTTATTACTGCCTTGGCGCTCACTGGACCACATGTGTTACAGCTCTCAGTACTACTTTGCGGTTACTTTGGCGTCTTGGGGGATTGTGCTGTTCTCGTTGGCTTGGACGATTATGATGAGAAACGCGTATAATCCGTTTAACGACCCGATTGGAGTGCTACTGATTGTGGTGGAAGGGGTGATTGGAGCAGTGCTGACGTATGGACTGAAGAGGGTTGCAGGGTTTGTGAGGCTTTGGAAGCCCAGAGCGCCTCTAGTATTCACTCAAAACCCTCCCGAGGAAAACGACCCTGAGGAAGTGGTGAACCTGATCGAAGACTACATGGAGGAAAACGCTTTGCGAGTGAAGATCAAAACAAACCTATTCAAAGGGAAGTTCCTGAAGAAGAACAAAGCCTGGATTTTCTCCAACCTGAGCAGCATATGCCGTGACAATGCAGAGACTTTGCACATGCTGAAAGGCAAGTACCGGGAGTTGGTGGACATAGAGACTGAAGACTTGAAGGAGCAGAAGAAGGCGGAGGAGCGGGAAACGCAACTAACAATACTGCCATATAACCGAGGGGAAAGAGCGAGGGACGATATATCTGAGGACTTAGGCGATATGGAAGAAATGTGTGCACTATTGTCAGACCGGTGCAAGCCGTTGATTGGGAAATGGCTGAATTCAGCGCGTTTGAACCTAGGTCTGCGTGACATGGTCAAGCACCCAGAGCGAATGAGACCAGATTGTGAGGTTTGCGGCAGTTCCGAGGACCTACTGTATGTGCCGGAACACGATTTCCATACTTTACTGCGAGAATTCCGTCAGTCTTTGCGCTCTTTGCCGATTATTCCTTGGCGTTGGCACGACTTTTACGAGTCCAGGCAAGTGATGCACACTTTCTGTCTGGAGTGCTCGTACATCCATACACTGCAGAGCAGAAACGACCAGGGACTCACACAACCACTCACTCGTATGGCCGCTGAGGCCCTGAGACCTCGCTTCGTCCCGCCCACTGCTGTAGCGCCTGCCACTAAGAAGGTAATACTGAAGTGGCTGCAGGAAGCAAGAGCCAGAATACTGCATGCGAGACCCAGGACGTCTATTACACCGCTGCCTGATATCACTGGCAGTGGAGTGAGTGTGAGTTCTTTCAGCCATGCCATTAGCGAGGTGCAGGGGCGGAACTCCACAGACTCCAAGCAGAAGCCTGCATAGACTAGTCTAGTTGACTGCTGAGGAGATCTAGAAGTGGTCTTTTCGCCTTATTCGCGCCTTATTATTTCCCCCGCATTGAGCTGTCCGCAGCTGCTGTAGGACCGGAGTTTCTCAGCATTACCTCCCCTGCTCCCCAATAGCCTTCGGACCTCACCTTCCAGGCCTGGTCTCAGCACAGACCAGGCACTAGTCGTTGGATAGAAGCGAAACGACTAATACATGTCCGACCAAGAGGAGAACTCCCTCGAAGGCAAGGCCGCGCAGACCTCCATCCTGCCCCCAGTGCAGCCTCTCATCGACTTCCTGCCTCCATGGAGCGAAGCCAGTGGTTCGCAGCAACTCCGACTCGCAGGGTATGCTTGTATCATCTACCTGCCTGTGGTCTTGCTGATGCTCGTGGTAATTGGAGTCTTCGGCTTCTACTACGCATGGCTGCTGTGGCCAATGGCGATAGGGAATGAGGCCAGGCCTGAACTGTACTATTGGCATACTTCGGGAGAGCATGCGAGTGCGAGGGTTTTGGCTGGGTTTTTAGCAGGCATTCAGGTGGTTCTGCTGGTGCTTTTCCTCATTAGCTTTTACCGCGCTTCGAGGACGAACCCTGGCAGCATCCCTGACGACGACTTGTGGCAAGTGTCGGACAAGCTGTCCGAAGACTCCACTCAGGCGAAGATGCTACTGGAGCGCAAACTCACTACTGGGGCGATTCGCACTTGTGCCCGCTGCAACCGCGTCAAGCCCGACCGCTGCCACCACTGTCGTCTCTGCGACCAATGTGTGCTAAAGATGGACCACCACTGTCCATGGATCGCGAACTGTGTGGGTTTCTTCAACTACAAGTACTTTTTCTTGATGGTGACCTACGGAATGCTGGCACTGTGGGTGTTCCTCGCGACTTTCTGGATGGCGGTAGTCGTGGTCCTGAGAGACGACGAGAACTCCACCTTTCATACATTCAGCATAGTGATAGTGTACCTGCTCTGTGGAGTGCTTTGTGTGGCTTTGACCCTGTTCTGGTGCTTCCACATATACTTGATGTCTCACGCTACGACCACTGTGGAGTTCTGTGAGAAACGCACTCGCACACATGATTACAGCGCTTCGCCCTACATGGGCTCTCTCTATTTCAACTTGAAAGCGGCCCTTGGTCAGCAGCCGCTGTTGTGGCTGTGGCCCTGCTGTAAGTGACACACAGGCTATCGCCGCAAGGAGGAATCGGGCACAGACTTCCTCAAGCAAGCTAACTGATAGGTAGTATTAAATATGCGAGAACTGCCGAGACTGCGACCCAACACGAACGCTGCGGCGGGCAGATCTCTCAGTTCCACAAGGCGCATTAGAGACATCGTCACTTCGCAAAACAGTTCTATGATTATTGACCGTAAGGAGCGCTTCCACATCAAGGACGAAAGTGCCTGGGCCACTCGCGATGAAGAAAAGAACGAAATCAGCACTCAGTTGATTTCCCTGCGCAAGCGTCACGACATGTCCAAAGACCAACTCAGCCAGCGGGAACAGCAACTCCAAGGCCTCGAGCATGATTTGAAACACCTCTCCATGATTGAAGAAAACACTCGCAAGGGACAGACTAACTTGCAGGAGCATGTGGATGCTCTGGAGGCGGAGTTGGTGAGGATCCGGGGAATGATGGATAAGGCGAAGGATGAGAGGTTTATGTATGAACACTTGTTGGAAAGGATGAAAGTTACTAAGTTGCACTTGGAACTGAAGGCGTCCGCTTACATGGAAAGTCTGAAAAATAAGAAATCCGTGCTAAACGAGCAACTGCAACGCATGCGCAAGTCGCAAGAGCACTCTTTCCTCACCAAGCAGGCTTTCCACGTGGTGAAGGACCTCTTCCACAGAGAAACCAAGGACAAGGAAGGCCAAGTCTTGGAACTCGAAAAGAACGCTAAATCGCGCAGAGAAATGGCGACTCGCAGAGACACGAGACAGCGCAGACAGCAGGAAATTGCGGAAGCTGCAGCGAACGAGGAGCGGGACTCGGAGGAGGTGCGGCTGCGTGAGGGCTACTTGCTGCACAAGTTTTGGTGCAGGGCGCTCACTCGGAAGCTGCAGAAGGACAAGGCAGAGTCTGTGGAAATCGAAGAGGCCTTCCAAAGGGTCAGGGCAGCCACAGGACTCACAGACGTGCATGAAATCGTAGAGCGCTATTTGACCCGCGAACAGACGTATACAGACCTGTCTCAGGCCGTCAGTGACGGCGAGCGTAAAGTTACACGCTTAAAGCGACTCATTTCAGAGCGAAAACATCAAATTAAAGCCTTCGAAGTCTCTGCGGAAAAGCCTCTGCCTGTTGCGCGAGTGAGTGAGGCTGATATTGCAGCCGAGGCAAAGGAAGGCCAGGCAGTGCAGGAAAAGCTGCAGAGACACACGATTCTGTATGAACACTTGCAGGTCTGGGTACACCGCATGCTGGCGCAACTGCCCTCAGTCCCTGAAGTCCCGGACACAAACCCACTGCTGGCCCTGTTCACCCGCCTCAAGCTCGCATTTCAGCAGGCACTCGCTCCTTTGAAAGAACACAGAGCCTTAGTGCTGCAGGCTCTTGACTCTCAGGCTGCGCAGCCAGTGGATCAGCTACTACTGCAATCTCCCAGGGCGAATGTTCGAGTGCTGACTGAGTCCTCAGAGCCAGGAGAGCCCTCTGACAAAGACTCAGATGTGGAGCGGGAGCTTGAGGAGCAGCGCCGCAAGATAAAGAAGCACGCCTATGAGCGCCAAGAATCCGCCAAGCGCAAGAAAGCCAAGGAAAAGAAGCCAGACCCCAAGAAGCCGCCCATTGTCCAGGCTTAATATAGAGCTTCTGCTGGCGTGTTTGCTGCCGGGAATTGGTAAAAGTGCAGGCGAATGTATTGTGGAAATAGGTGGTTTCTATATGTGAAATTGTACCAGCACATGCAGACAATGCACAACTATAGTATCTCGCTGCTTCAGTGGTAGGACTTTTTCGACTAATTTCAAGACTTTCTGCAGTTCTACGATATGCCAGTCCCAAATAAAGATAAAAGGGCAGACCCTATGAAGTACTTGACTTCCTTGTAGGGAAAATGCAGCTGCACAGCCAGAAATGGCAGTAGGCAGCGTACGAAACACCCTTAGCGCCTGAATTCCTGCTTCCCAATAGCGTATTTGGACATTTATTACATACGATTGCACAGCACTAGAAACCTTAGCTTACCTGTTGAAGTGGAAGCATTAGTAAGTGTGACGGTGAGGCTTGGTTCTGGAGAGAAACCCGGCCTCGCCTAGGCGGATCCACTGTCCGAAAGTGCGCGTTTGATGTCTTTCCTCAGACTCAGGCTCTACATCCTTCCAAGTCACTCGTTTCGAAGGCTTTGGCGATACTCCAAGCTGCACAAGCGAGGGATTGGCACTGGCAACTTGGCTGGTTGGGAGTAGGTTCAGCAGTGGCTGCAAGTGGTGTATCTGCTTGCTAGCCTTAGGAGAGGGAAGTAATGCACCAGATACAGTTGCTTGCGGGAAAGGTCGAAATTGCGCAGTAGGGAGACTTCTCGGTGACCCTTCAACTGAGCGGATGAGAGGGAGTTGGGACCTGCTGCACGAACGAAGTTGTAGCTCCTGGGATTTCTGCTCCATGCGATATTACTAAGAAATGGGCAATTTGCAATAGCGAGCTGGAGGCTTAAGCAGTAGATGCAGTGAAGTCCGCCAGACTATGGATGAAAGTGCCTTACTAGCTAACTTTTTTCCTTCATAGGACAACTCGCTGTTTTCTATGCTGAAACAATTTGTGCTGCTATTGGGGAGGTAGGATGGGCGTGGAGCTGGTCTTTGGGTTTTGGAGTTGGGAGTGGGGAAATCGAGGGGCTGGGATAGGAAGAGTTCTGGACTGTCAAGGTCCCTAATGGCGAGAAAGAGCCTTTACGTGGTGGCTGCCTGCGCGGCCTCACTGCCACTCGTCTATTGGCTTTACCGCCGTCGCACCTCCCGTCTGGCATACTTCAGCATCCAGCTCCTTACGAAAGACGCAGTGCTGACTGTCACCCGCGAGATCCGGGAGTTGTACTCAGGACTGTACCTGCAGCTGCGACATCAATCTCGCACACAGAGACGCAAGTTTGAGCGGGGGTCGCTGCAGTACCAGCGCTGCATTGAGGACCTTAGCGCTTCCACGAAGCGCATTTTGGAAAAGGCGTCGCAATCTGTGTTCGTCAAATACGGCATCTCTGAAGCACTGTTCGACGACTCCATCGCCTACTTCGAAGACGACCACGAAGTGGCCCAAAGCGCCGAAAGCATGTGCGAAGTCCTCAACTCCACCCAATGTCCCAACTCCCTCACTCCCACCCGTCTCCGCGAAGTCTTCACCTACTACCTGCGGCGCCTCGGGGAATTAGACGAGGAGGACATGATGCTCAAGGCTGCGCTTATAAGTGACGAAATTTTCGAGAGATATCAGTTTGAAAGTGAGGAAATCGACGTGGCGTATCAGCTCTACCGCAGTCATGTCGATGACTTGGCGGAGCAGATCAAGCAGGAAACTACTGACGCGCTGGAAAGCGACGACAACACCTAAACAAGTGTCCCTAGTTAAGTTGGCTGGACTACCTCGACACTCCCAGGTTCCAGTAGCCATGTAGAAAGGCACGGACAGTGGTTGATAGCTGAAGCATGCAATTCTACCGATTGCAGAAATAAAGAACACGTTTTCTCACAAAGCCTACCTAAAGATCGTCTGTCTTAGACTTCTTCCCCTTCTTCTTGCGGCCTTTTTTGGACTTGCCACTGTCTTCCAGTCCCAACTCCTCTCTGCGCTGCCTCTCTTCCTCCAGCACCGCCTTGACAATCTCACTGTCTTCGCCCTGGTCTTCCGCCTGCACAGCTCTGAGTTGCGCCCAGAACTCCTCACAGTCTCTGCGAGCGAATGTGGGTTTGTCAATGGAGTAAGCCGCCACTTTGCCATTGTAAGCCTTGTCCAGGAACACCTTGATGTCCTCTTCGCTGAAAACACCTACTAAATTAGAGGCACGGCCTTTGGCAGGCACGTAAATCCCTGCATTGGGGAGCTGGGTTTCTTGGATGTTGAACTTGTCGCGGAGTTCGTACTCGCACATGCCGTCAACCCAGCCAAAGCGGTAAGGCAGACCTTTGCGAATTGCATCCGCCTTGAGTCGTTTTAGCGTGAGTGCGTGTTTCGCATTAGATTCCAGTGACAGTGCGCCTTCCAAGAAGGCAAACACGCAAATTCCGGCTCTCTTGACACAGTGGGAGTTGAAAGACCGGGAAGTCCACTCTTCAATTTCCTCATCTGCCACATCATCATCTTCCAAAGTCTTTTCCCGCTTCTTGCCCAGTGCCGGCAGCACCACTTGGTCAAGGAAGTAGAACATCTCTGTGAAGTTGTTCAGGTCGCCGGAGTACTCTGCTAGTCGCATGTTGCCGACATCATCCACTGCGATGAATGTTATTAACGTGGGAAAGCGCTTCGCATTCATGTTTTCCAGAATTTCCTTATTTCGCTTGTTATAGAATCCGAACGTGACTACATCCTTGAAATGTGGGTCAGCGGCTAGTCCCTTCAAAGCCAGTGGAGCGGACTTGTCGGACATATACAGACACCCCACTCGATCCTCCTCATTCATCTGCTTGATAAACCCGTTCAAATTGGCGTCTGCAACTGTCACTATGTCGTACTTCAGCTCCTTGGAAATTTCGTCCTCGATGTCGTCGTCCGCTGTAACTTCGAAGCTTTTCCGCTTGCGATTGGCAGGGAAAAGTCGCATTGCAGGGAAGCGCTTGACTCCTTCCTTGCGAGCAATAGCCAGGGCTCCATCGTCGTTTTCGCAGTTCAGGTCGATAGTGAAGACCAAGCCTTCGAACATTTTCGCGATGTCCGGCCACTCCGGCACTCCTGCACCCTGGCGAAAGTGGACAAGGGCTAGTTTCAAATGATCATCCAGGAGATCGCGGAAAGACCCACTTGTGGCCTTGACAGGGGAGAAATCAGGCATGTCTGAGTTCGAAGAGGCTTTGGGTTTTTCTCTATGCTCCTCTTGCTGGGTCCTGGTTTTGGAGCGAAGTTCGTGTTTCTCTGCAGCTGCATAGGAGTCTAGAAAGTCGCTTATATCTTCGAAGTGGATAGCGCCTTCGTATTCCTCAGTTTCTTCCCCCACTACCAGAATGGTGGGGAATGCACTAACCTTGAAATCGGCCAGCAGGTCAGTTTGGTTTTTGAACACTACTCCGAACTCCAGCCTTCCTCTGTACTTGGACGCCAGGCCTTTGAACAGCGGAGGCACGTGTTCCTTGTCCGTGAAGAGCACTACCTTGTTTAGCTCCTTGCTGCCAAAGAACCATTCCTCATTGTCCAGGTCCAGCATCTCCCCAAGGAAGTGCATGTTTTTTATCAAGAAATCGCCAATGTCCTTAGGTGATACCGGTCCTTGGTAGTCCCTGGTGTAGACTAAAGGCTTCTGAGTGTAAGGATTTACCCCTGCTGGGACATACGCAGTAAGCGCAGGCAGCACTTCCTTAACCTTCGGCGGACACATCTTCTCATCCTCTGTACAGTCCACTCCCACGAAGACAAAGAAGTGCTTGTACCTGTCTGCCACTTGCTCCAGCACAGGGGCGACTGCTTGGGAATTTGCGCCTTCGTTGTCGTAGACCATTACTACGGTCATGTAGTCGGGGTCTTGCACGAGGGCGCGCATGTCTTCTGGGGATTTGACTTGAACGTGGTCGGAGGCTTCGAATAGGCCGTGGACGGCTTGGAAGGAGAGCCAGAGGAGAAGAGGCACCATTATGACGTGTTGAGCGGGGAGTGCGGCGATGGATTTCGCTATATTCGAACTTTAGGAGCGGATCCCAACTCAACTCCAGCGACTACGAACTAAGATAATAGACTAGATAGTGTACGAGGCCAGTTTCCGGTATGGATCGGAGTTGCACTCCGGACATCTCGGCTTCGCCCTGCACCTTTCCAGCCACTGCTCCAAGCATTTCGCATGGAAAAGGTGCTGACATGCAGTTCTCTGTACCTCATCCTCAGTATTGTACTCCGACATGCAAATCGGACACTCCGGCGAGCCGTACTTCAGCAGCACAGGCCGGTAGCGGTACTGCGGCAGGCGTCTTATAACCTGCACCTGACAGAAGCTGTAGACAATATAGCCCAGGAAGCCTAGTCCCAGGAGCACTCTGTATAGGACTTACAGGAGACCTATGAGTCCTAGAGTCAAAAGCACTACCAAGAGAACAGTCAGATGGGAGGAACTGAAGTCAAATAGATTCAGCGAGGGTGTGAGCTCTGAATCGGACTCGTCCCAGTCCTGGCCTGGAACACCTAGCAGCAGGCAGAAGAGCACTATACGACCCAACATTGAATTTATTAGCCCTTTTCTCTTGCTGGCTGTATTCCAGTAGGTGAATTTGAATGCTTTCTGCGCAGTCTACACCGATTCCAAAGCCCTTCAAAACGCTTGGAAATTCACAGGTTCGTGGGGGCCTAAATTCACTGATTTAGAGTTCTGCCGATTATTGAGAAAGGACTGGTTAGAGGAAAAATAATGGAAAATCCAAATACTCATATACTTGTTTTGAAAATTAAAGCCGGAATTTAGGTAAATTCGCCACAACGCCAATAAAAGTAACGACTGTATCACTTATAATAGAAAATCAGTTCTAATTATTACGCGATTTGTACTTTCTTGCAGTTGGACTGCTAATCCAGCTCTTGCGCCATTTGCTCCAGTTCCGTCCTCCACCTAGCAACCCGTAAAATCCTTCCCTCTAAGTCAATAGTTCGAGTTTGAGTATTGGAAATAAGATGCAAAAGGGCAGTTTCGACCTGATCTAGCTGCAGCACTAAAGCCCTGCCAGAGGCTTCTAAAGTCTGCTGGAAAGGGCTACGGCCAGGACCTGCGAGCTTGTCAGTTTGAGTAGATGCAGAGAGAGTGGCGGGAAGCACTGGCTGTGAGACAGAAATCGTAGGGACTGGTGTGGAAAGAGTGGTTTTAATGGATACAATTTGGGCCTGCAGGACTGAAAGGTCTGCTGTGAGTTCCGCTCTCCTCCGCTCCAATTCTTCGCCATTATCGCAGTCTAGCTTCTTGGCAATGTCGCTTACCTGCGCCTCCAGTCTCACTTCCAAGTCTTTCCCATACTTCCCCAGCGCTTCCGCTCTTTTCCGCTCCTCCTCAATTTTCCTTTCCTGCACAGAATCCTCCATAGCTGCTTTCAATTCTGCTAATTGCGCCTTCTGCTTGCCTTCCAGAGCCACTAGACTTTCCCTCTGCAACTGAGCTTTCGCATCTCTATCCTTCCTCAGTCTCCGCCGCTGCACATCCATCTCCCCTCTCAGTCTCTCCGCCTGCAGTGCATTCGCAGCTTTCAGAAGCTGCACTTCTCTTTCACAACTCGCCAGCATGTCCCTGCGTAGCTTTTCCTGCTGCTCACATACAAGCCGCAAGGACTCTTCCTGGCTGTTTAGCAGGTCTCTGAGAGAGCGGTCGTAGTCCTGTTCGAGTAGGCGCTGGTCGGATTCGGACTGAGTGCGGTCGCGGGATATCAAGTCGCGGGCGGCGGTGCGCACTGCCTGCAGGTCGGGACGCATAATGACTACCTACATCATTTTCTTCATCATGCCGCCCATCATCATCATCATCTTGCGCTTGGAGGCGTTTTCCTTCCACTCCAAGTATTCCCGCACGATGATTTTGACTGCCTTCCGCTGCTCCTCCCGCTCCAAAGCGTCCTGCCTTCTCTGCTCCTCCACTCTCTGCGCCTCCTCCTCCCTCATCTTCTTTTCCTGCGTTTCCCTCTGAATCAGTTCCTCCAGCAGTTTAATCCGCTCCCTCGCAGGAGTGATTTTCTTCTCATTCATTTGACTGATTTGTTCGTCCATCTCAGCCAGTTCCTTTTCCACTCGTTTGTTCCAGGAGACTTCCTGCTCTTTGAGGCTTTCTTCTTTGCGGGCGAAGAAGTCTTGGATCTTGCGGTGGACTAGGACTTCAGTTTCCTTGCGCTCCAGGAGTTCTTTGATGAAGTCTTCTTGCTGCTTTTCGTCGAGTTCGTGGGCACGGGATTCACTGGCTTCCCGCGCTTTCGAGTCCTTTTCTTCATACTTAATGCGAATAGTCTGGTTGGTTTTCAGTTCCAACACTTCATCTTTCAGTTTCTGAATCTCTTCCTGCGTTTCCTTGGTTTCCTTCTGAAACTCCTCCCTCTCCCGCTTCAAGTCTTCCTGCAGCTGCTTGATGTTCTTCACTGTGTCAATTTCCTGCTGACGCTTGCGCTTGAGCAGGTCCTGACTCTGCAAGTCTTCCGAAACGCGGTATGCAAAGTTCACATAGGTGCAGGAACTGAGCTGTTCATTCACTTCCGCCAACAAAGCTATCAGTTGAGACCGGTCTCTATCGATTTTGATGAGGTTTCCCTGGATGTTCGGGTTGTCCTTCAATACGCGAGTAAGGTTTTTCGTGTTCTCCCGGAGTCCTTGAGCCACCTCCCGGATGTCCTGCTTGATCCGGTGCAGCTTCTCCTTGTTGGAAATCCCAGTGAGGGAAGACCGGGTCTGCACCAGTTCCCCAAATCTCTGCTCCAACTCTCTCTGTTCGTTGATAATCCTGGAGATCTCTTCCCCCATCAGTTCCGTGAGTTCGTCAGCTCCAGCGGCCATGCTTTTGGTGGACTGCGCCACACTGCTCAGAAAGTTCAGTTTCTTGATAGCGTCCGCAAGGATCGCTTGAATGCGGAAGCAGTCGTGCGGCGCTAAAGCAGACATATTAAAACTGCCGTAATGAGTTACGGACAAGACCTCGACACTGCTGAAGTTGGGTCTTTTGTCCATGTAGGGGTCATGTAGACGGAGGAGGAAATTGCGGCTTGGAGCATGGAGGAGAGTCTGTCTGAGGGGCAGAAGGCGCTGCTGGTACTGAGGAAAGGATTCGAGGTGCAGAAATCTGCGATTCTGACTGGACTTGGGAGGCTGCAAGGATGTGCGGAGTTGGAGACAGTGGTGGAATTGATATGCGAGGAAATAGGAGCCTGGGAAGAAAGCCTGCAAGAGCAAGCTGGGCAAGGCGCACTCCGTCTAATACCCACTTCCCCAGTCCCAGCCCAGTCCTTCCTACCTCTTTCCCTCTCCCTGCTTTCTTGTCCCTCGCCTGTGCAGTCTACCTGGCTGTGTGTTTTTCAAGCCTGTCTCCAGGCAGTTCCCGCGGACTATGTGCGTTCTTGCTGTGTGCCGATTGTGTTGCAATTGGCGGAGCCGGTCAAGTCGATACCCACTAGAGCTGTGGCTTGTCAGTTGCTGGGTATGCTTGCGGGGGTGCTGAAGGAGGACTTTAGTGGGGATTTGAGTGAGAGGACGCTAGGACTAGCGCAGGACCCCAATTACGAAGTCCGACTCAGAATGACCGAAGTCTTCGGAACAATCGTAAGAAGCACAGGACTCAATGAACGACCAAAAATGCTAGAAGAGGTAATTCGACTGGTGCAGGACGACCAGCTGGAAGTGAGAACAGCAGCTGTAAAGTTGTTAGGGGAGGTGCAAGATCTCTACTCTGCACAGCAGCAGACTGCAGTCCTAGTGCCGCTGCTTACTGCTGAGTTGCTACCTGACCCAGACCTGAACTCCTCCCTATGCAGCTCGCTTTCCCCTATTCTCCTTTGCTGTCAGAACCACCCTCACGCCCTACGCACTATCTTTTCCTTCTGCCAGCACATGCAGTCCACCCCTAGCGACTCTATCCAAATCTCTCTGATATCCTCTCTCCCCACTCTCCTGACCATTTTCCCAAGTGCCGACTTCGCCTACATTGAGCGCTTTTGGACCCACAGCAGTCTCCATACTCGCACAGTCCTCAGCCAAATCTACCCCCAGGTGAGGCATAAGCAGGTCCTTAGTCAAATCTCCTCTTCCCCTTCTCAGCTTCTCTACCTTCAAATGCTAGAAAACCCTGCGACTTCCTACCCTGCGGCCTGCCACTTATCCGCAGGCTTCAAGTTCCTATCAGCATCTAATCAATCTCAGGCCTTACAGGCTTTAAAACTGCTCCTAGATGGGAAACTGCCTTGGAGAGAAGTGCTTGAGGTACTGAAGCAGATACCGGATTTGATGGATATGTGGAGTATTAGAGACTCTTTGATGCACATTCAGCCTGCTGTATTGGAAGTCATGGAAAAGGGAGGTTGGCGACTACAGTTAGAGTGTGCAGATATACTGTGCAGAATGATAGAGCAAAATTACTACAAAGCAAAGCGACTAGCGGCCTGCAAATTGGTAGTGGAGGAATACGGATTCAGTCAGACGTATAGGAAAAGAATGATTTTTGTGAGTTTTTGCTCGCTAGTAGTGCAGCGAGTCTCGAAGGGTACTTTCCAAGCACTGTTTTTCCCGCTTTTATTAGAGCTTTGCAGAGATTCTGTGTCCAGCGTTCGTCTGCACCTTGCAATTCTTCTCCCATCTATAGGTCGCATTTTCACCAGTGATGAGGACTGGTCACGGGCAGTCTCAGACGCTATGAAACGCCTTGCAGAGGACCAGTGCAAAGACGTAGCTGAAAGGGCGAATGCAGGCTTGCAGGTGATGTCGGAGTATGAGTACTGGGCGGCTTCCAAGAGAGAAGAGATGGAAAATGCTAAGAGAGTCGAGCGGGAAAAGAAGCATGAAGCCAGAGAAGTGCTGGAGAGAGAGGAGGAGAAACGGGCAATGTTACAAGAATTGACCCGCAAAGCCCGTCTCGACTACCGCAACGCCTCCCGCAGGTCCAGTTCCAAGGCCAGTTCCAGCCGTACCACCCCTACTCGAGTCAAGCAAAGGAACTCCATGTCGCAGGAAAAGCCTCCGCAGCCCACTATTCGTCCTTTCCGTCTGCCTCGCTCCAAGAAGAAGTAACACATGTAGCGTACCAAACTAACGATAATTAGATAGCCGGATTAGGGACTGAGCAAAGTTACCTCTTTGATGTAGGGAAACTGCCGTCCATTGACTGTAGAGTAGCCTAAAGTCCGCTTTTGTCTTATACACCTTTCCCGCTACATTGAAAAAATGCTTCCAGCGGGAAGTCGCCTCCTCCCTCTCTGTCTCCGCTACCTGCAGCTCCACCTGCTCCACGAAGCCCCCTCACCCTACCCCTACACCATAGACCCAAACCCAGCCCTAGCCTCCATCCCCAAGGTCGACCCAGGCACCATCCCGGTCCTGCTCAAAGTCGCAGGCGGCATGGTGCACGACAACTACTACATCGTCAAGGTGGAGCTGGACAAAGCCAATTTGCCGCTTTCCAGAGGACTGGTGCAGGCACTGGAATGGGGGTTTGCTGTGAAGGCGGGAGTGCTGGTGATGACTATTGTGAGAGGAGTGGTGGTGTCGAGTGAGACTTCGATGGAGTTGAGTCTGACTCCTTTGGAAAGGAGTCTGCAGGTGGCGGCAGCTTTGGTGCGGATAAAGCATAGAAATTGGGTGAGAATCACGCGTGAACAGCCTTTAATAGTGGTGGACGACTTTGCACCGATTTCCTGCAATTCAGCTCTAAACCCGACTCAGCTGGCTGCTTTGGGACCGCCCCAGTCCCCTGCTCTACCCAGAGTCATAGCGACAGCTTCCCCGATTGCAGATACGCATGTCTTCGGAGCGCCAGTAGCTCCAGAGCCAATGATCCTAGACACTCCTGTCGATATTGGACACGGAGCTAAGAATAAGGAAAACGCTGAAGACTTTAGTAGGATACGCAAGAAAAAGCCTCCAATAGGCACCCAAGACGACCTTCTGCAGCCTTACCAGCCCATGCCTCGCTCCCCCTCCCCTACTCGCTCCAAAGAAGCTCTGCTGGAAGCTGCTGTAGCAGAGGTCGGCCTGGAGCGTTTCCCCGCCTACGCCCTTGATTTCCTGCGCTTTTACTATAAGCTTTAGAAGCCAGTAGTCTCCATTGCTATTTCTATGAAAAATCACCATACTAATACAGTGTTTTCGGCTTATAGCCGCTGTAAAGGGGAAAAAGACTGAGTACAGTTAAGGAAAAGGAATTAGACTAATAGCGGAACTTCTCATTGAGTGCAGTTCTGCCGTCACCAGTCTGACCCTTGGGCGGCTGCCACTGCACAGCCGCTGCCACTGCCCTTTTCCGCCCCTCCGACACCTCTGCACTGCCGCAGGCCACTTCCAATTCTTCTCGGGAGACGGAGAAGTCTTCAGGGACGTTGCGGGAAGGCGGCTTGGGAGTGACTTGGAACTTCTCTGGAATTGTGGGGACAGACAGGAGCGGTTTTTCTTCTTTCTGAGCCGAAATCTGCTCAATTTCCTGCTTTTCTCTGCTTGCTGTCTCTTCCCTCCTCTCCTCCTGTCTCAAATCTCTGCTAAACCGCTCCCCATCGAGTCTTCCTAGCGCTTCATGCAGCTTTTCCACCCTTTCATTCATCCTTTTTATCTCTATCTGCGCCTTTTCCCTGCCTTCCTTTTCCACTTCCCTCCTATTTTCCCTCATAAACGCCTCAAATTCGTCTTCCTCTGCTATATCTTTCCCTGTGTCAATGGCAGTTAGGTGGGAAACTGCTAAATCTCTGGCCTGGGCTAGGTCCTGATATTCTGCTAAACCAGCCTCGTAGGACTCCACTATTAGTCCGCTTTCAGCCTGTATTTTAGGGATTTTTTTCACTCTGTCGAAGTATTCGTCTGAGTCGCTGTCGCTTTCTGCAAGCTTCAGGGGCTTTTGCCCTTGCGGTTCCAGGAACAAATCCCTCAGATTCTCTTCTTCCAGTGCGATTTCCTCCTTCAGGTCTGCCATTCTTTGCGTAGTTTCAGCCAACCTGCGGCTTTGGCCTGAGGTGAGTCCCTTCTCTTGGTCCTCTTCTTTCCGCTGTATATTGCCTGCTTCGCGAGTCAGTCGGTCGAGTTTCACGCGTTTGGTCTCGATTAGGGAAATCTGGCGAAGGTGTTTTTCGGTCACATCGCCTCTCATTTTTACCTGTTCCAAGTCCAACACATCCTCATATAGTATCTTGTCTTGTGGGTTGATAGCCGCTTCTTTGGCGTCCTCCCCCAGTCCCCACGAGACTTCCTGCAGTCTGGCTCTGACCTCAGCCTCGTACTCAAGTTGTCTTTTCCTTTGTGCTTCGATTTCTCTAATGTTGACTTGCAGTTGGGATGGACGCTTGGTGTTGGAGGGCTGCACTAGCAAGTGGCCGTCTTCGGAGAACATTTTGTCTTCTCGCTGCTGGTTTTCGGGGCCTTCGATTACATATGTCCTCGTGCTTCCCGCGAATTTGACGACATCGCCAGTATAAAGTCTCTCAAAGCAATGCGGCTTTACCATGCTTCCATTGAGGAAAGAGCCATGTGTACTGCCCAGGTCAAACAGGTGCAGAGAGCCGGCGGTGTGGTGCTGCAACACTGCATGAAAGCGGGAGGCTGAGGGGTGTGCGAGGGAAATGTCGCAAGAGTCATCACGACCGAGAAGGTAAAAAGGCTTGGGTGAGAGGGGGATTTCGTCCAGACTGATACCATCCTTCAGCACCTCCAAGGAATAGAGCACAGTGGGAGAGGCGGACCAGGCAGGCGGCGCATATTGACTCATAGGGACTATTAACTAGGGAACTGCCTTGGCCTGCACAGTCGCCCAGCCCGGCTTCACTTCTCCCTCCGCAAGCAATGGCACGTACCTCCTCCGCCAACAAACACAGACTCCGAGTCCCGCTATTAGAGCTAGAAGCGTTCCCACTATCAGCACCAGCCAAATGAGCGACATTGGAGTGCTGGTGCCACTTCTAGGACTGGGGGTAGGGATGTACCCAGTAGATGTGGTGTTGCTGCCAATTAGAGTTGTAGCGTTGCAGTCAGCCTTCGCAAAGCCAATAGTGTCCGTAACTCTGTCGAAGACAATGTCCATTCCGCGCATGAATAAGCCGCCCAGCACACTGCCTCCGTTCCCATTGCTATAGACTCCGAAGCAGTAGTCGCTGGGGTGGTCGGGCCAGGTGAAGAGGTAGCGCTCGGGCTCCCAGGCTAAAGTGATGTTGTCGATTTCTAGGTGGATTGTCGGGAATGAGGCGTAGAAATCGGTTAAATTGCTGTTATTGTTGTGATAACAGAAGTGGGACTCACCTGGCACAGAGACTCTTTCCCCACGGCAATTGTCCTTCCCTCCGCAGTGACTTTCAAATGCAGTCCACACTCCATCATGCACTTCCTCCCTCAAATACACGAAAGTGGTGCCTGAGTCCACAATGCTCCCCGCGCCTCCATACATACTTCCGAACTGCTCAGGTCTGAGACTCACCTTGTGCTCCGCCACTCTGACTCCCTTGAAGTTCACCGCGTAGTACACACTATCATGCAAGTCCGCATAGACTAAGGGACCCAGGTGCAGGGAGGAGTTGTATCCTCCCACAGTCATGTACCCATCTGTCTGTCCGAGACACAGCGCAAATACGTCAGTACTGATTTCGTGGTTTTGATAGAGAATGTCGACTATCGTATTCATTCGTTTGGTGTCTTTCTTCGCAAACGCTAGGCCCATGATTCCGTCCGCAAGCTGAGTTTTGAATAAATTCGTTTCCTCGTCATGACAGCCGAATACCAGTTTCGTCCTTTCCGCGGTATCGTCGTCCCCCAGTTGAATGTAGTCCTCGACTAGAAAGCCGGAGATAGAGCTGCCTTCTGCGTACCCTTGGTAGTACTGGCAGTGGTCGCTTTTGCAGGAATTGCAAGGGACGTTTTCAGAGCAGCCAATGCGTCTGGAAGTGCTGGAGAGACGGTAGTCGAAGTAGGAGTCTATGTGGTGTCCGCAATGCTCACAGCCCGCACAAGGAAAGGCAGTAAGTCCGCTGCCTGTATCCACTATGACAGTCTGTTTGGTGGGCGGAGTGCCCACTCTCAAGTCCACATAGTAGTAGCCCAGGTCCACTCCCCCAAAAATACCAGCGTGTTCGAAGTTCAGCATATGAGCCAGGGCAATTGTCAGGCAGAGACAGGCGCGCATAGGCGATTTTATATACTAGAATTGGGAGTTTAAAGCGAAACGTGTGAAAAGTGGATGAGACTTTGAACGTGCAGTTCGAAAATCGAAGCAGAACAGCAGCCGACTAATGGATTTGAGGCAAATCTCTTTGTATACTTCAACATGGAGCCTATCCCTACTAACCCCATCCTCGGCCCTATTCCCCAGCACCGCAGCTTTTCCTTCCCCAACAGCATTTCCTTCTGCAGTGATTTCGACTCCGGCAACCTCGCCCTGGTAGAGCAAGTCTCAGCCACCGCTTTCCACCTCTACACCGCTGCAGACTGTGCTTTGACGCTGGTAGAAGCAGGCACCAGGACCTGGTTCCACTACTCCGTGCAGGCGCCAGTCGACTCGGAGCTGACGATCACTATGAGGAATTTGAATAACCAAGGGAAATTGATGAGAGAAGGCTTGAAGCCGGTCACTCGGAAGGCAGCAGGGACGTGGGAAAGACTGCAGGAGGAAGTGGCCTACCGGCAGAATGCGGAAACGGGGCAGTTTGAGGTCGAGTGGACGCACAGGTTTAGTGGAGAGGCAGAGTACTTTGCCTTTTCATACCCGTGGAGTTACGACGACCATTTAAGGTTCCTCAAGGAACTCGAAATATCCGCCTTATCCGCGAGTGTATATCTGAATAAAGTCTGCCTGACTCAGTCCTGCGAAGGCCGCCGCTGCGACTTACTGACAATTTCCTCCTTCGACAACCAGCAAACAGAGCGGGAAACGCATATCCAAGGTCTATTTCCCCTAGACGAGCCGCTTCCCCACCAATTCACAGGGAAAAGAGTGGTTTTCCTCACAGCCCGCGTCCATCCCGGCGAAAGTCCGGCCTCCCACATGCTAAACGGCTTCCTAAGGTTCCTTTTCAGCAGAGATGTACGAGCTCGCGAGCTGTTAAGCCACTTTGTATTCAAAGTTGTTCCAATGTTGAACCCGGATGGGGTCTTTCGGGGCTATTATAGGACCGGAGTGACTGGCGCGAATGAGAATCGGTTCTATTTGTGTCCGAATCGCGAGGAAATGCCGATTATTTGGGCGGTTAAGGAGCTTTTTTGTGCATTGCAAGGGAATGTTGCGTGCTATATCGATTTCCATGCACATGCGACTAAGCCGGGTTGCTTTGTATTCGGAAATCACATGGGAGACTTCCAAAAACAGGTCGAAACTCTGCTATTCGCCCGGCTATTAGAGGTAAACAACCCTTATTTCGACTTATCCGCTTGCAGTTTCTCTGAAAAGGACATGTTGACACGTGATAAAGGCACGAACTTGTCGAAGGAAGGGTGTGGCCGAGTGGTGATGTACCAGGTCTCGAGAGTGCAACTGTGCTACACACTGGAGTGCAACTACCACGGTGGGAAGGGCAGTGGGGCAGTGGGGTTTGATGTGGGTGTGTTTGAGAGGATGGGGGCGGGACTGGGACCTGCGTTGCTGGATTATTGGGAAATCAACCCGAGTTCGATACTGGCTGAGACGCTCACACTCAGCCGATTGCGACTAGAGACAGCTCAGCAAGTAGCGGCAATGGCTCCCTACCGAAACTACACCGATGTGCGGCTCAACCGCAAGTCTGAGGAAGGACTCTTAAGTCTACTGAGAGGGGAGCCGCTCAGCAAGCGAGAGGAAGGAGAGAGCCAACCGACCAGTTCCTTGCCTAAGGCTTAAGTAAAAGAAAGGAAAGCGAGTGGTCTAAGTACGTAATCCCGAGTCCCGTCAGCACTCCGACTCCCACTTCCAGCCCAGTATGAAACACCAGTCCCGTCCAAATCCCGCAGTACAGGACGAAGGGCAGTGTCGCCAGCATCACAGCGGCGCATAGCTTCAGGTCGAGCTGGATTAGGGCGGTTTTGGCGTTGTGGTAGTGCAGGTAGCTGCTGGTTATGTAGACGAGGAAGTGGCCGGAAGGACGGATGTGGAGAAAGCCGTAGGCACGAAGGGCGCCAAAGCCGTAATAGGCCATACAGAACAGCAGAGTCACTAGTCCGTTTCTCATCACCACTTCCTGAGTCAACGCCTCATCCTTCCCTCGACTCCACCCCACATAGATGACATACAGCGCTCCCACCCATATGAGCGGTACACAGAACTGGTCAAAGAGTGGAAAGCCTGTGAACACCCGCTGCGACTTGTACACCTGTCCCAGGTACTCATAGGTGTCTTCCAAGTGAGAAGAGGTCAGGGCAATGCCCGCGGCCTCTAGACCCAGCTTCGCACATAGGCAGAAGACGGTGAGTATCACCCAACACACAGCGAAGCGGTGCTGCATTTCCCACCCTCGTCGGTCCCTGCAGCTCCACAATTCTTTCCGCTGGCGACTCACAGGGTCCATTATACTGCGAGATATGACTGAAGTGCAGGCTTTCCTGCAGGATAGTCTGAGCAGTGATCCAGACGCTCGGCGCTACTTTAACAGTCTCCTATCCAAATCCCTCACAAAACTCGAGCGGGAACGCTCCATTCTTTCGTCCGAGGAGCAAGAAGCAGAGAAGAAGCTCGATACACAGGCCATTGAGCAAAGCAAAGTGTGCTTCCAGGCCTCTCTGGCGCTCAGAGAAGTGAAAGGCAAGTGCAGGGAAGTCGGGGAAATGCTGAAAACAGCTGTAGAGCTGGGCACTAATGCGAAAAAAGAGGCGGACGACGGAAAGGGCCAACAGGTTCTCACTCGTCTACACCACCTGAAAGCCATCAAGTCCCAGCAGGCCGCGCTCAGTGAACTGCTCGAAATCCCTGCCGTCCTGCACACTCTCCACAGTGCGGGGATGTATGAGGAAATGCTGCGCTTGCTGCGATACACCAAGGAACTCACTGGTGCAAGCAAGGCTCCGCTGTTAGAGAAGCTGGGAAGAGACGCGATGGAGTACCAAAACCTGCTTGAAGGGTCAATTCAGGCGGAACTAGCGACCACGCTGGACGAAACCAGGACAAAAAAGGCGCTGAAGTGAGCTCCATATAGACTTATAGAGGAGCTACTGGGCCTGTCCAGTGCCCAGCTCCTCAGTCTCTACCTCCGTTTCCGTCTCCGCTACTTCACTAACCGCACCGACTCCAAACAGTCCCCCGCCTCCCACCTCCTCACCTCCACTTCCACTCTCCAAGTCCTCCTCCAAGCCCTTTCCCGCGACCAAAGCCTCTTTCCCGCCTCCCAAGCCTCTATCCAGCTCTTCCTCTTCGACAGAACGATGCACCTTTTAGAGGAGTATCGCGAGAAATTACCAGCAATTGAGAAGATATCGGACTTGAAGGCGATTTGGACTGCGGCAGAAACGCTGGATACAGTTGTACTGCGGCCTATAGGCTACAGTATCTATACAGAGACCAGATCTATGCTGATTTCCGCCTATTCAGTGCTTATTTCCAGCCTAGTCCGCCGGACTCAGCAGAACTTTGAGTCAATGCTGAGGCTTTATCAGTGGGATAATACCAGTCAAAAGGACCCTTTGCTGAAGTTTGGAGGAGTGTCTGTGCTCTATAACAACTGCATATACGTGGTAAACGAAGTAAGAGGCTTTAGACTGGAGGAGGTGGGGGAAACGTTAATGAGGGGTATGGCGGAGCTGATGGTCAATGTGGCTCAATTTGTAGTGGTCAGAGGACAGCATTTGCGTGGCTCTGGCCCTCGCACTCCCCAGCAAAACGTGTACCGCACTCTATTTTTCGACTTCCTCGAGTCTCTTCGCAAGTCCGCATTCCCAGCCATCATTGCCGCCCTCTCAGACACCTTTCCTGCCCTCGCACCCTCCCCCCTCTTCGTACTTCCCATACAGACCACTGCGCTAGACGTGCTCAATGAGGTAGAAACTAGTGGCGCCTAGGTAACTAGCAGGGGCTAAAGGCAAATCTGAGGTTTCAGGTCTATTTATAATGTATAAATTCAGAAAGTACGCAAATTACGGCAGTTTGCTCAGAGTTATTTCAGATGTAGCGAGGTACTCAGAAGGCTTGGGGAAACAGGCCTTATAAGAAGGGCTGCGCAGGACATAGTAAAGAATAATGGAAATGGAAGGCAAGAGGGGGGTAATGAGGCAACTTACCCCGGAAGAGCTGAAGAACTTGAAAGAAATCGCAGCCCTGACTCCGAATCAGAAGAAAAACAGCCGACGTGATGCTATATGTCTCAACCTACCAAGACGTCTGCCCGACTCTTAGTACCTAATGTAGGTATAAACAGCCCTGGCAGTACCTTTCTTTCTATCAGACAGAACTCCCAAAGCCACAGCAAGCCCCAGTCCCCAGTCCTTTGCAGTGCATTCCAGCTGCGTTTCCAGGAAAACTGCGATTGTTCGCCGCTGGGATGGAATGTCAGTCCTGCGCCTAGTTGATACCCCTTTTCCATTCCAAAGGCCGTGTCAGTTGCTTTTCCTACTGATTTCGAGGGAATTTCTCTCTTAGACTGTTTATTCCGATATTTTTGGGGGGAAAATCCGATTTCAGCCACATTGGCTAGTGTCTTCAGTGTAAAAAGGCCAGGCTTCTTCTGTATGACAAAGTAGTGAAATGCTGATTTAGAGGACTCTCTGAGACAATGTTTTAATTTGTAAAGGCAAATTAGACTCTCTTTCTGTATCTATAGCGGTAGGAGCCTCTTCTTCATAGCATTGCGAACCTAAAAAGTCTCTAGAGCCTCTGCGTATAGAGTAAATGAAGGACTTATAGGCTCTAATCGCATAAAACCCGAGAAAAATAAACAGTGCTGACTAAACATATAAAAATCGGCTTGAAAAGTCATGTTACTTGGCCTTTTGGCAGTTATTGACTCCCTTATGTGCTGATAGTTTATATGGAAATGCCTTATAGCGAAGTTTAAGAAACTACTGAGGACTGAGACCGTTCTTTATAGCTTTCTAGGTAAATATATCGAAAAAGACGAGAAAATGCCTCGTTTCCTTCATTAAAATCTCTGCTAGTCTGAAGAAACCTAGGTTTTCTGCAGAAATTGAAGCCTTTAGGGCGAATTTGAGGACTATTGGGAGAAATCAGGCCAGACTAAGGCAAGAGAGGAGAAATATAGGGCCCAAACTACCTAAATCACCAGTACATACTCTTATGTAAGCCGTAAACTGCACTTCCCTCCTAAAAAGGACCTAGCATATGGTAGAATTCCCCTATTTCCTCTAGTCCTTGGCATTTCCGTAGTGCAACTACCACACATACACTACGTTTCCCACTGGAACAGTTCCCGCAGCCCTACTTTCCTATAGATCTCAATGGTTTAAGCAGTTTTAACAGCTGTCCCTAGGCCTCAGTCCGAGGGCCCTATTATATTTCAGCTGCTTTAGTAATTCCAGGGTGTTAGGCACAGACTGGAGGTAGGGCGGAGCTGATGGCCAATGTTGCCCAGATTGTAGTCGGCAGAGGGCAGGATCTGTGGGGATTAGCGGGTCAAGCCCTACTACTAGAGAGCTTCCACTACCAGCAGAGTGCGAAATTCCGCCTATTTAGCTATAGCGCTATATTGGCTGCTCTAGCAGGGAAAGACCTTACAGCGGCCGCGGCTTCGGCCCTCACAGGTTCCAGCAAAACATGCACCGCAGTCTTTTCTTCGACTTCCTCGAGTTTCTCCGCAAGTCCGTCTTCTCAGTTCCATTTTCGTTCCCCAGACACCTCCTCTGCCCTTTTCCCTGTCAGCTATTCGTATTTCCTATGCAGACAACTGCGCTAGACGTGCTAAACCAGGTAAAAGCCTGTGCTACCTAGGTAATTAGCAGGGAATAAAGCGAAAAAATTAGGGTTCAGGTCGATTTCAGCGTATGATAAATACAAAGACTAACTATGTTGATAGAGTTGTTGTGGAATTATTGGTAAAGCGAGTTGAATAGAAGTGCAACGCAGGCTCTAGTAAAGAAAAATGGGCATGGAAGGCAAAAGAGGGGTAAAAAGGCAGCTTCGCCCGGAAGAGCTGAAGAACTTGAAAGAAATCGCAGCCCTGACACCGAATCAGAAGAAAAACAGCCCTCTTTCCTACTGTATTCCCTTAGTTTGCTCTCTATTTCCCCTTATTCCTGCTCACAGCCGACGTGATGCTATATGTCTCGATCTACTTAGACGTTGCCCAACACTTAGCATCCCTAATTTCCTGCAGATAGCACCTTTCTTTTAGTCAGGCAGAACTCCCTAAGCCACAGTCTCCAGTCCTTTGCAGTGCATTTCAGCAGTGTTTTCAGGGAATTATGCCATTGTTTGCCACTTAGATGGAACATCAGTCCTGCGGCTGATTTATACTTTTTTCCTTACCAAGGCTTTTTCAGAGCCTTTTCCTAATGATTTCGAGGGAATTCCTTTCCTAGCTGTTCATTGTTGGTCAGATTTTCTGCGAAAATACCCGATTTTAGCCTCATCGGTTTGTGTCTTCCGTGTAAAGAAGGCCAGGCTTCTTCTGTATCCGCAGAGTAGTAAAGTGCAAATTCAGAGGACTCTCTGAGCCAATTTTGTCCTTTGTAAAGGGAAATTAGACCCTCTTTCTGTGTCTATAGCGATAGAAGCCTCTTCTCCATAGCATTGCGCGCCTCAACAAGTCTTTAAAGCCTCTGTGGATAGAGTCGATAGGGGGCTTATTGGTTCTAATTGCGAAGAAAACCGAAAAGAAAGCTAAATCATGCGATATTTTAAGACAAAACAGATGAAAATTTGCTTGAAAAGTCATGTTACTTAGCCGTTTGGCAGTTATTTGCTCCCTTATATGCTAATAGTTTAGGTGGAAATGCCTTATAGCAAAGTTAAAAGAACTGCTGAGGACTTAGAACTGTTCTCTATATATTAGGTAAATATATCGAAAAAAGACGAGGAAAGGCCTCGTTTCCTTCCTTAAAATATCTACTAGTCTGAAAAAACCTAGGCTTTCTGCAGGAATTGAAGTTTTTAGGGCAGATTTGAGGACTTTAGAGAGAAATCAGGCCAGACTAAGACAAGAGAGGGTAGTAACAGACACCTTCCCTTTTCCTTCTCCGCTATTCGTATTTCCTATGCAGACTACTGCGCTAGACATGGTAGAAACCAGTGCTGTCTAGGTAATTAGCAGGAAATAAAGCGAAAATTTTAGGGTTCAGGTCGATTTCAGTATATGGATATACTCAAGGACTACGCAATTTGGGTAGAGTTGTAGTGGAATTATTAATAAAACGAGTTCACGAGAAGTTGAATGCAGGCCCTTAGAAAAAATAATGGGCATAGAAGGCAAAAGAGGGGTAAAAAGGCAGCTTCGCCCGGACGAGATCAAGAACTTAGAAGAAATCGCGGCCCTGTCACCAAATCTGCAGACAAACAGCCGGCGCGATGCTATTTGCCTCAACCTGCCCAGACGTTATCCCGTCACCTAGCCTAATCATATACAATAGCAGGTCTCCGTCCCTTCCCTCTAATTCTCAAGGCTTCCTCAGAGCCTTTCTCTACAGGTTCCGAGGGAAAGGCTCTATTAGGCACATTTGTTCTTTTTTAATGCAAGGAAGTGTTTAGCGTAACTCGCCTTTCGCCCACAGTTTGCTAGGTAGTAGTGGAAGCGTGAGGAACTTATTGGCTGTATAGAGAGCTGCAAGGAAGGCGAAATAACACCAAAAGGTCGGAAATGTAAGGCCTGTGGCACATCAGTTCGTTAGTAGGTAGATTCAGCAGCTTAAATACAGGTATTTAGGCGAATAACTAGAGTCCTCTATGGGACTATTTTGACTAAAAGCCTAGTCTACCATACTGGTCCGAATGAGACTGTACTCAACTAGACCGACCCAGGCTTAGCACCTTTATTTCTAGCTTTCCAGGGAACCTTAGAGCCAAAAAGGCTGTTAAAGCCAAATAAACACACAATTCAGCTTCTGCCCCTGGTTTTTGGGGCGCACTGGCCTGGAACTGGCAATTTTATGGAAGGGAATTGAGGCACTGGGGCTGATCTGAGGACTATTAGTAGAGAATCAGGCCCGAGGGTGTAGGTAGAATGGAGTCAGTTTGACGGAAACATCGATAATGACTTCCCGCTATGAAATAAAGCGCTTACTGGGCAGCGGCAGCTACGGCTCAGTCCACAAAGCCGTGGACAAGTCTTCCAACCAGTCCGTGGCTCTGAAAGTCCAAAGTGAGGCGGAAGCCAGTGAGTGGGGCCTAGCGAACGAAGCAAAAATAATGCGCAAACTCGAGGGACTAAAAGGAATTCCTGCACTCTACGATTACTTCCACGAGGATGGGAAAGAGTACTTGTTGATGGAGTTCTTAGGAAAGCCTGTTCAGACGAGTTTAACAGATAAGCCACTGATATCCAATGTAGCGGGGTATATCATGGTCAAGGCACTAAAAGTACTAAGAGGTATTCATAATCGAGCAGTCATACATCGAGACTTGAAGCCGCAGAATATACTTTTCGGGCGAAAACTCAGGAAACGGAAAGTGCACATTATCGACTTTAACCTGTCCACTGAACTGGACACCAATTCCAGTGAGGCCACAGACTCAAATCAGATCTATCACTTCTACGGCACGAAGCTATTCTGCTCTGGCAATGCCTACTTGGGCCACCGCCAAAGCCGCCGTGATGACCTAGAAAGCCTCGTATATGTCCTGATTTGGATGATGAAGGCGAAACTGCCTTGGTGCGCAGTGGACTCTCAAGGGCACTTTCTAATTGAGGAAAACAAGAAACTGACTTCGTCTCCAGTGGAAATATGCGCCCAGTGTCCGAAGGAGGTCTGCGACTTGCTCTGCTATATTCGAGCTTTAAGGTACCTGGAAATGCCGGATTATGTGTATATGATCCGCCTGATGAAGACGATGAGACGCCTCAGCAAGCAAGTCTCAGTCCTGAGTATTGGCCTCAAGCCCGACTTAACAGTTGAAGGTCGGCGGGGCAGGTCCGCCTCCAGCCGGAACTTACTCAAGCCCAACCGCACTCCCTCCCTCACAGCCACTCCCATCCTCAAGCCGCCCACCCTCAGCACCCAAGCCCGCCTCCGAATCCAGCAACTCCACACCACTGCCTCTCCCTTATGTATATAACAATAAGCAGGAGGCCTCATTCCTCTGAGACTGGGTGCTAGTTGTCCACATAGTTAATCCTGCTAGCCAGGTCTAACTCTGCTTGCCACAGAGAGCGCTTGCCGCCTACCTCTCTGCGACGATCTTCGTCTATGCGTCTGGCTTTTTCGTCGAGTTTGGCTTGGATCGCCAGGTCGTATACAGGGATGCTGTCGTCCGGCTTCTTGTTGAAGGCTTCTAAAGGACGTTTGCGAGGTGGAGAGTGCTGCTGGGGTATGGGTTTGGGGGGTTGGCGTGTAGGGGCTGTGGGCTTAGGGGTTGTTTTCGGCTTTACTGAGGGTCGATTTCTATAAGCTCCAGTCATTGGGATGTCTTCCAAGTCAAACACCTCATCATACGGCTCTGCGATTTCCAGTGAATCCATCGCTACAGACTGCAGCGAGTCCACCGCCTTCACCCCGAACATAGTCACTGCCTCACTAGTGTCGGCCAGTCCTGTGATGAAGGGGTGGCGCAGGAGCTCGAGGGCAGTGGCGCGGCGGGAGGGGTCGAGACGGAGACAGAGGTCGAGGAAGGACTGGCACTTGGGGGAGGCCAGGGGGAAAGCGGGCGGAACTGTTGTTTCTGATAAAAGACGCAAGATTGCGATTGCTTGGCGGGATTTATCAGCCCAGGGAGGACTCCCTGTGATCATTTCAATAGTAACACAGCCAATTGACCAAATATCAGAAGAAAAGCCGTGGCCAGACCTGCGCACCACCTCCGGAGCCATCCAGTACGGACTTCCGGTCAGGCTTTTGGACTCGGTGAAGTCTGCGGACTGGGAAATGTGCTTGGAGGCGCCGAAGTCGGTCAGCTTTATGATGCCGTTCTGGTCAACGAGGATATTTGCGCATTTGATGTCTCTATGCATAATGCTGTTTTGGTGCAAATACGCCACTCCCTCCAGCGCCTGTTTCAAGTATTTGGCCACCACTCCCTCTTCCAAGCGGCCGTACTTGTCCAGAACAGAGCGCAGGGAGCCTCCAGACACGTACTCCATGATGATTTCCACTCCTTTCCGGTTCTCACTCACTTGAGTGTGTATGTAGCGGACGATGTTCTTGTGGGTTAGGGTTTTGAGCGTCATTATTTCTCGCTTGAGGGCAGCGATTTCGGCTTGAACTTGCTGCATAGATCCACTGAGCTGGACTTCCTTCACTACGTGGATTTCTCCTGTGTCTAAGTTCAAGCATTCGTAGACTTGACCATGCGCTCCGCGGCCTAGCAAGGCTCCTTTCTTCCAGCGGAATGGAGATTCGTTAGCAGATTGAGAGGCTTGAGCAGTCGGGACGACTGAGACAGGGGCCGATTGAGCTTCCGCAGTAAAGGCAGAGTCCAGGATGGACACCGGAGGGGGAGTAGTGCGGCGCCTAGGAGGAGTCTGCGTCCTATTCTTCTGCTTCTTACTCGAACTTCCAGATCCCATTTCTACCCTCTGAACTTACACTACCTCCCGTCTATCCAGCAGCAAATTGACCGCCACAGGCCTCAGTCCCATCAGCACCACCTTGGGTCTGAGTCGCTTTTTCTCATAACTGCGAGGCGAAGCCAGCAGCACAGGCCGCAGTTCATGACTGGCCCGCACTACCTTAGGACTGCGGAAGGAACGCTCGGTAGGGAAGCGCTGGAGGGAGGAAGTGCTGGCCAGTAGGTCTGGAGAGAGCTCTAGACTGAGGAAGAGACGGTTGGATTTGCTGATTTCGCGGAGTTTGAGTCTGGGCAGGAAGGGACCTCGGGGGGAGGTGCATAGTTCGGGAGGGGGGAGACGGAGGCTGCTGCTTTCCTGATACCTCATTTTGGCCTTCCACCCTTCCATAGTTTATAGAGCTGCACCTGCTTTGTGCTTATAGACAGGCCCTTTCTGTGACCTAAGGACGTCTGTGTGTATTTACTGCTGTATGGTCGTAATTTCTCTACATTCAATGGCACCGAGAAACAACAGTTGCCTCTTCTTCTGGCTGCCCCGCACCACCTACACCCCTCCTCCGTCCACTGGAAACTGCACAGTGGTTCCGGCCTGCCGCGGCTTCCTGCGTATTACCTTCCCTACTCTGGCCTCCGCACTGCCCCCAGCCTTCGCCAGACAGGGAGAAACGCTGGCACAGCAGTTCAGCGAAGTACTGGGCCTGCAAGTGAAGTCCTACCTGCGTCTAAGGCTGCTGTTTTGCTGGATTTCGGTCTATGTGTTCATCGTGGGAGTCATCAATGCGATTTTCAACAATGCGCCTGGGTCCATTATCAGCATGCTAATCGTGTTCTTTTTGTGGGCGATTTTGATCAAGTTGGTGATGAATAAGTACGGGGAACTGCTTCAAGACTACGAGCCCTGGGCGCAGTACCGTCTAAGTCTACTTTCGCAGGATATATCAGCGGCTGGAATACAGTTAAAAGTGGGGCAGGCGGTGTACTGGTTAGAGGTCGTAACAGCGACCAATAACACTACTCTCGAGCTTTCTGCACTGCCGAAGAGCTAGCAGATAAAACAGTGTAGAGGAAATGGCAGGGAAGGCGCTAGAGAAGGCATTGATATGGGGAATGGAATGTGTCTGGGAAAGAACGGTTTTGAAGAGTTTCGCAATCCTATAGCAGTAGTTTAGGCATTAATCTGTATTAGTTCAGCTGGTTTATAGCATTAAGGACACTTTTCGCTTGTTGCTGTCTGCAGTTCGCTATAAATACAGACTATGACAACCAAGAAGTCGTGCTTTCTGTTCTTCTGGCTGCCCAGCACCTGCGGCAGTCCTCCGCTCTCCACCCCCAACCTACTCATCGTGCCTCTGCGCTTCCCCCTGCTTTCCCTCTCCTTCCCTTCCCTCGCGACCTCGATTTCCTCCTTCACTCCTGACCAGTCTGCCGCCGCCCTCCATCTCCAAAACGCCCTCAGCTCCGACCTCACCCTGGCTTTCAAGCACTTCCTGATAGTCCGCTTGATGTGCATCCTGCTGTTCCTGTGGTGTCTCGCCTACGGAGTGTTCTACAGCCTCGCAGTCAACCCCTACTCAATACTGTGGCTGCTGGCTGTAATGCTGCTATGGGCCGCTCTGTGCAGAGTAGTGATGAGTCATATGGGCAGGGCGGTGCAGGACTATGAGGACTGCTTTAAAGCGCGGTTAGCTATGTTGAGTGCGTCTTTGCTGAGGAGTGATGTGGTCGTTAGTGCTGGAATGGGCTTGTATTGGCTGGAAGTAGGAGCGGCGAGTGATGTCACGGCTGTGGAGTTGGCAATAGTGCCTAATAAGGAGTAGAAATAGGCCTTCTGCGTTGAGAAAATGGGAAGTGTTAGAAAAAAGAAGCGAAGTTACTCACAAATAAAGCCTACAAGTTGTCCATTTAGAGCAGTTCTAAGCAATTATTTGGCTATGCAGTACCCTGGCTCCCTCATTGCTCGGAACTGCTCGAAACACCTTCACTCTGCCCTCAAACGCACCAACCACATCGTCCACCACCGCCCTCCAATTCCCTGCGTCCTCAGTAGTCACAGCGAACACAGCCGGTCCAGACCCTGATATACTGAAGGCCAGGGCGCCAGCCTCTAGCGCTGCAGTCCTGACCTCTTGGTAGCGGGGTATTAGTCTACTTCGAGCTTCTTCTATGTCGGAAGTCACGATGTGCTGGCAGAAGGTGGCTAGGTCGCCTTGGGAAAGGGCAAGTGTCATAGCAGCGCAGTGGGCAGAGGTGTGGATGCGAGACTTGAGGGAGACTTGGGGTGGAAGAATTGCGCGTGCAGCACTCGTTAGAATGGCGATATCTGGCTTGAAAAGCAGGAAAATCAGCCCTGGCGGGATAGCGATCCGCTGGTAAATAGGCGTGGAGGACACGTCTATGACCAGTACAAAACCTCCGAGGTACGCAGGCAGGCAGTTATCTCCATGTCTCGAACCCGCACACACACTTTCTGCATGCACACAAGCCTCCAGCAAGTCCTCCACTCTAACCCTCGCCCCGCCTAGAAGCCAGTACACCTCCTCAAACGCCTTCGCTGCGGCTGCTCCACTGGCCGCGGAACTGCCCATCCCAGTGCCGACCTCCATCCCCTTGTCGACCTGGATGTGAATGCCGGTGCTTTCGAGGGGGTACTTGGCCAGGAGACGGAGGAGAACCACACCTGCAGCGTTTTTACTGGGGTCGGAGCCGAGTTGGGAGGAGAGGGTCACTTCGCCTGAGGAGTTGGTGGTGAGAGTGACTTGGTCCACTGGCTGGCTTAGGGCCAGGCCGAAGATGTCAAAGCCAGGACCCACATTAGCTACCGTAGCCGGAGCGACAGCCATAACCTTGACAGCGCGCATATTATGGCGAGGATTTGTCCGTTAGAATTTAATGCAGTGCCAACACACAGAGCTGCTAGGGGCGAACTGCCTAGCCTGCGGCACCTTCCTCTCCGCCAGTGGGCCTGCTATGGCTGAGGCAGAACTACGCTTCCAGCCGAGAGTGTCTATAAAGGACATGAGTCAAGGCATGTACGCGCACCAAGGCACCAACCGTCTTTTCCACCCTGCTTCGCCCTACGTCCTTTATCGACGTCTGCTCGTGGACTGGGTCTGTGAGACAGCCGAGCAAATCCGCCTGCACCCAATCACTGCCCATGCAGCAGTGGCTCTAATGGACACTCTCCTGGCCACCCAGGAAGTGGACAAGCCCAAGTTGCAGCTAATGGCAGTGTGTTGTCTGCTCGTGGCTGCCAAGTTTGAGGAAGTGGACGACCGGGCGCCTTCACTGTCTTTGCTATTTGCCAAGTGCAATAGGAAGTTTTCCATAGCGCAGTTGAGGACGACGGAGCTGAACGTGCTGCAGCAACTTAACTGGGAACTAAAGTCCTCCACTCCTATGCACTTCATCCTTCACTTCGTCTCCCAGGGGGTCATTTTCCCCTCCGACACAATCGACTCCCACCCCGCCACAAGTGCTGTAGTGCGCTACGTGCGCAAATACGCAGAGTTCTTCGCTGACCTGTGTCTGCAGGAATACGACTTCCAGAAGTACTCATCGGGACTGTTAGCGTGTGCGTGTATAGCGGCAGCTAGGTCTGTGCTGAAAGTGGAGCCTGCGTGGAGTGCGGATTTGGAGCAAATGACGGAAATCAAGGTCAGCGAGGTCACTTCGACGCTAAATCATGTGCTGCAGTAAGCCGCTACTCAGATATTACGGAGAAGTCTTCCCGAAAAAGCGAAGACAAGAGCCAGTGATGCGCCCCAACGCAGTAGCCAGCGCCTTGGAAGCGAAAAGGCCGCTTACCAATCGTGGGAAGGAGAACCGGTGTCACAGTATGGGCGGTATCTAGTAATAGCTGGGGTAATGCACTGTTGGAAGCACATTTCACTGAGAGATCTATGAAATTGACCACTGTCGCTGAGGAGAAGTGCAGATGTAAGGACTGAGTGATTTCAGGAACTTAGTATGTGTAAAGCCACTGGCTGCATATAGACATTCTTTGGGTGTAGAACGATGAGTGCTGTTCCCTCGTAAATCCAGGTCCTTCTTCCTAGTTCGACAGGTGTGCGGGGCGGGTGCATTAGGTGTGACTATGTTAGAGACTTAGGGAATGCTGGTACAATTAGACATGTCTGAGAGGAATTTACCTACTTGGCTGTTGGATGAGATATAACTTCCAGAGACTGGGAAAAGCCTGGAATTACTATGAAGCGTCAATTTACTTTGTTTCCTACGCATTGCTTTTCCAGATTTTCATCTGTATGCAGACTGCTTTACCTATAGAGAGGCTTGTATGAGTTAGGGCAGTCCAAACCTTAGGGCTTTAGACTCTTTTCCAACTCTAAGGCGCCCAGAACTAAGAAACAGCTGCCCTCACGTATGGTCATAATAATGTTTTCATTCCCACTAGCGACTGCAGTGATCCTGCTAGCTGAGTCCCACAGGCTCCTACACCTCATCAGAGAGCTTCTAAGTGTCAAGGATGGTGACAGGTTCTGTCTGCCACTTATGACTGGTGGGCGTAGGCTTTAAACCCAGTGGATCTACTCAGAATCTACCCACTGACAAAACCACTCCAACATCATGAACAGCAAAATGACTGTCACACTAGTGTCGCATGGAGGAGTGGATGTAGCTGTTATTACATGTAGCCTGGCAGCGAGTGGGTCCAATGACCTTACCTTCGCGGTTGGAAGTACGTATCTGATGCTGCACTTTCCCGGCTTAATGCCGGAGACTATGCCACTCGGGCATACAAAAACCGGAGGAGCGACCATCACTCTATCCAACGACTTCGATACGGCAGCTACTTCATTGGTACTAGCCTGGGGCTGCTCTTCCTCGCTATTCACTACATATTGGGCACTCTGGGTAATGGAAGTCAGACCTAATATGCCTCTCATTAAGCAAGGACAGTTGATGCTTAGATCCGCTGCGGAAGAGCTATGGAGACTTTGCTAAATATGTCTGGTCGCTGGCTCTGTAAATCGAGGCATTTCCGCCAAATTGCGACTATGCGAGTAGGCATTTTACTCATACTAATGCCTGCTCTTTAGTCCATTTTAGGAAAATGAATTCCAGAATATCTACAAAATCACTCCTTTTCCTCTAGCTGCGTTTATGTCTCTCGCTACGAATCTGAGCGAAGCGATTCGCTTCCCTAAAACTGATGAACGGGTCTGCCATATCCGCTGCGAACTGCTGAGCATCTTCGTCCCCGCCCTGGTCCCTGACTTGACTTGCCGCCTCCTCTCTCATCTGTAGAGTTGTGCCACCGATAAATTCAGCCACATTGCAATAGGCATCCACGACTGCGCCTACTGGGTGGCTGACTGATAGCCCTGCTCTCACACCCTGTTCCAGCGAACTGCGTTCTCTCCTACTGGCCCGCTCTGCTGCTTCGCCTGCTCCCCAGGAGCCCACGCCCACTGCCCCACTCTGGAAGAAATTACCCATTATAATCAAATTGGCAACAAGCGTTTCCGTCCTTTTGAATCTATAAATCTATATGAACTAGTACCTGCAGGGTCGTCTATACGCCGAGAATAGGCTAAAACTAGCTATATTCACTTCGTTATCATTAGCCCGACGCAGCAAAAGCCGAACGCAGCGAGCACCAGCGTGAGCAGCGTGAGCAGTGTGGACTTCCACACCTTCGTATTGGTCTTCCAGTAAATCATTGCTATGTGGTGCTTACTGGGGAACACGAAGCCGTTAAACACTGAGAAAATGCCGCCTAACACCTTGAAGTAGAAGATGACTGAGGGGATGAGGATTGCTAGGCCTGCGGACATGAAGAGGAGCAGTACTGTGGCGCCATAGTAGATGGTCGGCTGGTACACGAAAGTGGTCCCTCCCGCCAACTGCTGTATGCTCAACCTCAGCGGATTCATCGTAGTCGGCACTTCCACCACAACCGCCAGCGTCACAAACGCCACAGCCACATACATCGCATAGTCCCGCCCCTCCCACCCCGGCAGTGCCTCTCTCCCCACCACTAGTTCCGGCGTATTCTTCACATAGGATAAATAGCCGAACACCCCCACCATTGAGAAGAACACTATCAGCAAAGTCATGCTTCTCACGACTACTTTGCGGATGCGGTTGTGACTTCTGCGCTGCAGTTCCGTGTAGATGATAGGGACATTGATGGTAGCGTCGTAGGCGAAAAAGATGAGAGCGGCGGTATCTACTACTGGCAGACCCACTTCCACCCATTTGATGTCTTCCCAGAAAGTCTTGTTTTGGCTGATGTAGAATGGGGCTTGTAGGAAGATGACAAGCGCTAAAAAGCCAATTGACCCCACGCTGATGAGCGACAAATATCTCAAAGACGCTAATTCCGGCTTCAAACAAGCAGGCAGCAGCAAGAACGCATTCGCCAGCAGCAGTATCAACATCCGAGTGTGCACATCCGCAGTGTCGTCCACCATCTGCAAGTGGAAGAACAGCTGCATGCTGAACTCAGCTAGAATGGCCTGCACAGCAGTCAGCAGGCCGAAACTGTATATGATCACTGAGACTTCCGTGAAGTGCTTCCAGCAACTGCCGTATAGTGACTCCATCAGACCCACGTAGCTGTATATACGTGTTCGCTCGGAACTTATGATGAGCACCATGTAGTACAGTCCGAACACGAGGCCGCCTAGGATCAGCAGTAGGAAGCCTAGGAGGAGTCCGCAGTCCCATACAGCGTAGGGCAGGGACAGCACTCCTGCACCTATAGTGCTCGAACAGAGAGTAAAAATCGACCCGCGGACGCACCCGGGCTCGAGAATGGAGAAAGTGCGGTCTGTCCACGTGCGATTCGCGTCGACTTCGCGCTTTTTAGTGCCCGGACGCTTGATCACTAGCGGCTCCAGAGCTTCCGTTGACGCACTCATCTCTTTATTAGCCTATCAATGCAGTCCTAATCCAGGGAACTTACTGGCAAGAGCCTGTGCAGGCCTGCATATGTTCTGGCTTTATACTAGTAACCTCCCCTTTCCCCTTAATCCTGCCTACCTCCCCATAGTTAAACTGTCTAATCGATGTCGGCGCCTCTACGCATGCCAGATCGGCCGCTTGTGAGTCTGCAGCTGGAGAGCGGGTCGCTGAGGAAGGTGCTGGAGTACCTATTGGAGACTGCTGAGACTTCCAAGCAGGGACTCGCCTCGCTCAAAGGCGATTATGAGGCCGACAGGAGGGAAATTTACAGTGAATTGGGGAAAATACCGAAGTTGGAATCAGACTTAGCCTTTTGTGTGGAAGCATGCAGCAACATGCAAAAACTGGACGTACTGTTTAAGCAGGAAAGAGTGCGGAATTGGAGTCAGAAGTTCCTCGATATGCAAGAGGACCAGGCGGACCTGAAGGGCAGACTAAACGCACAATCGGAGGAGTTTAGGTTGGGACTGAAGGTGAGGGATAGACAGACTGGCAGGGAGAAGGCGGAGGAACAGATAAAGGAGATGACTAGTCGCTTTGCCGATTTCGAACTCGCAGAGTTGAACCGTCGGCAAGAAGCTCTCCAGTCCCTCCGCAGCGAGCTAAACCAGCAAATCCACGACCTGGCCATAGGACTGACTGTGGAGTCGGAAGCCATATCCGAGCCTTCCAGTCCCAGTCGACAAAACAGTATATTGGAAGCCGGGTCTTCGGCTGTGCCTATGTCGCCGAGAGGGGATATTGGCGTGCTGAAGGACGTCAAGAAGTTTCAGAATTTGCATTTGAGAGTTCTGAACTTGGAACGGAGGATGGCTTCCACAGGAGACGGCGGCAGTCGCAAAGACCAGCGCAAAGGCTCCGTTCTGCTGCCCTCCGACCCAGCCACCACCCACGCCATCATGGACGATTTCCACCACGAACTGCACCTCCGCCTCCTCACCCTCTTCAAGGAAACCAACGGACTAAAGGAGACTTTCCGCAAAATTAGTGATAAGGAGGACTTTTTGAGGGATGTGGATTTACCAAACTTTGGAAATTATGTGTCGTATCAGAAGAGGATTCAGGGCTTGGAGGACAGGGCGGGGATGTATGTGAAAGTCGCGGATGTGGAGACTATGATAAAGGAGGCCGTGAGTGCCAGGGGGAGTGAGAGAAAAGAGACGGTTATCGTAAAGCCGGAGGCCAAAGGCTCTCCTCAGCTAGATTCCATCCTTTCCCAGCTTTCCGACCTACGCCAAGCCCTCTCAGACCTACATCCGTCTCCCTCTGTTCCTAACCCCGTCCCTACACTGCTCCTCCCCACTGTCCAAGACTCGCACCCCTCTACAGACCGTAGTCCTGAGGGCCAGTTGTCTCATACCCCTAGTCTGGAACATGACACTTGGCAAGCTGCGGTGACTAGCTTACAGAAGGCTGTTGCGCAGCGGGTAACTCGCAGTGAGTTGGACCTGGTTGCTAAGAATAAGCCTGCAGTGAGTGCTAGAGATGATGTTTCCTCCCTAGAACTCACTGATTTACGCAGCAAAGTCGACTCAATGAACAGCAAGTTGAACTTCTACTGGGACGAGTTGAACAAAGTAAAGACAACTCTGAACGACAAATCCAAGGCTGTGGACCGCTTAGAAGGCCAACTCACGCAGTCAAATACCTCCGCTGACAGCAACTTGCAGCGACTTCGAATTGAGCTGAAAAGCCAAATCGGGGACATTCTCACTCTATTGGACCGGCAGACCGAGGACCCGGAAGCACTCAAAAACGTGACTTCGCTCAAGGTCGTAGTGATGAAACTGCAGCGAGATTTCCGGGAATTCCAGTCTGGAGACAAGGGGCATAGACCAGAACTGCCTGTTAACGCCACTTTCGAGCCGGAATCGCCTATCGAAGACCTGCAGTTGTCCCAGCAAACCTCCTCAGCTCCTCGCGACATTCCCCAGTTAATCAAGCGGCACGATGCTGAAATCCGCCACATGAGTTCCCAACTTTCGCTAATCACTGATGAAATCAACGACTTGCAACTAGCCGCCAAGCGGCAATCAGAAGCGAACAGTCAGGCCTACTTACGTTATATGGAGGAGGTAAAAACGGACATGGAGGGAGTCGTTGGGAAAGTGAACGACGGGCTGAAACTGAGTCAGCGGGACTTCGAAAAGATCGCAGAGCTGTTTGAACTGGTGGGGAACAAGGGAGACAGAGTGGACTTGGAGGGGAAGGCTGGGAAGGAGGACTTGAAAAGAGCCGCTCACTTGTTGGCGCACAGGGTGAGGACTAGGTAGATTGAGGAACTGAGGTTCTTGGTGAGGAGGCTGGAAGGGAGTAAGGAAGAGGCGAAGAAGCCTGAGGATGCGTTTTTGACGAGGCGCAAGTATGACTTCGAGTGTTTATCCTGTGGGCGAGGGACCTCACCTGCTCCGCCTTACAAGGAAGCCACTGCCAAGGATGCCATTATACCTGCGTTCAAGGTGGGTCCTGGCTTTTCCAAGATACTCAACTTCCTACAGACTGTGGCCAGTCCTGAAGACCTGCGCAGAAGTGAGGGCGAGGCGCCTGAAAGCAGACGTCACCTCCAAACCCGCACAAAAGTGACACTGCCCAAAGTGCCCTCCCTCAAGCCCCAGCGCTCCACGAAAGACTTCAAGTCCAGCTAACTAGTACCCCAGGTCTGGCTTTGAGTGGTGGACTTCCTGAGACTTCCGCAAGGACTTGTGCTCTTCCTTGCCTGCCTGGGCCACAGAGACTGGGTCGATGCCCATGTCTGGGGCGGTGGCTTTGGACAGGGACTCGTTTTTCCGCTGGAAGATGTGGACGAGCCGCTTGAGTTCTTTTACCTTGCTTTCGAGGATGCGGTTTAGCTGCTCACGAGGGTCGTATTCGCTTTGCACTTTGGACTTCCGCTCTAAGGTCTCTGTTAGAGCAGTTTCTGAGTCTGCAATGGTCTTTTTCCACTCCGCCAAGTCCGCTTCCTTCTTCCTCTCCAGCTCCTCCACTTTCACCTTAATCGTCTGCAGATCCTCCTGCCCGACCGGCAACTTCGCAGGCTCCTCATCATCCTGCGTCACAAACCCCGGCAAATCCTTGGTCTTGGCTTCCAACTGCAGTATCTTTTCCCTCGCTTGCTTGCAGGCTTCCTCCTCATGCAGCACAGAGGCTTCCAACTTGTCTACTTTGGCTTTGCGTCCTTTTAGCTGTTCGTTCAGACGCTGGATTTCCCGTGCTCGGGCTGAGCCTTCGGACAGGGCTTCGAGACTGTCTTCCCGGTCTTTTTGCTGTTTGGTGAGAGAACGGTTGGCGTTTTCGGATGTGCGGATTTGCTGGGTGAGCTGGGCGACTTCCTGCTCTAACTCCTGCGCTCTGTCAGCCGAACTGGTCTCCAGCTGATGTCTGAGCGCTGCTACTTCCTTCTCATACTGCTGGGCCTGGGCTCGGGCGGACTTGAGCTTCAGTTCGCGCACTGAGTGGCAGTTACCTTCTGCAGGGTTGGCGCCCTTCTTGGACTGCTTGGCCAGCACTTTGTCCAAGTCTGCACTTAGCTCGCGCAACTGCGCTCTGAGGGCTTCGTTTTCCTGCTTCAGCTGAGCCAGGACAGCTGGTGTTCTTTTGTTCTGTTTGACCTCCTCCATTCTTAATTACTCCCAAATACACATTTGAAGCACAGAGTCCCTTGGGACTGAGAACTTCGCCTGCAATAGTGGGTTAGGCCGTATTTCTAGCTTGGAAGACTACCTTGAGCCTACATAAAAGGCTGTTTGGCTGCACATATAGGCTGTCCAGTCCTGCTCCAATAGATATAAGCCCAGCCTTCGTAATGTAAGTGATAGCGATTCTCCAATTAGCAGTTATAGCAACTGTTCTATATGAACAAAGGGTGCACTCTCCATTTCAATGACAAAAGCGCCATAACGCTGATTAACTACAGAGTTTAACTGGGTAGCTTCTGTATAGAGTACTACTGCTGCACTCCATTCTTTCCAGTTGCCAGATACCTCCAGCCAGTCCCAGCAGGCTCGTATAGAGAACTCTAATATTGGAACTTCGAGAGTAGGCCACTTGCCGTCCATTTTATTTGCATGGAAGCCTTGCCAGGAGACAGCTCAGAGCCTCCCTCAATCAGCAGTGTGAACGCCAGCTCAATCCTCGATATCGAGGTCCAATCTGAAGGCCACCACAGACCTGTTGACTCCTCTCTGCCTGACTTCCCCTACCAGAGTGACCCATCCTTCGCTCATGAAGATTACACCACGAATTGCCGCATTTGTGACTGTCGCTTGGATCAGGAAAGCATTTCGCTAGTGGGCTGTATGCATGTGTTTTGTCCGGACTGCATAGGGGATTTTATGCGAGAACGGATCAGTCGAAAGGCGGTTGAGGAGCAGTTTCCCTGTCCAGCCTTCCAGTGCACAGCGAAGATACCCGAAGACCTAGTGCGACGCCTACTGACTTCCGAAGAAGTAGCAAAACTGGAGCGATTCAGAACTGAAAAGGAACTCGAATCCGACCCTGCCTTCCGCTGGTGTCCCAAGCCAGGCTGCCACGGCCACGCCACTATCACAGACCTGCGCGCTCCCCTCTCATGCAGTGTCTGCGCACTGCTCTACTGCGCCTACTGCCACTCTCCTTGGCACCCTGGGAAGGACTGTCCCGAGGGACAAGACCGGCAGCTGGATGAGTGGCTGAAAGAGGCGAAGGCCAAGTTCTGTCCCAGGTGCAAAATGAGGGTGGAGAAGAATGAGGGGTGCATGCATATGACTTGTACCAGTTGCAAGTATGAGTGGTGCTGGAGATGTGGCGATGACTTCCACAACCATGACAACTGTGTGGCAGAGGTGAAGAGACACTGGGCGAATATACCACTGATGGGCTGTTTGATAGTGCTGTTTCTGCTGGTCATTGCTCCTTTTGGCTTTGTGCTGCTGGGCTTTCAGGTGCTGGGCCAGGAAACTGTGTTTCACAGAGTGAATTCTCGCATATGTAAGGTAATATGTGGAGTCCTGATTGTCCTATTTTGCTTACTGATAACTCCGCTTTGTTTCATAGTGACCGGCACTCTATTAGGCCACGCAGTGCTCTTTGACGCCTTTTCCAGGTCAGCCCACAGACGAAAGTGCTGTGGGCGGTTCCTACTGACGCTAATTTACCTCCTGGCAGGGTTCGTAGTGAATCCCTTTATGATCCTCGCAGCCCTGTGCATACTAGTGATTAGCCCTATACTCGGCAGTGTAATGCTGGCTCTGAACTGCTACTTCCGACAGCACCCGCCACCTCCTGTCAAGTCCAAGGTCCCGGGGTACCCAGTTTCCTGACTAATCAGTCGTAGAATACAAAATTAGCCTGCGCCTCTCTAATAGCATGGATAGGGACTATTATTGGTTTCTATATTTAGGTGGACTACCACGGCAATAGCTTTTTGATGTCTTCAAGTAGGGAAGTTTTCTGCATTTCCTTAGGAGTGTCGACTGGAATATTGCAAACTCCACAAAAGTAGATGCCATCAGACTTTCTTCCCTTCATACATTTCTCGCAGACTATATGGCTACAGGACAGCACCATTGTCGCTTCTTTCACATGGCAATGTGTGCACAGTAGTCCTTCTTTGTAGTACTTCTCCTTGAGACTTTTCAAGACTTTCGATCCTCCGATAGCACTCTCTACTACAAAAGAGTTCAGAGCGGTATCGCAATTTGAACAGGGCACAGTTTCCCTCGCGAACTTATTTGTAGCCCTTATTGTGTAACTCTGGAAGTGGTCGGAAGAGCAGAAGTTGGCACCAGGGCAATTGCTGCAGCCCACGAAGATGCTGATATCTTGGATCTGATAGTAACAGGAAGGACAGATAGGCAGATGTATGGAGTAGGGAACTGGCTGTGGGGCAATAGGACGCACGGGTGGGTAAGGGGAGGAGTTCTGCGGAGGCAGGATTGGAGGGAGTTGGTGTAGGGAGTTGTGAGGGGAGATGCTCGGTGGAGGCGGGACTCGAGGGAATGGGAGCATTTGTGGGACGTAGAAAGCCTGTGAAGGCGGGGCGCTTCTCCTAGGATACTCAGGGAGATCTGGAGGGGGAGCACTCGGCACAGGCTGGACCTCTGCTCTGTCCTGGTAATACCCAGCACCCAGGTGCTCCATTTCCTTCTGCTCCACCTGTGCCTGTTCCACGTTCCAATAGTTAGCACTAATGCTCCTTCGAGCCTCTATAGGATTTGGCTGTGAAGCAGGCAACTGCATAGGCGCAGTTTCCATCTGAGCTACAGGAACTGACATTGTTGGCAGTGTATAAGTCAACAGAGCACTTGGGAGTTGGACTGACGAAGACAGGCGAGAGGGTAAAACGGGAAGTGAATTCGAAGCTGGAAAGTAGCGATTTTGAAGCTGACAAAAGGTTAATCTCTGCGCAATATCCAAATTCGTCATATCGAACAGCAAATATTTGAACCGCTCCCCATAGGTCAAACTCGCAATTTCCTCCTGCATTACGCTTTCCGTAGGACTTATTAACAACTTCACAGGCACAGCCAATTTCCCTAGTGCAAGCAGCGTAATCCCCAGGGCGTACACATCGGACTTGATGACATCGTGCTCGATTCTCAAGTTCTCGAACAGCATAGCGTTTTTCAGCTCTGTGGACATGTAGAGCGGAGTGCCTACGACTGTTGCATTCTGAATGCCGAAAATACCAGCTGCGGAAGACCCGAAGTCGCCTAATTTCACTTGTTTGGTGACTGAGTTGTAGAAGATGTTCTGCGGCTTAATGTCTCTATGACAGATGCCTTTTCGCTCAGCCAATGCCAATACATCCACTAAGTCCCTAGCCACCTGCATCAATTCAGTTTCTTCCCACGGGTACTGGTTCTTCCGCCTCTGGTCCAAGTCCAGCATTAGGTCTTTCTGCGCGAGTTCCATGACCAGGGCCAAAACTTGCTTCCCGGGTATTTGCTCTGAAAAGTGCTCATAGAGCTGAATTACATTGGGGTGGTTTCTCAATTCGCCCATCGTGTTGATTTCTCTCTGAGAGCGGTTGAAGGCAATGCCAGGTGTGAAGATCTGTACCTTGATCGCCACTTGCTCGGGACAGACAGGACAGGCAGGGTGGGTGCCGCGGTACACGAAGCAAGTCCCAGTACAGTAGATCAGCCCGCAGGGATTGTACCCCTTGCTCTTGAGCCACGACTCCACTTCCATTCTACAGTAATTACGCCTTATTCAAGTTAGTCACAGGCGCTGTTCGGGCTAATCATGTGCTGAAATGGTGAGAAGTGGTTCAGTTGTATAGACCTTTTGGCTAAAATGTAGATTGGAAGGTAAATATCTATGAAGCGGCGATTATTTCATAATTAAATTTTCTGTATTTACTAGTTTATTTCGATTTTTTGCATAAGTCTTGGATTGAAGTAAAACTTTAGCCCTTCCTCGAAGCGAATTAGACTATATTTTTCACTTAGAATCGAATTATGGCTCAAAACGTCAATTTCTAAATTTATCAGCGCTTCCAAAGGTCTAAATCC